>JAABUO010003577.1_pt1 | contig 18499 bp, 17 predicted proteins | sample 5559291 | NCBI WGS metagenome assembly JAABUO01 (sample SAMN10711878, study PRJNA513372) | rock metagenome | isolation source: Antarctica rocks | place: Antarctica: Victoria Land, Finger Mt sud | reverse complement strand
TGCGGCGATGCTTGTTTGCTCTGTTTGAGGACGTTCATATCGGGGTTGTCGGCTTTATCCTTCGGGCAATGCGTCAGCGGAGGCGTTGGCAATCCATAGCCCCCGTCGCTGGAACGGATCGGTGGCAAGACCTTACCCCCATACAGTATAGTAGTAACTTGGTCCGTCACCTCCTCCTTAGGCGCCCAATAAACAAAAATCCCTTCGCCCTCCCCCCGCTCCCCCCATGCCTTCCTCGCCCCCCACGCCCTCCTAGTCTTGACCTCAAAAAACCGCTCAAACGCCCCCATAGCCGTCTCAAAATCACTCCCCAAGGGCGCAAGCACATGCACAGAGGCGGGCAGGCCGGGGCTGTGGAACTTGACGTAGGTGCAGTAGAGGTGGGGCAGGGCGTGCGTTTCGTGGAGTGCGAGGGCGTAGCGCTCGTTTTTGTTCGTGAGGAGGTCGATGCGGGCGAGGGTGATGGTGTAGAGGAAGGAGGTGGGGTCGCGGTAGGGGTGGTAACCGTCTTTTGGGGCGGGTTAGTTAGGGGGTTAGGGGGGGAGTGAGAGGAAGAGGGAAAGGGTTGGTACCGGAGTGCATGTCCGTTTGGAATTCGAGGCAGGATTTTTCGAAAAGATCTACTTTGGGATCGTTAAGGGGGTTTTTGGTGGAGGAATGGATCTTTGGAAAGCATACAGCCTTTCTGGATATTCTGCTTCCTGACCGCCTTCCTTTCCGCTTTGACTTTGGTGGTGGTCTTGATATGCCGACTAAGCAGGTAGGACCCTGCACGTTTTGGGGATGCCGCCATTAAGCTATCCTCCAACCAGTCGAAGGTGACAATTTTCAGGCCTTTGATCTTGCGGGCTTGTTGGACTAGAAGAGCGGCAATGTAAGCATCAATCCTTTGGTTTTTTGTAAGGGACTATACCTATAGCAACGGATTTCTTGTAATGCTCCCTGCTGCAAACCAGGTGCGTGACCTTGGCAGAGATCTTGGTCGCGAAGGTACCGCCGTTGGCTTCGATCCATTGTTTCATCTTGTCGTGCGTGCGTAGCTCCCCAAATTCCCCAGTCACTGCGATTGTGAACTTCTTGAGTGGGGTTTTCATGTTGAGAATGTAACGTTGAGTGGAATTGTAAAGTAAAGGCGATTCGAACAAGTTTCAGATGTCTGAGATTATGAGGAGAAAATGGATTTCAAAGAGTAGAAAGGTGATCTTTGAGTGGATAGAGGTTAGGAGAACGAGGGCCTGAATATCTCTCCGATTGATTAATGTCGAAGGAGCTGATGGTTGTGATGTGAGCTGTGGACGCCCTAGCCGCTTAAGTGAGGAGGGTAAGATTTCTGGACTAGGAGAAGTGTATTGAAGTTGAGAGACTCGCTGAGGATGGAGAATTGAAGCCGCGGAAAAGTCAATTGATGGCTTCAAAAACCGTGAGGGCACTGTGCACTGACTAGTGTCAGAAATTTCGAGGTGAGATTGTGAGTTTCGCTCTCGCTGAGTCGGGTGATATTTGTACCATGAGACTGTGCTAGAGAGTATGTGTTCGTCATGGAGATGAAAACCATTGGCCTCTAGTTCTTAGCTACCAGGTCAATTTAAGATTGCGAAATGAGATGAAATGATGTGAAAGGGTCGAGAGCTCATTGTGCGACTTTACAACTTGATGAGAAATCTGTTGGATAATGAAAAATAAACTGCCTCGGTCATCAAGTTGAACTCTCAATAGGAGTCTAACTTTGACCGGTATGATAGAATCACCTCCTTGGCGTATGCCGTATGTCCAGCGGCGATAAAAAAGGGTATAAAAAGGCAAAGTGAGGTAGAAGTAGCACAACAAGCAACAGGTATCGCATCAACAAAAGACCAACCTATCATTGACTTGATTTGGCCTGCTTTGCCACCCCTATGAACTCTCTGATTCTTTCTAGATCCTGTGCACCGTCCTTCTCCACTCCGCTACTGACATCAACAGCGACGACTCTCGAGCCGTGATTCTGAAACTGCTGTAGTACGCTTCCCACGTTCTCCGGATTCAACCCACCTGCCAAGATTATTCGCAGGCCAGGATCCGAGTCTAAGGTCTTTCGAACTGCAGCCAAGTCCAGCATCTGTCCCGTTCCGCCAGCTGCAGAGTCAAGTAGCGGAAGCGCATGGTACCCTCTTCGACCAAGCTCTCGATCGTTAGGCCCAAAGCGGTGAATAACAGGTACTGGTATGAGAGACGCCCATTCAATCGGTTCGGAACCATGAAGCTGGACAGCATCAAGATTAAGAAGCTTTTGCTGGGCAAGGACATAGGACAGAGGCTGATTCTTGAATACCCCAACAAGAAGTGCTCTATCTGCTCGGCGAAGGAAATTTGACGTATGACCAAAGTATTCCGTCGCTACTAGCTGAGCGCTAGGAACAGATTGCGTGTTGTCTACTTTCGTTGGCTTCGCAGTCTCATGCACTGTCTTTGATATTGCAAGAGCAGTGTCTCGAGCAACATAACGTTTTCCTTCTACCAAGATCATTCCAATGAGATCCGCACCTGCCTCGATCGCAGCCTTCGCAGCTTCTGGTGTCCGTGTTCCACATATCTTCACTAAGAGATCGGATTCTAGAAGGTTCTGCGGAACTTTCTCCCCGCCCCCAAGTAAGTTAGCACAGAACGCAGTAGTGTCAGTGGCTCGCATCAGAGCTTCTCCGACAAGAACGGCACCAACTCCACTCTGCTTATACGCTTTGATATCGTCTGGACCAGAGATTCCACTCAAAGCACAGACAAGTGTCCCATCTCGTACCGTTTCCATCAAACGCGTGGTAGTGTCGAGATCGACTTCAAAGTTTGTTAAATTACGATTGTTAACTCCGATTACTTGAGCTCCAAGGCTCATGGCAGTTTCCATTTCTTCGACAGTATTGACTTCAACCAAAGGCTCCATGTTAAGACTTTTCGAGTAGCGATATAAACTCCGAAGAGTGCTTTCGTCCAGCATCTTCACGATCAGTAGTACTGTATCAGCTCCTGCTAGCCTAGCTTCAAGGATCTGATATTGATCAAAAATGAATTCTTTGCGTAAGATAGCCGGCCGATTCGGCATACCTTCAAGGCTTTGCCGTACCGCTCGCAGATCTTCGATGCTTCCTTTGAACCATTCTGGCTCCGTGAGCACGGATATCACGCTGGCTCCGGCTAACGCATACTTCCTCGCTTGCGCAGGAGCACAGGTCTCTAGCGAAATAACACCTCTTGACGGCGAAGCACGCTTGATTTCAGCTAGCAGGGAAAGCTGGAAAGGTGACATGCTCAGCCTATCTGGAAAAGAGATCTGGGCTGGCGCAACCCTCAAATTATACGATGACTGAAGATCAAGAGGGCGTTGAGAAGGAATAAGTTTCTGTGCTTCAACTGCGGTCCTCCTATGTCGGTAAATTTTGTCTAGAATCGACTCATTCTTTTTCGATTTGGTATCCTTTGGCGGAGCACTAGTGGGAATTGGATTGCTGTTCGTGCCATTAACGCCTTTGGCACCATTCATCTGTGTCGACGCATGCTGTTGCTCTTGTAATCGCTCGTTCTCCACCCAGGAGCCACCCTTCATCCTCAGGAAATTATTAAGCATTTTTCTTCCCTCAGCAGTTAGTATACTTTCAGGGTGGAATTGAACTCCTTCAACCAGTAAATTCTTATGACGGACACCCATGATGATCCCTTTGCCGCCATCCGGACCACTCGCAATCCAAGATGTGACTTCTAGAGACTCTGGAAGGCTAGAATGCGTACCAGCTAGGGAGTGATATCTTGTTACTGGCAGATCTTGAGGAAGACCAGCATATAGCCCTCTAGAGTCGTGCCGTAGTGGGGAAGTTTTTCCATGTAGTATCTCACCCGACACTTCCACCCCACCGCCGAAAGCAGAAAAGATGCACTGCCTAGCATGCCAATGAGCGTCGACATACACGGCAACCGAGACGAACGGCTTGACTCACTCTCCCATACAGACTCCCAAGATAGGTATTTTCCCAGCGAATCTTTGGATTACTTCCGTACTTATGCCTGCATCTGTATCTGGATGGCCAGGCCCTGGACTTACAACTATTTGAGTAGGGTTCAGCGCTTCAAGTTCATCAACAGAAATTTCGTCATTGCGGTATACAGTGACCGAAGCACCCTCCAAGGCTAGATACTGAGATACATTCCACGTAAAAGAGTCATAATTGTCAATGAGTATTAGATTGGAAGCACTCGGTATTGGTGGTACTGGCTCAGGATGATTTGGGGAGTGATCAATAAGAGTCAATGGCGCCATTTTTATTGACCCGTCGACTTTCCGAAAATCCACAGAGGCCTGATGTGTTAAGGCTTTAATGGAATAGCAATAATGGTAATTCCAAGTATTTGTCGGCGAGTTTCCGTCTCAACCTATGTGGGTTTGAAGGATTATACAACCTTGAATCAGGACATGTGTGGTACTGTAGGTGCACATTCGGAATAGTAGGAATTGGAATCAAGCAGTTTAAATGAAAGTCTGCTTTAATATTGTTGATGTGCCTATTTGAAGGAACTGAAGGTTGTGTGCAGAATTGGGAAGAGTGAATCTTCAGTTTGCAGCCTTGCAGGGCGTTACGCGCTAGCGGATTTACAATAACGAACTTCGCGTCAACCGGTCGACCAGAACTTTTCTGCAAGGCATTGTTCTAAGCAGTTTGGAGATGCCTTGATGGCACCAATTGGAGAGTCTTGTTACTTTCCCCCTCTTGATAGGTGCTTGAGCGGGGAACATCATTTAATGTGAGTAAAAATTAAAGCATTCGGCGCAACTGCTGACGTTTGTTAGATCATGGAAGACAGCTTTCACAGGCCTTTCGCAGCTCGATAACATCTCCACCACTAGAACTTTAGAGAAACATCTAACCGACCCCCAAACTCTTAACCTCCTCTCCCGTTCGTTTTCGTCTTTTCCCCCTCCGACCCCCCAAACCAAGTCGAGCTTTGAGACGAAGACATCTGCTATCAACGTTCCACCTTCAAACGATAGTCAATATGACATCAAGCAAATCAAAGACGATACATTATGGCTCAGCAAAGAGACAAACATCGACGAGATGGCGGCTCTCAGGATTGCAATGCTCGAATGGCAGCTGAGATCAAGTACTCAATTGCTCCAAGGCCCTACGCTGGATGAACAAGCGCAATCGAGCGTCACGGCTAGGAACGGCAGTTCGCACATTCTGCGACCGAGCCTGCGATCTTCTATCCTGGCTAAGTCAGAATTGCAGGAAGGTTCTCAACATACGTTCAATAGCTCAGAATCACGCCAGACAAGGCTCCTCGAAACGTACCTGTCCGAACGCCGATACATAATCAAGACCAGCCAGTATATTGTCTCCGAGGCGCAATGCCAGACAAGTCGCGAGCACAGTGGACGAGCAACGGGCAAACCCGCGGATAGAGTTAGCTGGGTACAAGAAATTGGAAATGCGTTATTAGTTGACTATCAAGTTGATGGCGTTTCTCCAAAATTCGGCAAGAACATTATAGTCAGCGTCGTCGATGCTTTACAGAAAAGAGCAACAGGCTTGGAGCAAGGCAGTGGATGGTTCAAGGACCAAGGTCTACGGGAGGATATTGAAGCCGCTTGGGCGATCAATCAAATACTCGAAATGATTCATATTATGGAGACCATTTTGGTACTGCTGGATTCGTCGGCGAAGCTTACTAGATCTGATGCATTCCTTTCCTGGTTTAGATTTACGAGTAGTTACGGCTTTTTCGAGCTTTTCGAGCCAGTGAGTCTTGGTGAAAATATTGCTAGGACCGCCGCTGACGTTGCATAGCCATTTCATGACCTCCACGCCACGTACGATCTCCCATTTCAATCCCTTGTCGCGCTTGTTTCACTTGCGATCCTGAAATTTCCAGCGGCGCTCGAACTGCTTTCTGAGATCTCTACGGCGGGTACGGCAGCTCCAACGTCTTCCGATAGCGCTCCATACCTCCTCAATCCGGCTGCGGTCAATGAAACGCACGATCTTCTCATTACTGCTGCAGGAGCATGCCCCAACACTGCTAGTCCTGTGATCCTCGCTTGGGGCCTAATTCTGCAAACGTTGAGAGAGTATGCCCTTGGGATCAAAGAGAAGAGGGAGACCCGACAGTCAGAGCGGGCATCCGAGAGATTCCTTGCAACGGAGCCCTCTGACCACGAGGGTGCCGAGCGGTCGTCGTACAGAAGGCGATCGTCGACTAGCAGTGATACATCGCAGCAATCGTCGTTCCTAGAAGATCTGCTTGACAGGGTTATGCTCACCGCTCTCGATGAAGATCCCATTAGCTACCTTGCCAATTGTGCTGTCAATGTCAACGGAGTCTTTAATATACTTACGGCTTTAGCAGTCGACTACTGTACTCCTTTTGGATCACAACATGATGGCCAATTTGGGCTCAGCATGCGCCGGGTCCTTTTAGACCTGATCCGAGCTGTTCTGAGTCGGGTCGAATATCACCCAGCATTGCTAATAGCCTCATTAGCCGTATTGACTGGTTCTGAGCAATATTGGGATATCTTGGAGCGGCCTGCAGAGCTTGGCGCTTTCGAACCTACGTCACTTTTCCTGGAAGATGACATGCTTATGCAAAAATTGTTCCGGACAGCTTTGTCTCGCTTCCCTTATGAGACATTGCCTTTTCTAAAACTTTGCCGGGCACTGGCTGTCTGTAATGCCAAGAATGATGAAGGAATGCCAGCAATTTGGTCTTTGATCGATGATATTGATGAGCTCACTATTACACTACCTGCCGGTTTCGTTGCCTATAAAACTATTAGAGAGGACGAGGAAGCCAATTATGTGGAATTGACAACAAGTCTAAGCTTCGTCGGCACTGATTCAGCAAAGTCCAGGCCCAGCAAGAGGTCGCGGGCCATGATGATATCTGAGATGTCCTCGGACGCATTAGAGCTACCTAGCGGGACAGTAGGGCGTGTTCTTTCTGAAACTAGGCCGCCTGTGGTTATGTGGCATTACGAGTACTCTGGCTTGGGGTATATGGGTAAAGTGCTTCAACTATCTTTGAGTGTCGGTAATACTTCGGATGGGTATTCGAACACCACACAGTCAACAGAAATAGTAGCCGAGATCATTGACCTACTAAATACTATGCTTTGTACTACCTTCAAGAGTATTTCTGCGAGTCAGGGACCTTTTGCTGTTCCGGAAGCTGCGCGAGCAATTCTCGAGAAAGCTAGTGACAGACTTGACCGCAACCAGGACATCGTCTCAGTTATCTTTGAAATATTCGAAAATGAGTTACAGAGACGTCGCAATATAGCCGAGGAGGACGGAGCGGTCGATACTCTTGTACGATGCATCCAATTCGCACATGCGCTTATGCCTGTGATGCCTGACCGGGTGTGGCCTTTCCTTGGGAGAAGCAGTTTGTTGGGTATTAGTGGAGGAGAGAGTAAGATTAGTGCGATAGTTGCATCGACCGAAATGGTCTCCGGTCGCTACGACTTCCTTCTGGGTTGTATCAGAGTCTTCGATGCACTTGTCGAGGATGCAGTTAGTCATGCAGTGGCGCGGAAAACCCCTTCTAAGGCTCTTGCACGATTCTCTGTTGTCAGTACGCTGGGTGCTGGCATATCACAGACGGCCATGAAGAAGGTCCTTTTGAATTTTCAACGGATTATGGTCGATGTATTCGAAAGCATGAGGAATTGGAGATTCGCTGCACCAGAAGATCGAGTGAAAATCAACAACTGGATATGTAAGGTCTTCGACAAAATACTGAGGTACAGTTTTGCAGTAGACGACGAGACGAACATCTCCAACAAGTTAGTTGAATCATTGGCGCCAGCAGCAGAGGACATCGTGGGCATTTTTCTGTCAACATCAAATAACAACCTCTTGATAGATCCACTCCTGGAACTTCTCCACGATGCTAGAGCGACTCAAGATACCAGTCTACCTACTCCAAGCTTTCAACTGTGGACTTCTCAAATTAGGGCTGCCACGGCCCTGGCGGCCACCTTGATTGAAGTAAATCGACTGCTTCAGTACCCACCATCGAATCTAGAAGAGGAACTGTTCAAAGCGTCTCCAACGTTGGCGAAGGTCTACGCTGCTCATGAGAGTTTTAAGTTACCAGTTGCTCAGCTCTTCCAGGCTTTGATACGTTGTGCAGCTACAAACGATCACCAACCACCTTCACTACTAGGTCATCTCGGTCAAGAAACAGCCAGTCATTTTCTTGAAGTGCTCTCATCTATTGACCAACCTCTTAGTCATGAACTTTTGCCGGTCGAGATCTGGAGATTACTCTCGGCTGTTGTGAGTAAGCGCCAGCAATGGCTTGCCATGTTCGTGTTGACGGGCAATACGCCTCGTGACTCGCTTAAAGACCCCAAAGCTACCACTGATACGGCACCTAGGCGAAGCCGGTCAATCTTAAAGATCGCTCTAGATGGTTTATCCAATATTGAAAAGCTACAACCCCAAAGAACTATTGCTATGCTCGAATTCGTCTCCTTTGCTGCAGATTTTTGGCCCTGGGTTTTGGGAGCCATCGAGCAACACCCCCAGTTTCTTACCGCGCTGCTGGATTACATACGAGCAGTAGAGTCAAGTCTCGGCTCAAGAAAAGAGAGAGTAGCGGATTACACTGCAACTAAAATATCTTCTCTTATATTGGACGTTTTTGCAGTGCATGTTCATCATACACGGGAAAGGGGCGACCTCTCATTTGCAAGGAAGCTCTCGTCAAATGTTGCCTATTTCATTCGCAATGCCGTTTTCACACCGAGCTATAATGCATCTCTTCACGGTAACCTGCGTCGAAATTTCGAATCGAAATTTCCAGTGTGCAGCCTTGTCAACTTCAAACGGTCGTCGTTAGTGCGACCGAGTCTTGGCAGCTCGTTCTACTACGACCTCGATATGGCAGGAAAAATGTTGTCGTTCGATTCTGCATGGGCTGGACGACAGAATCATGGGTTTCACGAGGAGTTAATAAGAGCTAACCTCAACCTATCGTTGGTAGAATCACAGGTGGTTAGTGCATTTGTCGCGCCGTTACGGGATGCTAGGCTAACAGCATCATAGAATCTGCTCCATAGCTGGAAATTCCTCTCAATCGAATTAAGCAGAGCGTTAGAGACGGATCCAGAGTTCCAAAAGTCAATGACAACGATTGTCATAGACTGCCTAGAATCCAATGCCGACACTAGTTTACCAGAAGTCATCTTCGAGAAATTGGCCCAAGAACGTGTCGAGCTGGCCTTCACACTCCTACAGCGGTTGATTGAAGTCAAGGCCCCGGTATCAGAAGTGAGGAGCGTCTTGGAAACTGCCTGGAATGCTTTACGGCCCTATTCTACGGACCTTGGATCTGCTATATACGGTGATAATGCCGATTACTATAGGACGCTCTTGAAAATCCTCTCTCTTGCTCTTCGAGCGCATACCTCAGTCATTTCTACTCAGAACCCGGAATCTTCAGTGGGCTCCAGCTCAGAACGTGCGTCTGTACAACGAGCAGCCTCGGCTTCGCCCGAGACTTTGAAGATAGCTCTTGAGATCCTTGGAATGGTCGTTGCTCGAGGGTTTCGATCGTTGACAACAGCGCTACATGACGATCGTTCTCGTGTCCTCCCTGCGGATTTCGCTCTTATTACTGCGATACTGCGGACGCTTCTTTCAGTTCCGGGCATTGAGAGTCACGCTACGCACTTAATCTCGCAATTTTCTGACCACCAAACAGCACGGTGCGCGAGTACTTTGCTGTCATGGTCTGACCAGCTTGCCACTAATGGTGATCCCATCTTTGGCGAGCTCAGTATTCTCTTTCTGCTTGAGCTGTCCAGTATCCCTGCCTTAGCAGAATCCTTAGCTGTTGACGGGATGCTGACACAGATCTCAAATACAAATCTAGTGCAGAATTTGCGCCAAGTACGAGGCATGGGTCCTTTCGACCCTCCAGGAAGGATGTTTAGTATTTGGTCCCGCGGCATCCTACCATTGTACCTCAACCTTCTACATGCCGTCGGGCCACCTATAGCAGTCGAGATTTCAACAGCTTTGAACAACTATCCTAGGCAGCTCGCTCGCGCGTCCTGTAACTTTGACGGCAAAGGCCCGTCACCGAACGATCCAGCGGCGGGCTTCATCACGTTGAGTATGGTTTCAGAAGCTCAAACTATGGCTGTTATTACCAATGTCCTTGACACATTTCGAGAAGCAGGTGCAAGTGCGGGCGTCAACGCCAACGATATAGTAGAGCTGAAGTGGGATAGGGTTCAGATCAAAGAAGATATAGAGAATTGGATGCAACGGCGGGCTGCACTACGCGACAAAATTGTGCCAACAAACCAAAAGGAGGAAGCATGGGCACGGCAGCAGCCGCTCCAAGCTGGAAGCGGTTCAGACAATCGGCTTGAAGAGAAGGTCGTTTTGGACTTAAATACAGTATTGATATTGCTAAGCGATGGTGACTAATGTAGTGAAGAAATACCGCCCAAAGGGGTTGATTTGGGTTGAAGATTGGCATTTTTGGCGTTAAAAGGACTGGTTGGAGGTACATGGGAATGTCGTGGTTATACCCATGGAATGAAAAGTTGCTTGGTATGAGATGCATTTGAGATATCGGAGTTTCTAGAATCAGTTACGAGCTGTATATACCATACGTTGCGAAGATACCTATCGTTTGACGGTAGGGAAATATCGATGTAGATTTTGTCCTTGGTGTGTGCGTGTGAATTGAAACGGTCCGAAGATGGTAAAAACCACGAGTGACATCTGAACATCCCAGAGAAAATAGATAGTCCCACCCGGAAGGTAATGATTTTTGGTTTCCAATCATACTGTAGGAAAGCCAGGTCTTTTGTCAAATTTAATCTTTTTAGAGCTCTTTTGGGATAGAGTACATAATGTACAGACGTGTGTAGGTAGTCTCTTCAAAGCAATCAAGGAGAACTGGATTTCCCCCTCATGATACCTTCCCTCACTCCTCACGTCCTTACCAGTCTCATACCATCCCTACCCGTTGCGGGACCCCCTCTTTTGAACGTAGCTGTAGCATGGTCAGCGAAACGTCTTTTGCGAGTTTTCCATACGATATTCCTACCGTCCGCTTCTTCAAAAGCTCTTCCGCCTCCAAAGCCCAGCCCGACCCAGGCAGGCCATGCTCTTCGCTTGAATAGCAGGACCGAGAAAACAACACCAAAGGACAGGCCAAGAGTTGAGCGGATGAGGAAGGAGGAGATTGCGTGGTCCCACTATAATTTGAGTCAAATTTAGTCTTGACCTGGGAGCAGAGAAAGCAGTCGATAGGATTTCAATCATCAATGGTATGTAAGAATTGCAACATTCAGAAAGCACGTAGTCTCCATAAGCAACTATGATGAAGGAAGTTTTGTACCTTGTCGTTAAGCAATGCCTCGCTGACGGGTCTCGATGATCGCGTGGGCGGCGTAACTGAGGTGGGCGGAAGGGCATCGGCCATTGTAGAGAGCTTTCTGCGCTGCTAGTGTTAGTAGAGCACAGTTGAATGACAAACCAGGCTTACAGAGTGACAAGAGAAGCTTGTTCGCCGGAAGATATTGTCCAGACCGCGTCGTGATTCCCAGCCAGAACCTGTCCCAGCTCGGGATCGGATTTACTGCAAAGCCGGGTTTCAAGCCAATCACAGCCCTTGCCATATAATAAGGTATCGAGAAGTCGAGCTCAACACCTTTGAAATTATTCCACTCGATTAGCTAGGGACGGATTGGAGGCCGGACATGACCGGAAATAATAAGGTATGTTGTCAGATTATTCAAAACGACAGCTATGTATTGAACAGCTATTAACAATTGAAAGTCTCCACCATGCCAAATCACCCGACGAAGCATACTCACTCTGGACAAAAGTAATGAGCCATTTCAGAAGCAAGTAAGCGAGGCTTGTGATATTCTAGGCATAAAGATAGATGTGCGGAACACACCAATCTCTCTATCTCAGCAAGAGCACCAAGAAGTAGGCCCATATAGACTTCAGGAAGAGTGGGCTTTACGATGGCTGCTTAAGAAATTGCAATCGGATGACATCCACCAAGGCCAGTGCGGAGCCCCTTCTCCATATTGTAATATGACACTGATCGATCTAAGCCCGTGCCTGGAATTCAAAGCCTGGCTTCTTCTCCGATCGCTAGTTGCCCGGATACCGTTGACCAATGTAGCCCGTTTACTCAACACGTACAACTTCACGGCCATTGTCGCGCTTACACTTCAACATCTCCGGCAGGAATTTGGACTAGGGAACATCTTATCGCAACAGGAGAACGAGGATGTCTTGGCCACTGCGGATTCAAGCTCGGTCACGCTTGAGGTATCTCCTACCGAAGCTCCGCAAAGGTCAAAGAAAAGGAAGCGAGATGGCACATCAACTTCCCCAAGCAAGCCATGCTCAATAGCTAGTCCCCATACCGACGCTTTGTATAAATCCATCTGTAGCTCAACTAGAGATGTAGAGGCCTTAACAAGGGATTTGCCTGATGGATCGCGAGGTTTTGCCGTGGAGTATATGAAGGCTACGCTAAGAAGCTCTCCAGGAAAGGCTGCTGCAATGCTGGGAAGCTTCTTCGCCACTACTGATGCTATATTACGAAGATCCAAAGAATACCCAGAAGATATGTTTGATGGATGTATAAGCCCAATGCTTGCGATATGGAATCTTCGTTCTGACACCGAAGACGATCCATCCGGTCATTCAAGCTTTGTATGTCATTAAGATAATCGAACATTCACCATAACTAATGAGTCCTGATAGAATGCATTCTCCACGCACTGTTTATTACCACTTCTGCACCTCCTGATCACATATCAAACAATGTTAAGTTCATGGCCCGAGACTCTCCAGGTTATGAATTCTTTGGAGCTGCTACTGGCGAAGTATGTCATCTTTCCAGCTCGCGCCTCAAGCTCGAAAAGGTCGAGGATAGGATCGGGTGAAACAGCTAACCCATCCTCATACAAAGACTTACTGTCTCCTTTGTCCAATGCTACAATACATGAGCCGCAAGATAGTTTTCCAACTGCAACATTGTATAGCATTGCCATTAGGTGTATGCCGCGAGAGACGCCAAAACAGCGCACCGCTGAGAACCCTTGGCTGCAAAGCTTATTCAAACAATTACTTGAAAACTCTTTATCAATTTCTTCATCGCCCTCCGGCTCAATTGAAAGCTCAATACGTCTCCTCAAGTCGATGTTGCATGAGGCTGTTGACCATAATGTCCTGCTAGACACCTCTCTGCTGGAGACAGTTCTATCTAGCTTTTCTGGTGTGCTTTCCAAAGATGGCGAGCTCTATAGGGTTGATTGGGATCTTGTCAGATTGTGCCTTAAGCTGAATCCAGATGTTTTCGTGTTACGATCTCCACAACGGACATCTAACAATCTCCTTACATCTCTTCTTTCAAGAATCAGGGAAATGAAGTTCGATCGCGCTGTGAATCACGGCCCCGAATATAGCGAAATGCTTTCCAATGTTGTATTACCATTGGTGCAAGCGTTTGCGCATGCACGAGACCTTCCTCGCTTCATTGATCATTGGAAAGAAGAGCTCACCCACTGCCAAGAGAAACTGGAAGATGTTGATATTGAGCTTAGCATTTGGGAAGACGATCACCTTTCTCTGACTGTTGCAGACCTCATGAAATCTACACTGACAACGGGACAAATCAGAAAGTTCATTCTACTAGCGGATGCTGACATCTCACTGCTTGCGTCAAGTGAGTCTAAAAGATCTTTTGCTTCTTTGGTGATTCTGGACTGTGCCATCAATGGATGTACGAATGACGCCAACGTCGAAGGGCTCAAGAAAACGACTCCATCTATATACCTATCTCTTATCAAAATTGCCTCGAACGACATTCATTGGCACATGCCGAAGATGTGGATGGTCTGGAGAACATTGGCGACGATCAATATCCGCTGGAAAATACCGCATGCAATGGTGGATATTCAATCTGCAGAGCATTGTGTAATCCGCAGAGCTCTAAAACTCATAGACTGTGATGCCTTAAGGTCTAAGTTCGCGGAAGGACTCCATGCCCTTAACTATCTTGTGAGCTTCGCCGCGCTTGAGAAATCTGGAACCCAAGTTCTATCTCAATCGCCTTACCAGATTATTAGACAGACTTTCGAAATCGTCTTAAATCGTCAAGACGCCTTATACGACTCTCTCAGACTAGAAGAATCGGCGGCTTCTCGTCACAGCGGCTCAGCTCCACAGTGGAATGGCCGAACTCTTTGGGTTGCGTCTGCAGAGACATTCATGATGGCGTGTCAAGCGCAAGTGCTACTCTCACGAGATGTGTTCCAGTGAGTCTAACAAGAATGAGGCTGAAACACACATCTAACCACGTAACAGCTGCCTCGACGTTGACACCTTCTCTCGGTTCTTTCGACAGCTTTTCTTTGGTGCTGTTTGGCAATCAATGTGTGACGAACAGCATATTGCAATAACACCGCCCAGTCTTCTTAGCTACAAAAGCTTGTGGCAGAGGCTGGTACGTTCTAATCTACTGGAAGACAATGCTCTGGCTGCAGGTATAACATCCAGACCCACTGAACTGGATAATTCAATAATTTCTATAGATTGCTACCGGAAACTGCTGATTTCCGAATACTTGCGCTTTACACAGGCCTCCAAGTCTGAAAAGCACTTCAGTCACATGAGACATCAGCTAGCCCTCGAAAGCCTTCAGTACATACCTGTGCATGCCTTTGATCGCAAAGAAAGGAGCACAATTTCTAACCAACTACTTTGTGAGATTGTGCAAAAGACTGCATATGATAAGACCACGGCTAGGGATATTAGCCTCTTGGTCAAACTTATCTCAATTCCCAGCAAGTCAATGAACGTTTTAACCAAGCTGAATGGGCTGTCAGAACAAGATCCTCTTGGAAAAGAGAATGTAGCAATGCTGATTAACCTCGGACATAGTCTGGACGGCTATGAACCAGAAGTCCACATCACGGCGTTGAGTGGTCTGAGGTGTCTTGCTCGACAAATAATGAAGTATGTGTGCAATCCTAAAATTCATTGCCACTTTTACTAACAACTGGAAGGCACCAACTCACGACTATAAGAGAGAAAAGCAGCGTCGACTACTTGACGGGTTACTATCTGCAGATTGCCCAAAAAGACTTTACGACTGAGCCATCTGAGTCGTGCGCCTCGGCAGTGTTGCTATCGGCCTCCCTGGAATTCTACTCTGATCATTACAATGAGTTCCCGAAGGCGTTGCAGGCTCAGATGAAGTCGCTGGGGGATCTACGCCAGCAGCATCTCGGAACCTTACGGCGTCGTTTAGACGTATACAGTGATGGCATGACATCTGAACCTGGACCACGGAGGACACTGACCGTCATCTCTGAGTGCTTGGCCTCTTACGTGGATCTGATTTGTACTGATTTCACTTTTAATGAAGGTGTGTGCTTCCTAAGACCCCAAGATCTAAGACCTAGCTGACCATTAGTCACCTCTCAACTGTCACGCATTTCAACAGAATTATCTGACCTAGTAGGTTCCTGGAAGCTAGAAATCTCCGATGGCGAGAAGAGTAGCGTAAATCTTCTGTCGAAACGCTTGACGAGACTTGAGTTTCTCCTTGAATCACGTCATGGCGAGCTCTCTCACCCGCTTTCGAGAGCGGAAACATCGCTTGAGCATGGTAGGATCGTTCTGTCTTGTAGCGTTGACTTTACTGATGGATCCAGTAGAGTCCTTGCGGGAGAAAAGGCAGTTAACGAGATATCTGCATCACGCAATCTCGGAACTCGAGTTCCAAAGACAGATGGAGCTTTTAAGGATTCTCAGTCATAAGGAGAAAGATCGTTGTTTGAAATCCAGCGATTTGCTGTTGTTGCAAAGGGTCATTCTTGTGCTAAAGGGTATTCCAGTCCTACTTATTGCGTTTGTGGATACTAATTGTTTTAGACTCTACTCAACATGTAGAGCAGGCCACGGCTGCACTGTCCCAAGTGTACAATGCTCTATGTATCGAACTCTCACAGCCGATGGACATCCGTACTCGTATACTAACAATGCAATGTATGCACTTGCTGCTACAAGAGCAAGTGAGTAAGGCTACTTTCTATACCGACAGAAGAAGCTTCTGACTTTTCTTCGCCAGCATCGGAGTATCTCCCAACTGAACGTCGATAATACCCTGGCTGCCGTTGCGGTCGGGTCTTCTCGTCTGAAATCTGAAAGCCAAGGTAAGCATACTGGTATGATATACCTAGGTTTGTGCAGGTTGTTTAGCACAATGCTCGCGATTCACCGCAAAAAGCTCGGTGGCCGTTACCATCTTATTGTCCCTGCGCTACAAGGGCTTTTGAGGTTGCTATTCATTCCCTACGTGACCAACAGTGCTTCACTTGAGCAGCGTTCCGCTGGTGTTTTCTCCCTGGGAGTAACCCACGCCGCAGCATATGCACGTCTGCTCACAATGCTCTGCTCCCCCACTGTATCAGCAGTCTCAAGGTCTCGAAAACACAACTCGCGACAAGAGCTTAATGACGAAACGAAGAAAGCCCGCAGCATAGCTGGGCAGCATCTGCCTTATTTAATCATGGAATTTTGCACCTACCAACTGAAGGAGCGTCTACTGCCTGAGGCGAAGGCAGTATTGAACCCAGGGCTTTATGCGGTTTTGGATGTCATGCAGCCAGAGGTTACGCGTACAATGAATGCGGCGATGGACTCGGCTAGCAGATCAATATTCAAGGCGTTGTATGAAGAGTATAGGAGATTCAGTAGGGGGAAGCTCTCATAATATTAAAGCCCCTGCGAGTCTACTCAAGCTGTAACAATGTGAAACTTATTCATACAGGATCGCTTCGGCTATGCTGGGCTAATCAATACTAAGGGGGCATACTCTCGAGTCGGTATTTAGTTCGCAGCCGTACCGTAAGCGGTTTTCACGAAACCTTGGGCGAATTAAAAATTAAATTCAGCTTCAAAGCTTTGTTCAAATCGTCGTCTGTCTTAGATTTGCATGACTGCTTAATACGCAGCAAGATCATCTAGAATTTTGTGATGTTGCGCTCAGCAATACCACAGTACTTGAGAAGCGAAGCGGAGCACATCCGAGATAAAACATCGTGAAACCGGCAACCCTCCCCGGAGATAATATATGAGGTATCGGAAACACTGTGTATAATCCTACAAGCACTTGCTGCGGCACAATACCATAGTATGAGCGCCACCAGGGGTCTTCGAAAGTCATGGCAGTCAAGCATAAGCGGTACCACGACTTCCCACCACATTGATAACCTCAGAAACGCTTATAAAACATTTGATCATGATCACAAGTTAGGCTGAATAGGTCCTCGATCACAGTTCACCAGCCAAGTGCACCTTTGTATCATTGTAAAGCCAGATTTGTTGACTTCAATATGGCGGGGAAGTCATGGTATCGCTTGTGCTTGTACTGCCATGACTTTTGACGACCCCTGGTGCGCTTCAAAAGATGCTGACACAAGGCAAATGGGGGCCGCAGCTGAGACGTTTTGAATAATTCTAAATAGTTTTCGACATTTGTAATCCTTCGCAAAATTAAGATCTCAATTCTCGACGATGCTGACGATGGATTCAGGGCTGAAACTACCTTTCGTCCTTTTCTGTTCTCTAAATTCATGTCGCTTCTTCTTCCCTACTGGCATTATGCCCCACCATGTCTGTCCGATGTCTTCAGTTTCTCATCTGTTTACTCTGTTCACTTGCAACACACAGCAATGCTCTCTTTGTGGACCTGGATTCAAGCTGCCTGGACCTCTGCAAAGGCGACAAACCCGCAAATTCTACGAATGATTCCTTCGTTTCCGCTCAAACTCAGCCGGGGGATATCGTCTGCAATGATTGGGAATTGGCGGGGCCAAACTCCACCAACTCCGGCCGCAAGTTCAGAAGTTGCCTTGGCTGTGAAAGTACCAGTTCCGCGTACAATGCGACTTCGCAGCTTGGTGATGTGTACTGGTTTTTGTGTAAGCGCAACGCTTTCAACAAACGTCCAGTGTTCTGTCTAATGCGGTAAATCGATTCCTGCAGATAACATGAAAGCAACCGTTGCCCTTTGCGTTTTCGGCTACCCGGACAGCAACCAAACGCAAGCATACACGCAGTGTAACGACATCTGTAGCGGCGACAAAGCATCCGTGCAGACCGCACTGGTTGAAAGAACGGGAGAAAGCAATGCGACCCTGCAGTACAATTACTGCAAAAATGGCGCTTTTCAGAAAAACTACGGCGCCTGCAAAGCATGCCTGAACACCATACCCTCTACTTCATCACTGAGCAACTGTGCGTCTGCAAGGAAATTCTTGACCCTCCGGATCTCTAACCTTCATCTTCTCCAGACTTACATGCCCTAAACGACGCCTGCATCCAGCACCCACCGCCCGCATCCAACTCCACCATAAGCCTCGATTTCGACCTCTTCCCAAAATCCCCAAACCTAACCTCCAACACCACAACCA
>JAABUO010003576.1_pt1 | contig 18500 bp, 23 predicted proteins | sample 5559291 | NCBI WGS metagenome assembly JAABUO01 (sample SAMN10711878, study PRJNA513372) | rock metagenome | isolation source: Antarctica rocks | place: Antarctica: Victoria Land, Finger Mt sud | reverse complement strand
TTTATCCCATTGCTCAGACCGGACTGCCAGGCCGCAGTCAGCTGATACGTGCCGTTTCCCGCAGGCGACCCATATTTTCGCGCAAAAGTAGGCTGCGCAAAGAGACTGTTGATGAGAAGCGTGTCGTAGCCTTCCATGATAAGTGAGGTAGACAGTGCAATCGACCATCCCATGGCTTTGGGATAGAGTCGGAAGCCCTGCATCAACGACATGGCATGCTCTGCGTCACTTGCCATCTTGGCATTGTACACCAGTGCGACGTCTTCAACGGTGTCGTTGACATTGTGCAGATGCTTTTGGGCTGCGTTCTCATCATGTGCAGCGACCGCGTGCATTGTATTCGATTCGTTGTGGACGGCGGCCATTTGGTGATCGTGTTGGGGAGTTCTAGGAGAGGGAGCTGCTATAAATACTTCCTCTGCGCGGTCCTTCCGCCTCGTTTCCCCCCAATCCCATCCCGGACCGAGATAGAGCGCAGTCGGCGCTTGTGGAGGAACCAATCAGCTCGCTCCCCTGTAAATTCCGACCCCAGACGGGCCATGTGACCCGTGTTATTTTCCTCTTAAGACCCTGGCCTCTCATCGTGACCAATCAGCATTTAATGACGTCACAAATTTTTTGAAATAGGAAATGATAACCGCTCCCATCCAAACCTCAGTAAGGTATAGGCAGCCTCTACGTCGGCTACTTTTCATCTTTGCACTGTTAGAGATAAAATTGAAAGAGAGCTCCTGTAGCTGCCTGGATGGCTGAACTGAAAATACTCGGGTGCGAGACAGAGCCCATGGAATGGCGAATCTTCGTGGTGGATAGTTTTTTTACACTGAATTAGAAGCCGTGTTGATCTTTAGTGCGCGACATTTCGCCTGTGCATCAGCGGCCCAACACTATGCTGGAAAAGATGCCCTTATATTTTCTAACTCTTTTTTCCTCTTGATTTTACATGTGCAAATTGAGTCACATTACCCACGCATTCGCCAACGACTTCGAGCGAATTTTGAGAGGACGAGAAAGTGATGGAGGTCCCAACGAAAACATTTGGTGGATTCAATGACTGTGTGTCAGAAAACAAAGCCTCTTGTAACGCTGCGACTGTACCAGCCAACGGAAATTGCAATTGGCAGCCTACGGACCCTTTTCTTCCGGAATCGGGTCAAAGTATAGAATCAGAATCATCCATCTTGGAGATCATAGAAGGATTAGATGGCTCTCATGGGTGATGACGCAAGCACATTGAACTTCCTTTTTGCTACCAACGACAGTGTGCTTGTGCCTCTTGATGGCAGCCAGGTAGAAGACAACTTCAGTTCAGAAGACCCCGACCGAGTAGCTACCAAACACTTGCACGCTCATGCATGTTGGAACAACAAGGAAGTCAGCCAAGAAGTAAAAAGATTGAGTTACAAGAGGAGGACTGCTACGATGAGTTGGGTTACTCGTTTTCCGCCAGGAAAAAGTGGATGATTTTGACCGTCATTTTTCTCGTCCAAGTATCCATGAATTTTGAGACCAGTCTCTACTCTAATGCAATCTCTGGGATATCGGAAGAGTATGGATTGAGTGCTCAGGCTGCTCGTTGCTGTGCTATGATCTATTTAGTTCTTTACGCTTTCGGCTGCGAACTTTGGGCCCCATGGAGTGAGGAGCTAGGTCGCAAACCGAAGCTCCAACTAAGCTTATCTTTAGTCAACATCTGGCAGCTTCCAGTTGCTATTGCGCCCAATTTTACGTCAATTATGGTTGGTCGCGCTTTGGGTGGGATTTGCTCCGCTGGTGGATCAGTTACTCTAGGCATGATTGCCGATCTATGGAAATCCAACAACCAGCAGTATTCAGTAGCTTTTGTGGTATTCTCTTCGGTTAGTGGCTCTGTACTTGGTCCTGTCATCGGCGGTTTTGTGGAGCAGTTTCTCCCTTCGCGCTGGACTATCTGGATTCAGCTGATTCTTGGAGGCTTCAGCTCTTACATCTTTTCCTCGTACCCGAAACTAGGACGACTATTATGATGGACAGAATCGCAAAGAAGAGACGCAAGAGTGGCGAGAATCCAAAAATTTGGGGCCCTAATGAACTCAAACCTTTCAAGGAACGATTTTCATCTAAACAAATTCTAGTTACGTGGGTACATCCCTTTGGAATGTTTTTCACAGAACCCATTGTTCTCACCTTGTCTCTGTTAAGTGGCTTCAGCGATGCTCTGATCTTTATGTTTATTCAGTCATTTACTCTTGTTTATACTCAATGGGGCTTCAGTACTTCTGCGATTGGGTTGGCATTTCTTGCAATAATGTTGGGATACTGCATCGCCTGGTTATCTTTCATACCAGACGTTGGAAGGAACATTGAGCATCGACGCAAGAATCCTGGCGATGATAAGGCACAATACGAGTCTCGATTGTGGTGGCTCCTCTACACAGCTCCATGTTTGCCAATTGGCTTTATTGGTTTTGCTTGGACCAGCACAGGACCCCCGATCCACTGGGTTGGTTCGATGATCTTTGCAGTCATTGTTGGAATCGCAAATTACAATATCTACATGGCCACGATTGACTACATGATATGTGCTTATGGCCCATACTCTGCATCGGCTACCAGCGGTAATGGATGGGCCAGAGATTTCTTGGCAGGCGTACTAACAGTTTCTGCAACTCTTTTCTTTTCAAGTAAGTCTTCGTTCGAGGGACTGGGAGTTGATCACAGATATCGGCAGACAGGATAATATGACGAATGCGTCTACTGTTCTCGGTAAGCTAAATATTTTCACGTTTGATTTATTAATTTTAGCCTGTATCGCGGTCCTTCTTATTATTGCCGCATATGTTGTCTATTGGACGGGACCAGTTCTACGAAAAAGATCACCCTTTGCACAGCAACTCTCCGATGCAAGGGCTGGGAATGAAATTCGCAGCCATCGGCCCGCAAGATTGCCGACTGCGTCTACAGCAAAATCTTTGGCTAGGTCACGTTAGTCTCTAAAGTTGAAACCTTAGTAGCCGCCAAAAACACCTGGCGATGTCGAATGGATCCCACTTTTGAGGAACAACAATATTTACAACGAGCAAGTAGATGGTGTCGTCTCGATGGAGATTTGACGGTACACTGCTAGTCACCAGAAGATATTCCAGATAGTAGTTAGTATTGAGATGTTGATTTCTAAGTGCTGATTATGTCTAGAAGAAATCCGTTGATGACGATTAGCTCTCGGGATACCGGAGAGCTAACTCAGAGTGAAGTCAAGCCCGTTTCGGTAATACTACGTCTGTGGACCGGCTGAGTCACGCTAAAGGTTCACAGAGAATACTTTTCTCGTTCCTTCAAAATCAGTCTCTCATAATATCCCTGCTAAGGAATCCCTGGACCACCGATCGGCGTGAATTCATAGATCCAAGCGCCACCCTTTATCACTTGTGCTCTTCATCGCGGCTAATTTGTCATTTATCTGCTCGGCAGGTTCATCTCCGTGAGAGGCGGAGATAAGAGATTGCAGATAGGAAGATAACTTCCTACACGCGCACGTCAACGGTCGCCGCCCCCCACCAGCAACCAACGAACATGGACTCCAAGACAGCCCACGATGATCCCATCGACCAGGCGCCTGCCTTTAGTCAGCCGCTCACAGAGCCGCAGCTGGAGGCTTTGCAGAAAGACCACAAGCATCAAGGTGTGGATGTTGCACTCAAGTTCACTGGCGGAGAGCATTTGTCTTACACCGAGGAGGAAGAGAAGGTCGTCTTTCGCAAGATTGACAGGTACATGCTCCCACTCCTGTGCTTTGTCAACTTTGTCCAATTTTCCGACAAGTCGACGCTGAAGTATGCTGCAATTATGGGCATAAGAACAGACACTCATCTTAACCCGCATACGCAACAGTATTCATGGGTAGCGTCGGTCTTTAATGCTGGCTACATTTTTGGTGTCTTCCCATCAACATATCTTCTTGCACGCCTGCCAACAGGCAAAATGACCTCCTTCATGGTAATCGCTTGGGGAATAGTTTTGGCGTGTCACGCTGCTGCCAGTTCATATGCAGGCCTTGTTGTCTTGCGTTTCCTACTTGGCGCTTTCGAGTCTTCTGTAACACCGGCATTTGTGCTAATCTCGTCGCGCTGGTGGCCACGCAAGTCGCAGGCTCGCCGTGTTGGGTACTGGCTTTTGTTTAATGGCGTCACCAACTGGGTCATAGCTCCAATAGCCTATGGACTTACCGGCGTCACGAACGCTGCTCTTAAATCATGGCAAATTCTATATCTGCTCCTCGGTTTGATAACCGTTTGCCTTGGAATTGCGCTCTTTTACTTCCTCCCGGATACTCAAGTCAATGCGCGATTCCTCAATGAACGGCAAAAGGCAATCGCTATTGAGAGCTTACGCCCAAATAAACAAGGTATTGGCACAAATGTCTTCCGATGGTATCAGGTTCGCGAGGCATTTCGCGACCCACGCACGTATCTATTCTTCCTATGGAGCATCTTTTTAAACATACCAGATGGTGGCGTACAGGCATTTGGTTCTATTGTGGTGACATCGTTTGGTTTCAATAACCGTAGAGCGCTTCTCCTAGACATGCCGGCAGGTATTGCGTCCGTCTCTGCAAATCTCATCTTCTGCAATCTGTCAGATAGATACATGGACCGAACCCTTTTTGCAAGCTTAGCATTGGCAATTCCCATGATTGGATGTATTATGCTCTCCACCATCCCCTTCTCAGCGGCACCAGCTTTGTTAGTTGGATATTATCTCATTTCATGCGCGTTGGCTGGGTGGGGTCTTGGAATGAGTCTTATCTCTGCAAACACTGTGGGTTACACGAAGAAATTGACCGTGAATGGTCTACAGATTTTGGCCTATGCCGGTGGAAACTGGATTGGGCCGCAGTGTTACTTTGCTAGGGAGGCTCCTGTGTATCTTACTGGAAAAATTCTTTCTGCTGTATTTTACGGGTGTTCCATCATCTGCCTGATGTTGATCCGAATGCTCAACATCTGGGAAAACAAACGTCGGGATAAACTTCTTGCAGAGAGAGGGCCCACGCCGCGCCTTGATAACCAAGAGTTCATGGACCTTACTGATTTCGAGCAGCCAGACTTTAGATATATGATGTGATGAACAGGGAAATTTATTGGGTACATAAGTTAGATTATTCTTCTTTCGCTCTTTCGCGTCTGCGCGCTTTCTCCTCCAACAGTCCATATAGCGTGCAAGCGCTGATGACATCACTAAGTACGCAAGAGGTGGTTCTTGCCAGTGTCTTCGTCTGCCTCTTACATCCAGCTCTCACACCCAGCTGGCAGCCGCCTCTATCAATGCTTGACCTGGGCGCATCATTTACGTGATTGCCATTGGTAATAAAACAGGGCCATTGTCACGAGCGCCTGACCAACAGGATGGCCGATTTTCAATTTTGCTAGCCAGCGAAAAACTCCACCGTTTCTTTGGCGTGGAGAAAGACCTCTTGCCAGACCCAGCTGCCAATTTGCCTATTCGACGACGGATTTCTGCGCCTCTTGCTCCTCTTGCTGCACCGAGTAAAGAAGCAGTATCCACCGCCTTGCGCCAACGTTATGGCCCTGGTTTTGCCTTCCGGTCTGAAGTACAAATCAGCCGCGGTACAGATGTTGCCTGAGGTGGAAGTGAAAAGAGCTCGTGGTAGTGATGCCCACGAGTGCCGGCCAAAGCGTGATGTTTCTTCTCCCGCCGCTCGTCGAACGTCTCAACCACCTTTGTGTCGTCATCCTTCCATTGCGCGCTCTTCTTGTGGACTTTGGTAAACGCTGCAAGAGAGCAAACATTGACTTCCTGGTCTGGAGCTCGAGGGAGCCGTTATTGGAACTTGGAATGGCGGTCGTGCTGGTAAGCGCAGATCGAGCGCCGTCCACGGCATTTCGGAGTGCTCTTCTGCTCTTCACAGATCTGTGCTGAAAGGAAAAGTGGCTCGTTTCGTCTATGACGAGAGCCATTAATAATCACTCAGCAGAACTTCCGACCGGTTTTACAAGGCCTCGCTCTCTGATCGACAACAATACGGACGGTAGCGATTTTAATGTGAATTTTCTTGACCCACTTCTGCTTGGTTTAGGAGCGGCAACAGATGATACTTGCGAGGTTGAAGAGAATTATATATTTGACCTTGTGGCAGATGCAACGCCATTCACTTCGGGTAGCTGGCTCGACTTTGTCGATTTTATGAGCACCCAGTACAGTTTACAACGTGCTCCAACAGGGCAAAAGATCACTGCCGAATCAAAGAAGCAGTATCACGTTTATAAGTGCACGGAGTGTCCTTTTGAAGCTCCGGCAGTTTGATCACTTCCAGGACGTTTTCCTTACCGCTACTCTGCCTCCCATGTTTCGCCCGAGTTTGGAGAGGGCCATGCTCTTGAGGTCCCCTACTTATCTTCACCAATCAACACGCAGACCAAATATCACAACTTACAATGTGTTGGTTAGTGAGGAGAAAAGGGGGAATTGACACCAAGTTTGGGCAGCTTGTTAACTTGTCCACCAGCGCATCCAGCACATTAATTGACTGCCGCACTAAGTTCGAAGCTGTATTTCAAGCCAAATCGACTAGGTTGTGAATACTTCTTCTCGGACTCGCCCGATAGTGTGAATGTGCTGGACCGCTGGCTTCGGGGGGAGGGAGTCTAAAGTGATTGTCGCAACCGGCGCTCTTGGCCTAGGCGTGGACCGAAGTGACATTGCATTAGTGGTCCATATCGACATCCCGTATGGCTCAATCGAGTTTGCGCATGAAAGTGGTCGCGCTGGTAGAGCTGGTCAGCCCGCTTCCAGCTGGATTCTGACATACTCTGGTTGGGAGACCAGGAGGGCTAGCCAATTCAGTGCCAATAGCTTTGGTTGAGATCGGAATGTCAGGGCCATGAATGACTGGATGATTTCCGATAAATGTCGAAGGTTGAAGCTCCACGCGTTTTTGGATGACGCGGAAGCTGTTACATGTGGCAGTATGGTCATGGACGAAAGTCTTTGTGATAACTGCACTTCGCAAACCCGACGGCGCTTGAAGGCACCTGACAGGGAGAAGGTTGACGAGTTTGAACCCTTGAATGAAGCTGGTGTGGAGGACATTGGGTGCTACGAGCCAGTCCCAGTGCCAGTCGAATCCGTCGTGACAAAGAAAGTCCGCACAGATGCGGTGGGGCGGGACAGGCTCAGTGAAGTTGTGTTGCCCACGCTCCAAGGCGTCTGTACGTTCTGTTTCTATCTGAGGAAAGAACGGATCGCTGATCATCAAGCCAGGTCGTGTCCCCTCTACACAGACCAAAAAGAGCTACTCAAGAGCATCAGCAGCCGGTTGCATTCCGCTTCACCGAGTACCACGCCTGCTACGAATGTGGGCTCCCCCAAGCATTTGTAATTTATGGAGCTACGCAGGCAAAACTGAAAGCGAATGCCAGTATCCTGGGCTAGTCAAAGAATTCCTTGCCATCGGTCTTACTGGAGAGGGCACACGGCGGCGAATATGCCTGCCTTGAACGAGGACGAAGCTCTTATATATGCCAATCGCCTGTCCTTACTCGGATGGGCTAGCAAAAAGTGCAAACTTCTTGGCCAAAACAGCTGTCGGGCGTTTGAAGTAATGCTGCATTTGCTTGAAAGTGCTGAAGAGTCCTAAGCTGAAGCAGCAATAGGATAAGGTTGTTGATGATATTTTCGGATGCTGCCGGCCGCCACTTCACGAGATGGGGTGACAATTGTTGTGGTTCCGTTGATATCATTACGTGAAGATTTGAAGAACCGATGCCAAAAAGCAGGCATTAATTGTGCCGAGTGGGACGGAAAGAAACCACCGTTTTGGGCGCGAATCCAATTGGTGGTGCCCGAAGCAGCCATTAGCGAAACGTTTGGTAACTTCATTGACGAGAATCGGTCATTGCGTCAATTAGACAGAATGGTGATTGACGAATGCCATGTTGCGTTGGATTTCCAAGACAGGTGGCGACCGGCGTTATTAAAGTTCATTGAATATACAGAGGAGCAGACGCAATTGATGTATTTGACGGCAACGTTACCACCAAAGGACGAAACCAGATTTTATGAAGTCATAGGGTTGATCGAAAGTGAGGTTTTCTAAATTCCGTAGTTCAACAACACGGAAGAAAGTTAGGGATACATACTAGAGGAGTACGAGGCAAAAAAGGCCGAAGACGAAGATGAGAAAGTACGACAATTGGTCGAACTCAAAAAGGAACAATACGCGGCCCCCGGTCAGATAATCGTATATTGACACCATCAACAAGGCATAGGAGGACCTGGCAGACGCCAGAGAACTACATTCCGAAGCTGTCGGCCGTTGTGAAGCTAGCTCGAATGATGGTGGTCTTGAAGGCATTGAGAACAGGCAATCACGGTGCGGTTGAAAGGATCCAAGGCTTGGTCCGCCAATTCACTGTGGAAGAACAGCCGGTACCCATGTCTTGGATCTTCAGCACCCTAAGTTACGGCCTAAAAATCCGGTACACAACTACCGTTGGCGGTAGTATTCATTGGGACGGGGATACCATTGGGTATCAGAATGTAAAATTAAGCATGGGGCAATTTCGGGCGTGGGTGCATGATTTGGCTTGGGAATGTCAGTCCTTATTGGAAAGGACTTGCTTATGCTTAATGAAGACATTTTAAGCGGAAAAGAGCTGCCACAAATCCCCTGGAGCGCGCTGGGCGACAATGAAAGTGTAATAAGCCGGGTTACAATTTGGTAAATCACAACGAGTCCCAATTGCCAGTCGATGGCACAGCTGGCTGTTCCACACGATTCCACAGGATTGTCGGTAATCCCCAACGCGCCCATTCCTAGGCGACGGGAAGGAGTGGCGGGTTGCTCGCATCAAGTCATACTTGCGCAGCATTCGCCGCTTCAAGGAGAAACTGCTTGTGCTTGTGCACATCTGTCGGGGCCAGCCAGCCAGGGCGCCGGAGCTACCAAGCATCCGGTATTGCAACACCCATGCCGGTTATCGCCGTAACATCTTTCTGGAGGCTGGCCAGGTGGGCTTGGTTATTGCCTACCACAAAGGGTACTCATTTGAGGGTAGTAGCAAAATAATTCACCGGTATCTGCCTCAAGAAGTTGGAGCACTGCTGGTCTACTACTTGTGGCTGCTTCGACCATTTCAAGAACAGGTCGAAGTTAGCCACTACCACAAATTGAGTACCCATGGGTATCTGTGGGGGTCTGGTGTGGAAGATGCGAAGTGGACGTCGGATCGAGTCCGTCGCTTGAACCAAGGGGAATGTGGGATTGGCATTGACCAGGAGGTAAACATTAGCTCTTGCCGGAACAGGTATTTTCAGGAAAAGTTCCTGGCCTGTCACATCTGAAAGTATTCGGCAGCAAGGCCTATGCTTTTGTCCCAGATGCGAGGCGTAGAGAACTTGATTCCAAAGCCAACGAATGGATATTTGTTGGATACAGTGAAGATACAAAGGCGTATAGGCTACCTAGCCATTGCCATAACCCGCAAGTACCTAAAAGAAGAAGGCTTCCTGGAAGATCGAGAAGACGAACAGATCGAAGACCAGGAAGACATCGAGGATCAAGGACGCAATTCCACCACTCGAGACAGCGTTTTTGACCGCCAGACTGGTCCGGAACCCTAACTCTTATTATCCCAGTTCTTACACTGTAGGATAAAATCCGCTATAAATTAGAGTTTCACGGGAAGCAGAGCAAAATTATAGCCACCAAAATTCCATCCAAAATGGCCCGATTTGGCAATATGTTAAATTCCTCGCAGAAATTTTGTTCTTTAATTGGTCAGATGGATAAGATGAGCAGAGGGATCACATAAGCATACGGATTAGATGAGCAGTGCTTGGATCCTCATTGGGAGCGTTCTTTCTGCAACCCTAGGTCCAAAGCCCTGTCGTTAGTCTAGTCCCTGTTATGAGCCTTAAGGTTAGTCACGTCCACAATTCCACTATGCCTGCAAAACGAAAACCCTATCAAAGGAAGGGTTATTTCCGATGGGCAAACGCACCAGACATGGTCAACAAGTTGATTGACCTTTGGGCGAAAGACACACAGAGGATGCACTTCAATAAAAGTCGGTTCTGCCGGGAGATTGAAACGAAGTTGGTCACACATCCTGGTGGTTGCTAGTGGTCAACTCTGCATAAGAAACCAGGTAGATCGTCTTAAAGGTTCTTTCAGCGAGGCGAAGCGGCTCGTCAACCACACCGGATCAGTGGACACCCAGGCCCACGATCTCCAGGATCAAGTGCGAGACGCCCTTACTATAAGCAATTGGAGCCCAGGATGGGCTCCACTTATGGTAGGGATAGCGAAATTGTGGGCACGGGTGAAGCCTTCCCCGCCGAGTTTCCAGAGGCGGTGTCTGACAATGATGCGTCATCAGAAGAGACGAACCAACTCGGCCGTTTATACCCTGTATGCCGTGCCTGCAGAGCTAGATGGGACTGGTGTACCTCTGGCCTACATATTTGCCAGACCAACTGCAGACAGGCCAAACCAGTGTGCCTAGGGGACCCAATTTTTCTGGAGAAATTCAACTTCGTTCGGTGCCACGCACATGTAGTGAACCTCACAGTCAAGATTTTCTTGTCCCGATGGCTTAAGGAGAATCGCCAATGGGCCGCGATACTAGAAAAATTCCACGGACTGGTGAAATACGTTCACAGCTCCCCTCAGAGGCGAGACGCTTATGTTAAAAGCTTGCACATCTCCTAAGTGCAATACACGGCTGCCCATTCAAGACATCGAAACGCGATGGAATTCGATCCTTGACATATTGAGTCAAGCGTTCGAAGATCAATTGCAATGTAGATTCTTTTGTCGGATGGAAGATGGTTGCTATCACCTAATGCTATCAGAGGACGAATGGGGAATTTTTGAGGTCTTCTGTGGTATCCTTCGGCCGTTCGCTGAAGCAACGCGGGTCGCTTCCCAAAAAAGAGCGCAGTTCAACCTCTATGTGTCTCTGTCTTATCACATCTATGACCATATCCTAGAAGTGTGTGAAAAGCAGAATGAATACGTAACTCTGGAAGAGAGCTTCGCGGTAGCAACGCGAGATGCCGATACGAAGTTCTCCAAATACTATGTAGAGATGGACAGGTCAGATCGTGGGTACGTAACGACCCTCGCCGATCCACGATTGAAAAGTGCTTGGTTACGTCAGCATTTGGACCCTAACTCGTTGGGAAAAGTTCTGGCTGACGTGCAAGAATGGATGAAAACCCATTTCGATATCTGGACGCCTCAGCAAGGACGACCACAGAGCCCAACAAGCGCATCTGCGAGGTCATTCGAAGATAGGCTGCTTCGCGACATCCAGTGCGAGATACCCCAATGGTCAGATTTGGATGCTTACTTAACGTCGGGCATTGTCCCCGGCCAATCTGGATCTACGAATTGTGTCTTGAATTGGTGGAGAGATCACCAGGTCGAGTACAAAACGATGGCTCGGGCAGTCCTCGCGATTCCTTGTGGGTCTGTTTCGGTGGAGCGGTGATTTAACGGCGGGAAGGATATGATCGGCTTGCGTCGATACTGTCGATACTCACTCCGTGGTGAAACCTTTCGCATTTTGATGCTTCTGAATAGCCGTAGTCATATTTCTTAGGTGCTTAGTCGTAAAAGGACCATAGGTCATCCATAATATTCCATACCTAACCCTTAGCCCTTTGTTGGAATCGTCTGCTCGTTTATCTGCAGATACTCTGCAGAGATATCTGCAGATAAACACAGATAAAAAGAGCAGAGCAGATATCATATTGAAAAATCAGGTAGTAGAGCAGATAATTGTCGTATCTACTCTACTCTGCTCTGTGCGGAGCCCTAATTCCCCTCCTCTAGACTCTCCCGCAGGGTCTGTTGCCTTTCACCTAAGGTACAGCACAGTGGTTCTCGGAAACACTTTGATGACTCTGCTCCAACTGAAATACAGCAAAGACGAAGGAAATAAAGTTGTCAAGGGAATACCATAAGAATGCTAGCGTTGGACTGTTCATTTGGATGGAATAAACTGCAAGAGAGTTAGAATGAATGGTGGAGCGAAACTATGTTAGAATGATTGAAACCTCTTCAGCTTGTGGTCGAATCTCATCCATGTCTAGAGGGGAATTTCTACTCAGATTGTCGGGCTATTCAACAGCCTTTTTTTGGAAGCTGTCCTCAAAGACGTCGGGATTTAATTCTGTGCTGTAATGCTGGACATCAAATTTCCTACGGTTGAGCTCTGGTCTTTTACCGGCCCCTTAGGTTAGAGCAACGCCAAAGTTGATTAGCTAGACGTAGTATCGTTACGGAGGGAGGTAAAGTGTTTTATTATAGGAACGTACATAGCCCTTTCATTGCATCGGTTTGACGCCATTTTGCATTCGTCGAGTTGTCCTTGAATGAAATCTGTAACCATAAATCCACTTCTGCTTGGGTTACCTTTTGTCGAATGGACTTCCCTCGGAAGGTCTTTGACTACAATCCATCATTCAATTCTAGGGAGTCCGTTGAGGTTCTGTGAAGAGTTTACTACAAACGAACCAGTTTACTGTAAGGACCGCCTCATTTCTGAGAAACAAATGTAGAGGACTAGCCAAAATAGAGGACAGCGAACGACCACAATCGTTTTCAAACGCTGATCGCTGTCAAAGGCTTTCTCCACAACAGAGTCAAGCCATGTTTTCTTCCATAGCTTCACTGGCAACTCTTTCAAGCGCTGTCATGATCGTTGGTTGATACGTATCACGCACCCATTCTAAGTAACGATAAAACATGATATGAAACTCGATTGAAGAGTTCAGATTCGATAGCATCCCTGACCAGACGTCTTTCATGTAATACCTTATCTTACCGTTGGACACGACTTTGGACGTCCCAAGATACATAATGCATAGTGAACCCACCAGAGCTATCGTCAAGACGGGAAGTTTGAGAGCCTCACCCCCGAGTTGTCGTAGTTTGAAAAGCATTTTAACGACAGACTCACCACATTGGTTTTCTGCTTCTAATACTGCGCCTTGGAATGATTTTGACTCCACGGTTGCAAAGGGATAGGCACCTATAGCTGATAATTCATTCACGTATGGATCCAGTCGCCGCAACTGGCTGTCGAGAAAATCCCGACTGAGAACGCTGGGCTCATCCACTTTCACTTGAAGTGTGAATGTGTAGTCTGGCTTATGCGAAGGTAAACTGATTCCTTCTTCAACCATATTGAGCCAATTCCATTTCTCCTCAACGGACATGATGAATTCATTAGAGAATAAGCCAATTATCGATTCAAGTGAAGGAGTGTGACAAAGTCTCTGCCAATTTGCCTCGTTCCAAGTACTGGCTCCTTCACTATTAGCTTGTCTAGCCAATCTCTTTGAAGCTAAAAGTATCGTTTCAGCGATGTCTTCTCCAATACAACTTCTCTCAGCGATAATGTCTGAAAGAACATCTATATCTGGCAAGAAGCAATCCCGTTGTTCATTCGAAATACTAACTTTTGTTTGCAAGAAATCTCGCAGAGCTACCAGATCTGCAAATTGGGACGACAGTAACCCCAATTTCACAAATCCTGCCGGCTCAAGGACTTTCGAGCGCCACGTCCTAGTTTTCTTTGTACTAGGATTTGAGGAAGACATTAAATCGGCATCCTTTATGGAGTTAAATATGTTATCTGAGTTATATATTCAAAAGTCTTGCGAAGTGTTTCCGATATTATAGGGATTGTAGGTTTCCAGGTGTTACGGCCCCACTTGTACGAACAAAGGGAGTAGCGGAACGAGCTACTCGATTAGGAGATCAATGGAAGTCACGGAGCGAGGTCAATAGTTAGGGGAACAAAGGAAGAATTAGTATATAAACAAGACTGGAGCGCTGGCCGCCCAGTCTTGAGAATCTTGTTAACAGACTTATCGTCCCGTCGATACTTTCCCGTACTAGCTATCCCATTAGCCAAGTACTATCCGCTAAGGAGTTCTGAGCTATCCGTATACCTCTCTAGGAATCTCGGTTGCTACCCTCCTTAACACCAGGGCACATCATTCAGTTTCAGTAACATGTATCTGGCTTTGTTCTTATCAGCCGTGCCGGTCACAGCTTGTTATCTACTTCTATGGTCCTTCCCTAGGTATCCATTACATTTGCTCTTTTCACTCTCTTTGAAGAGCACTCTCCAAGTTTCCAACGAACCGGAAGTTGCGAGAGCCACAGGATTGAAAATCATATCACGTCGCACATGTGGAGCTTTCCAAGACTCTATCAATAAATGTCCAGTGACAAAACCACTAACCGCCATTTGCCGACCGGCGGGGGGAAGTCACTCTTCTTTATGCTCCCCTCGGTTGTTGATCCACCAACTAGGCTCACGGTCCTTATTCTCCCTCTACGGGCTTTGCTGGTGGATGTAAGTCAACGTTTAGACAGCGCCGGCATTGCCTTTCAGAGATGGGACTCAAGCACCCATTCAGACTTTTACAGCAACTTGGTGGTTGTGAGCGCGGATGTGGCCATATATTCGCGCTTACGGTTTCGGCTGCGAGCCGCTCACTCTGAGGGCGGATTGGGTAGAGTCATCATTGACGAAGCCCCCCTTTTGTGACGCAGGAAAGCTTTTGCTCCAGTCTCGGGCAACTCTCCTATTTGCTTCGCTTTTCGAATATTCAGCTGGTCTGTCTAACTGCGACTCTGCCACCTTCGCTCCTGGGCGAATTCAACTGAAGACTAGGCCTCATCAATCCGCGCTACATCCGCTCATCCACTCGACGCGCCAACATTCAGTACACCGTCATTGTTGGCGAGGAGGTAGAGAACGTCGATGTGGGCATGGTCGAGCTTCTCGCCAATCTCGGGGCTGGGTCTGCCATTGTTTACTACAAGTCCAAAGCCGAAGTCGAATACCAGGCAAGCAGACTTGGCTGCGGTGTGTTCCATTCCACCAGTCGAGATGCCGAAAGGGTGCTTCGCGACTGGCTCGATGGACAAACCAAGGTCATTGTCGCGACTGGCGCGCTCCGGCTTGGCATAGACATGGCTAGTATGAGGCTCGTCATTCATCGTGGCATCCCGTTTGTTCTGGTTGACTTTGTTCAGGAATCTGAACGACGCCACAAAGGCAGGAGATGTTTAAAAAAGTATCTCTTCACAAAGACTTAGGAATCATCGTGGACATGGTGGAACTCAACATTGGAGATGATTGAAAGAGGTCTCACGAAACTAGAAGATCTTGAGATGTTCATCGCGAGGCTAGACATCAAAAGAGAGCTCTCTAGGCGTGTGCCTGTTGAAGCAAGTCATCTGTTAGACGATGACTGGCTTGTTTTGTCGGAGACAGCTGATATATTGAAATCTTTAAAAGACCCCTCACCATCTGGCTTCAAGGCGGAGCCGAGGATGTTACTCACGGCTCTGTCCTGGAGACTCTCCCTGCTATCGAGCTTCTTTTGGAGCATCTAGAACATCAAAAGGTCGTCTACCAAGACTATACAGAGCCATGTAATACAGAGCAAGCTAAAGAAGAGCCGTTTCATCAACAGGCTACAGATGAACTATCGCCAGCACATTCAACGCGCCGCTGACGACGTCATAGTCCTCCTCCCCTTCGATTGTCTCAGCCCCAATCTCCTCATCAAGCTCGCGACGAGGAGCTGAACAATACCAACCGGCGACATATCCGTACAGTCATCAACAACGCCTGGAAGAAGCTTGACTGTACTATACTCTGACGGATGAGACACCTGTCTATTTGGCGGCGTTAGTTCGTCCTGGGACATTCTTTTCGCCTTGTCGAGCGCAATGGGACGGACCGCAGCGTCACTTCTGTGATTGCCGAGATGTCAAGGAGATGGCGAAGCAATACTAGGGAGACCCCTATCATGTATCTGCTCACCCTGCCTCTTTACATGCGCAAGGCTGCAAAGAATACTCCCGCGCCTGCCAAATTCCTCTGGGCCGAGTCGGGCAACAAAACCTTTTATGGGGATTTGGGTATGACGATGACGGAGCTGAGATGCTTATGCTCGTCGATGCTTACCAAAGCCGAAGCTAGTTTCGTGGGAGATTTGCTTCTCAGCACTGAGGACGACACGTCCTTCCTGACTGCTCTTCTTCCCCGCGGTCAGATTGGCATGCTAATTGATTCGGTCAGCACTTCCAGCTTTGGGTACTCTTTTCTCGAATTGCCTTTGAACAATCTCTCTCGGTTCGCCAGCTTTGGCAAAGACAAACTGCGACGGTCCCCTGCTCTCTCTTTTACATTTTTCCATAGCACTGGTCACCACCCTCATTCCTCGACAGTGCAGGCCTACTACAACAAGGTCATTCAATTGTTAAAGCTGCTGGGAGTTCTTGCCTATATAACTGGCGGCGCGCCACCTCGCGCCACTGAGCTTGTTGGCCTTAGATGGCGCAACAACGAATTACGGTGGGATATCTTCTTGCATGACGGTCTGGCAATGCTCGTCCCCGTTTACAATAAAACACAGGCCATGATGGACGCCACAAAGACCATCTCCCGATTCATGCCGTTGAGGGAATGTTGGATAGCCATGAAGTCGTCGCCTCAAGGAGGGCCGTTCAGTCCTTAGTGTTAAAGATCGTGTGTTCTGAAACGTTTTTGGGTCAACTCTAATCTCAGATTTAGCACGATAGAATTCGATCCTGACTGACGAATTTTGACTCCACTACCTAGGTACCCAAAATGATTCGTCTGCGCCCAACCCTGACCCAGAGTCCTGTTACGCCTGTGGTCAGTGCGTCGATTTACCACGGGCTTTCGAACGAAAAATATGGCCCCGCAATATGAAATCGAATTATACACGTCAGTCGACAGGGTATAGAGATAGGCTAACTGCAAGGAGACATTGACCACCACAATTCCCTGTACGCGGATCTCATAGTAGACAATTTTCAATGTGGAGCCAAGCAGCAACTCCAACCAAACAAGATTTTATGGACAAACGCGACATTATTGGTATTCGATTGTCCACGAATCATTCCACAAATATTTGCTCTAGTTGTGAGGAGCCCTACTTTGGCTTTACAAGCAAGTATCCTTACACAGCAGAAGTAGACGGAGGCCTCAAACTCTCTAGCCTTATTAGTACGCACGGCTCGAATGTGTCCTGAAAATATCCGCCTAGGCTTTCCAATAATCGATAGAATTTAATCGATCCGAGAAAGGACCCTAAATCATCTTGCAGGCACGGTCTTAAAACATACTATGTCAGCAAGCAATCGACAGCATCATTTTACCTTAATGTCTTCGCTATGTTCCAGATACAGGTACCCAATCCAAAGCTGGCAAATCGATCCTAGCGTAATGAGTCCGAAAATTGGTATCTCCTTCGCCCCAAGCCAATTAATAACATCTAAGGCTTTGATCATCGGCAGTGCCAGTTGATTCTGCGCTTTGAACAAACTGCCATCCAAATCAGATTTGCGTTCCCAGCTAAAAAATGGGAAACAGAAATCTTATAAGTCGTTTGGGAAGGGCGCGAAGTCGAAGGTTCCACGAGCGACTCATACTCTCGCAGAAATTTTCGAGAAAGAGGCGACTGGCTCGACCAGCAATGGCTAGGAGCCCTGCTGCAAAATCCGGTTTGAAGAACGAGCTGAATGGCCTTCGCAATGCTAAATGCCTCGAAAGGTCAAGTTTCCGCGCTAATTGTGTTACAGTAAAGGCTGATTGAGGCAGTTCATTCTGGACGATAGGTACCAATTTGGCCCACTTATCATTTTCCTCGCTGCCAACCCACGATTACGCTGCTTTGGAAAGTTTCAGAGATTTCTCCATTAGAGCCCGACTAACGTTGCCTTCCGTGGAGAAGTAGCCTTCTATACTGTCTAGAAAAGCGATATGATCCTTCATCCATTCATCATCCTCTGAGAACGAAACCTCTTGATTTTTCTCAAACTCCCTAATAGTCCTAAGGTTCGAAACAGGACAAGACATTTCCCGGTCCTTTTGATCATAAACAGCTCTCATTATGTCACGCAGATCCATCCGATAAGACTGTCTTCCCTTAAAAGTAGACTGCGAGCTGCAAATTAGATTCAAGTTCATTGTCAGGAAATTGACCTAGTGGGGTCTTCACACGCCGTTCCATATCTGAACTCTCGCTCAAAGGCGCGAATTACGCGATGCGCGATGAATATTATTTACCGTTGCTTGTTGCTCTCTTCGCCTATAACAGCAGCAGCGAAGAATAGCGGAAATAGCAATTCCAATAATAGGGGTCGTCAAAAACTCCGCTATTCTCGCTAAAATCGACCATTTTAGCGAATATAGCGACAAAATCTATACCTATGGAATCCTAACTTATTTCTGTTTTTCGACGCTATTCTGTCAAACCGACGATCACATTGGAATGCTCAAGCTGATTAATGATCGCATGAGGAAATCACACACGCCATCTTGAAAAAGAGTAGTCCCGTGAAGACAGTCCCATAAACAGCAGTCCTGTAAACAAAGTCCACCCCGTTTTTTTACACCTCACTCGTTCCCTTCAACCCCAACCTTTGCTACCACAAC
>JAABUO010003574.1_pt1 | contig 18507 bp, 21 predicted proteins | sample 5559291 | NCBI WGS metagenome assembly JAABUO01 (sample SAMN10711878, study PRJNA513372) | rock metagenome | isolation source: Antarctica rocks | place: Antarctica: Victoria Land, Finger Mt sud | reverse complement strand
CTCTCCTTCATACTGGAGGTCTTAGTGAAGCACAGCCTGGTCAACAGCCAAGTGGCAGCCTCCGTGAAGTCGTTCATTGCTGCCAACCAGACCTTCAAGCATGGTGATGCTGCAACCAAAGCTTCTGGAGATGCTCCTGCCGGCAGCAGTTCAGCAGCGGTTGGGCCAGAAGCTGCTGCGGCAGCTAAGGCAGCAGCTGAGGCAGCGTGTGCTGCTCCAATGCCGCCCAGCTATACATACAAGAGGTGAGCCTTCATGACAATGTTACGGCATAGTATGTTGTTTATGCTTTCTTACTCTTATTTGTATGGCTGCAAGGCCTGCCTACAGACAACATGAACTATGTGAAAGCTGTACTGCTTGTTAACAAGCCAAGTTGTCGCAGGGTAGTATGGACAGGATAGCTTGTGTGGCTATAGACTTGTCATTGGTCACCAGGCACTCAGCACATTGGGTGTCTTACAAAGCAGTCCCATTTCTTGTGCCTATCAGCACATTGATTTTCCTGCACAGCAGACCCATTTCTTGTGCCTATCAGCACATTGATTTTCCTGCACAGCAGACCCATTTCTTGTGCCTATCAGCACATTGATTTTCCTGCACAGCAGACCCACTTCTTGTGCCTATCAGCACATTGGTTTTCCTGCAAAGCAGTCCCATTTCTTGTGCTCATCAGCAGTAATGTTGAGTGCACCACCAATACTTTGTCAGCATCCCTTCAAGCTCAGCCAGATGCAGTGGCCTTTGCTCAATGAATGCATGACATGGCAAGCGCAGGATAAGTTATGAGGACCGCAAGAGGTACTCCAGAAACAAGACGGGGCGCAAGCTACTGGACATCATTGCGCGCAAGAAATCCAACCTGGCTGTAGCTGCAGATGTGGGCACCATTGAGGAGATGCTCAGAATAGCTGATCAGGTGTGTCTACATGTCAATTGCTAGCGCAGATGTGTAGCAGCACCAAACAGAATCATAGCTACTTGGTGCTGCTGTGAATCTGCGCTTGTCTGTCTTGAAAACAGCATGCTTAAGCCTTCATACACATTTCTCCCATGCAAAAGTTGAGACTACCACAGTAAGATCCTATTGCCTGTCCTCAGACTGTGTGCAGACACATCTGGTGGAAACCGTGTCTTACAGTGTTGTCAACAAACAGGCCAACAAGACTTGCCCAGAAACAGGTTTCAGGTATGAGTGCCACAGCTTGAAGCATGTGCTTGCCTGCTGCGACTCTGCACTATGCTGGCATAGGTTGGGCCACACATCTGCTTGTTCAAGACACACGTGGACATCTTTGATCACTGGGACACCTCTGTCGCAGAAGAGCTGCGGCAGATCGCAGACAAGCACGGTGAGCTCTTCACACCCTGCTGGAAATAGTCAACATACTGATCTGGCACAGGGCGGTCTACACAAACATCACATTCAGCAGAAACTGAGCACACCATCTTCTAAAATGTTACAGCTTGACACTGGTGATGTGCAATGGCTTGGGTTTGTGTGGTGCCAGACGCATTGCAAGGACTGTCATGGGAGTTGTTGCTGCTGTATAGATGACAGCTGTTCAGTGGCTGTCTTGAGTGTGATCTTGGATGCGATTTTGGACTTGCAACTGGTGTCACAACCAGAATGTCTCAGCTGCATGATTGTCATAAGTTTTGCCATATAGGCACACATGTTCCCTATCCTGCAAAGATTTATGTTGCTTTGTTTTTCCTAGCACCGAGCTTCCTGTCCAGTAAGCAGAGCAACAATCAAATCAGGTGTATTGTGCAGACTTCCTGATCTTTGAGGACCGGAAGTTTGCTGACATTGGCAACACTGTAGTCAGCCAATACGGCAGTGGCATCTACAAGATTGCAGACTGGTCAGATGTGACTAATGCCCATGTGATCCCTGGGCCTGGCATCATAGATGGGTTGAAGTCTGTGGGCTTTCCCAAGGGCCGGGGTCTGCTGCTGCTGGCAGAAATGAGCACCAAGGGGACTCTAGCCTCAGGTTTGGTTCAAGCTGTAACACGTGCTGTGTGGCTGTGTCAGTATTCAGTACCAATGCAGGAGCCAATGGCCAGACACACCAGAGTGTAGCTTCCATACAGGACACACTTGTATGTTTTGCATTAGCACAGGCTGGAGATGGCAAAGCTTGACGGAAGCACGTCAATGGAAGTGAGCAATGGCATGGAATTGTGTTGTGGGTACATGTCAAAGAAGCATTGTGGCAGAGCGTCTTGCGCTCAGCAAACTTTGATTGGGACGACGCCCACTAGAGTTGCGCCTGTGGACATGTGGTGTTTCTGCTGCAACAGAGTCCTGGTGTATGGGCCTGTTTGTGGTGTTTTGAGTTAGTGGTCATGGCATTCGGCAGGAGTGTAGTAGTAATGCAACATCTGTTCAATTTGTTGATCATCTGGCTTACTTGAAAGCATTCCCAGCAGTCGCACAGCATGCTGCATGCTACAAAATAGTCATTCATGCAGCAGATGTGCTTTGCATCTCTTGTGAGCCCAGTCTCAATGTTTGCTGAAAACAGAAGTAAATGCTGCAGGGCAATACACAGAGGCCAATGTCAAAATGGCAGAAGCAAACCAGGACTTTGTGATGGGCTTCATCTCAATGACCCCTGCCAAATGGGCTTGGGGCCCAGGAGCGCCTGGTATTCACTGCATAGTGTAATGTGTATATTCAGTATTCACTGCATAGTGTAATGTGTATATTCAGTATTCACTGCATAGTGTAATGTGTATGGGTTTGCAAGGTGGTCCAACTCAGATCTTGGTGCCTTACCTGTTGAGCTGTGTGCCTCTGACCATGCGTCAAATTTTAGGCTCAAAGGCATGTGCTGCTTCAGCACAAATTGTGTACCAGCACCTTCAGCTCAGTGATAAGTCACATTGCTGGAAAGACATGGTCCCAGTGCAACAGCGATGAAGCATGCTTCTGAGAGAGACAGAGAAAGCTTTGTATGTTGCTGGGTCAACATCATGTGCTTGATTTGCAGGCCTGATTCACATGACACCTGGAGTACAGCTAGCGGTAGGAGGTGATGCAATGGGTCAGCAGTACAACACCCCAGAAGCAGTCATCGGTGACAATGGCAGTGATGTCATCATTGTTGGCAGAGGCATCATTAAAGCATCAGATCCTGCCAAAGCTGCTGCTGAGTACCAGTCAGCTGGATGGCAGGCTTACCAAGACAGCCTCACCCATTCTGTCCAGTAGATGTTGTGAACACGGTCGGGCTGGATTTGTGGTGAACCACCTTTACAGTCTCTGTCTGCGTTACCTCCTCTTCATGCCTGGGTCGGATGCGGTGCGCACATTGCCGTGTAGACTGTGAAAAGTTGACCAATATTAATGTTATGTGCATGCGACACTCCACATTTTTATGTATATAAATGTCAAATTTTGGGTTTGTGCATCCAATTCTGCATAAGATCTTCCTGGGCTTCATTCCGCATGGCCCAATGGATAAGGCGTCCGCCTACGGAGCGGAAGATTCCAGGTTCGATCCCTGGTGTGGAAGCCCTCATTTTCCTCTGGGAACTACTTTGCGGTTTTTTGCCGCACAAGCAAGCAAACGACTTTGACATGGCAAGAAATCTCTGGCAAAAAGCTTTCCGATTTTGCGATTTTTTGGGTTGCCCCACAAGCAAGCAAACGACTTTGACATGGCAAGAAATCTCCGGCAAAAAGCTTTCCGAATGAACAGAGAGATTGGACCTGTTGAAGCAAAATGCTGAACTTCCACACCAGGGATCGAACCTGGAATCTTCCGCTCCGTAGGCGGACGCCTTATCCATTGGGCCATGCGGAATGAAGCCCAGGAAGATTATGGTGGATCAGATGACTTTATGATCAAAATTTTGTAATATAGCTTATTATGTTGTGTTTGCTGTCTGAAGTAACCCAAAGCGGTTGTGTGGATTGTCACTTAGCATGTAATCGAGGAACCGCTGCGTAAAGCGGTTGCATGTCGTGTGGTCCAGGACATGCACCTGCTGAAGCATGGCTTGACAGCCGCATGAGAAACGGTGCTGAGATGCATCACCATAGTGAAAGGTGGGGAAAAGCACCTTACCATTTTTACACCTGTCTCAAGAAAAGTGGCAAAGCAAGCCATTGGCATGAGACTCAAGCCTTCAACCGTTGAACATGGATGCAAGCTGTTGCACTAACTTCTGAATTTGCCAGATACACGAAGCTGCAAGCAGTGGCAACTTGCATGTACGGTAAAACAGCGCGGCTTGCAGTCAACACATATTAAAGCATGTAAGTGGTGTGCAATCCTGGATGATTGAGGAAGGACATGTGCTGTGATGATGTTACAGTCGTCTGACAGCAACATCAGCACAGAGCCATTAGTACACAGCTATTGCTGTCAGCATGTCTGGAGCAGACATGCCTGCATGGCAAGCTAAAAAGGCATTAACTCTAAGCTGCACTGGTATCAGTTCATTAGATACTGTCGGAGGCTGACTGGATTTGTTGCTACCATACTCCAGAGGACTGTGTAAAGTCCTGAAAACAATGCTTGGCGAGCAGATGCTTTTCCCATGTGCGCATGACTTGTATACGTCAGAAGAGGGAGCGCAGAGGTGCACAACTGGAGGCATCATGGCCTCAATCTCCGACAATGCCCAAGAAATCTTCAGCAATAGTTGCCACACAGAACTGCAGCAAGCCCTTGTGTCTGAGTGGCAATGCAGGCCTGCCTTGGCATCGTAAGTTCAGCATTGTAACATGCACAGTCATGCAGTCTATACCCATCCCACATGTAACTGCTACCAGAACACAGGGACAAACATGTCGACCAGGCTTTGCAATCGAACAGAAGCGCTGCATGCGTCAGCAAATCCTGAGAATTTTACAGGTGATGTTGCAATCAAAGGCATGGTCCTCCTGGTGTGGCTGTAAGCAATGTTGATGGCTTACCAGTTGATTTGCTTCAGCCTTGAGACCCATGAGGCGGACTCTTACAGAGGCTCCTGCCTTTATTGGTGGTGCGTTTTCTTCTGACTCAAAAGCTGCATCATCTGTGATTTCCACTCTGTAATGCGAGGGTATAAGATGTTGAGACACAAAGATCTGCAGAGGGCCTGCGTCTGCAAAAAACCCCATCTGCAGGGCAAAGAGAGCCTCTGCATGAGTTTTGCCTAACAGCAAGATGTTGCATTATGTAACAGAAGCAGTCCGCCCTACCTTGTTGACTGATGAAACTACAGCGTCCAATACTTCGCCTTTGAAAGGTCTGAACACCAAGCAGGTATACTGCACATGGAAAACAGCACTTCCTGTGCCTTCTCTGATTTTGCCTTTGCCAATGCTGCCTATGTCAGTGACCATAAGCATGAAGCCATACAGGCCACTGCATGTGCCTTCTACCTGGATACAAGAAGTACTGCTCAAATAAAGCAAGCCATACTCTGTGGGCAAGCAGTCGAACGATACTAATTCTGGTCAGTCTCTGCAGCAAGAGAGCACGTTGACAATCTTCACCTCTGATGTCACTTTCTGTTTGAGTATCTCTTGAAGCCGAGGACCAAAAAACCTGGGTTCTATTTCGATGTCCTTGTTCAGGTTTAGATGGAAGAACATATGTTTCCTCTCAGGCTTTGCAAGACTCAAACGACACGACACGCCAGCACATGGACTGCTGCTTCTAGCTTTTGAGACAAGGCCAGGCGATGTTGTCAGAGTGTTTTTGCGCACTGCTGATCGACTGCGTGATCATGGCCCGTCACGCACCTTCTCACAATTGGACTTAACAAGCTTGTTTCGAGTTCAAGAGGTTTGACCAAATTGCTTCATTGATGACATCCCAGCATCTCACTTCGCAACTCAGCTGCCTCAAATGTGACGACAACGTTTTGGCTGTGGAATGCTTGCCAAGAGCTTCAATGTTGTACACAGGCTTCATTCTCAACAGCTAGGAGAGAAGCATCGAAATCTTTACACTAGGGTAACGCAGTTGGCAGCGAAAATAGGCTGCTGTTTCATGCCATGAGAGCTGACGACGCGCTTTGAGCACGCAGATCCCGGCTCGCCTTCAGTTCCTGTGGAAACTGTAGTGGACAACCAAAATCGTCTCCTAGGCAGGGCTCGTCCGCATCTTGACTTGCGGAACTTCGCCTTGCTGCATGAGATGAGAGTTTCATCTAAATGCCGGCACTTCTGTGCCGCAGGCTGCATTCTGTTGGGTTTTACAGCAGAAGGACACCACTTGCTGTCATACACCTCCACTCATGGTTATCGTCTACAGGTTGGGCAGTTTGTGAGTTTACAGCCAATTCTGCTTCGAACTGCATGTTGCTGCTGCGTCTACCCAGAAGCTACACCAGATGATGAGTGTTACAGATTTGGAGCTTCCTTTGGGGTCAGCAAGCAGAGTTACTTGCTGAAATTGACCTGTTTGGAGGTCAGCGAGCCTTTGGCAAGATCATGTTATGTTGGTCCTTCTGCAAAACATAGCACAACATTGCAGGCACAAGTGAAATCGGAGGTGACAGCAGTGATGTTGACATTTTTGTTTCCACAGACTTGCCAACTTCAATGGCTGTGTCTATCACCGAGACGGCAGACCAGCAACTTCTGAGTATGTTGCGCTTTGGTTGGCTTATGTACATGAGATCTGTGCCTGGAGCTTCAGCTTGTTGCAATCAGTTGCTTCCATGAATTCTCACGCCACCGCCGCAGCACTAGTACTGCTGCTTTGTACAGCCAACCTGCATGCCTACCTGAGCATGTCATTAATGCAGTTGTACATGGGTGTCCAGACAGCGCTGATGTAGATGATGCTCTGGCAGATGCCATGAACTATGTCACAGTTTTCCCGCATCCCTGCACCCATGGACTCTCTCTGCAGGCATGCCTCATTTCAAGTGCGTGATGCACCTTGCATGTACTGTGTCTCCCGTAACTAAAGGCACTGTCCCTTGCTGAACTGCTTCTTAGTGCCTTGTTAATCTCTTCTATCAACGCCTGAATCACTGAGCTGGAATTCATCTGGGCTGTACAGTTCACAGTACTTTACTTTTGTAATGCAAGCTTCAGCAAGTGTAGGTGTGTTTACAGGGATTCCACTTCAAGTACGCCAGCATCAGGGGACAGATCTCCCAACCTCTATTTGCTCTCATTCCTCCTTGCACCCTGATGCTGCACAGCAGCAAGGGCATACAGTTTCTTGAGCTCAAGCAGTATGCGATGCCTCTGAATCCAAACTGCTCCCTCAAAGATATCCAGACAGCGCAGCAGCTCTCTCAGCACAGTACGCCACTTCAAGCGGCGGCAGCAGACTCTGCAGCTGCATTGTCTCAACCAGGTACTGCACCTTTTGATCAATATACGACAACAGCAGTCATTGCAGTCTGCATGTCACTTCACTCTGTAATGTGACAACATCTGGAGATTGCTTGTGATTGCTGCACAGGCATGACAAAATGGTGTGGTGCTGCAGCAGGTGCATCAATTTTTACTGAGACAGCTGCTGTCATGGCAAACAACTGCTGTCCTTGCAACCAGGCGCTGCATAATGGCAGTGGTGACACAGCTGAGTCAAGCTGCATACCAGAACGTCCTCTGGCATGTTTCCAGTGCACCCAGCTTGGGCATGGTCAGACAGCTTGCTGCAATTGCCATCCAGCACACCATACCATAAACACTGCAGAGCTGTCAGTATCAGGCGCTTCAGGCAGCCCTAGGCATGCACACCAAGCCTGCTCACTGCCTGCAGCAGCATCTGAGAAGCTGTGTACAGGTCAAGCAGAGGCATCTGAAGCAGAGGCATCTGCAGCAGCTGCACAGCCTGCATTTGCTGATGATGATGCTCTTGTGTTGCAAGAGCATCATGCATCAACATCTGTCTCGTACCAACAGGCTGCGCTAGCAGCAGTCCAGCCTAGCTCTGTACGGGCCAAGCCAGCTCACTCGGTGTGGTCCATGTCAGCTTCTTCAGATTCCTTGTCTTCCCATCCAACCCCCTCGTGTCCAGATGTGTCATCAATTGCAAGACCTATGGCCAGCCCAGATGCACCTGGCACTGACGCAGACGGGTATAGGAGGCAGCTACCGGATGGGGCATCGCAGATTGACGGCTTGTCACACTTTCATACCAGTAACAGCCTGTGCAGGGGCAATGACGACGCAGGCTTCACTGCTGCTGTCACTGCTGAGATGATGGGACCTGCATTTGATCCAGAAAGGTTCATCATGGGTTGCATTCCACACGATGAGCTGAATAGCCACCGGTTGGTGGACTACACTGTACAGCAGGTGCTCTATGGTGATGACACTGACAGTTCAACATACGGGGTGCCAAAATGTAAAGGAATCTCATGTTTACTCTCAACACAAGTGGGCAGGAGCTGGAGTCTGGAAGCCAGAGCAAGCACTGGTCAGGCTTGGGCCATTGTACTGATAGTAGCTGTCTTTCAGCCTAGGATCGGTGCAGGCCAAGAGACTGTCAGACCGGTGACTTTTGTGGCCAACATTTGCTCATCTTCAGGTGGGAACATCAGAGCCTTTGCAAGTCCCCCATTGAGCAAATACGCAATAGGCCTATCTGCTGTGTTTATCATGACGGCATTTATGCATTTGCAATAGTTGTTGCAGCATCTATCTGTATCTTCATGGCAATTGCAACAGCGTTGCTGAATGTCACAGGTACTGGGGAATTGTTGAGTGAGCTGTGGATGGATGCAGCCAAATTTCAGCAGTTGGTGGAGAGCCTGAGATCCTTTCCCAAGGCAAACACAATTGAGCAGGCAGATCTTCGACGACTTGCCATTGTTACCTTAGCAGAGCGTCTGGCTGGCAAGTTGAAGCTGAAGCACAGCATCCCAACATCACCACACATGAGACCTGTTGTGCTGAACAATAAAGCAATGCTCAGCAGTGGCAGATCAGCAGGACTGCTGACACACCCTTTGCTACCCATTTGCATATTAGGTTATGGGCAGCAAGGCACTGTATAGCATTTGGCTGCTGTACGTGCATTTGTTCTGTCAGCTGTAATGTTCCCATAATCGACTGCGTTTTTTGTGTTTTTGGTTTAAGCTCACATGGCAAATCCCCAGCACTGGGTGCTGATGCTCTGTGCGACATGTTGTGGCATCGATGATGTGAGACCTGAGCTGAGAAACGTCGATTGCAGCCACCTTTCCTCAACTCCCTGTTTGAAGTGAATTAATGTGGAGCGCAGCACTATGCCGAGCTGCATGAGGCCTTAGTTCAATGCTTAACAAAACAGATACGCGCTGAATTAGGAATCAGGGATGACTAGATATATACAGCAAGCTACACAAACCCCGAAATAGAGCTGCATCAGCATTTATTTTATACGGGCTGGGGCAGTCAGAAGAATTAAGGCAGGGCGGGTGGGCCAATTCTTTGCAACCCAACCCAGCTTGGTCTGATATATGCAAAAATTGGACTGCTGCACAGACTGCTGCATCTGCTTGCCGCAAACTGGTGCCACACAAAACACTGCTGAGGCACGCATAATCCGCTGGCTATATAGGTAGCTATACGGCGCAGGTCAGACACGCAACTAGCTGAAGCTTGGTCAACTTGCAAGACCTTTGCAGTCAAGAGCAGACTTTTGGATTGAGCAGCAAAACAACACTTTGCTGACTGAGGCATCAAATTCAGTCGCTTCTTGACAGCAACGGCTTTCGATACTTCAGGAGATCTGTATACATCGGTTTTCGGTCAAGCCGGCCTGTTGTCTGACTTACGACACTAAGCTCCATTTGCTTTCCTCGGTAGATCATCCCACAATTCATGCAAGGATATACGCTAGCTGGAGCAGCTCAGGGGTATGCCGCGTTCGTGCCTGTTAGCACTGTCTGTCTTATGGTTGCAGGTTGTTCACCTGATATTTTCCCCCTGACTACAGGAGGGGACCGCAGGTCACAGACTTGTTGTCCCGTATCATCTCTTGCAGGCCTCTGAACCGTGACCAGTGAGTCTCACAGCCTCTCATGCTGGCTGACTCACTGACATGGTTAAGTGTTTGTCCCTGACCATACAGATCACTTTTCGAGATCCCTCTTTGGCTACCAGATGGTCGATCCACAGCTGTACGCATCACTCTCCCACCTTCCTTCCCACAGGTAAAAGATGTAGAGCAACTTCAGTGATGATTGTTCCAGCTAGGTGGAAGTGCGTTTACGTAAAGAAATTTCACGCTGCTGCCAGGCTCAACCAAGCATTGCAGTGACCAGTCCATTGCGGCATGCAAATGTCAAAGCTTCTGGTCACCTGTCTTTCCCCAGCCTTGATTTCTGGGATCCTCAGAGCAGCAAACTGGCTGACATAGTGGAGGAAGCTTGCACCATGCTGTCAAGTATACTGCACACTTCCTTGCCTACTTATCATGGATCCCTGTCATGCCTTGCCATCTTATTGGCACATCACCTGGGCAGAGAGGATGTTTGCAGTCATGCATACAGTGCTTGTGCAGCTATGCATAATTTATCCCAGCAATCGAGCATGATGTACACTGCAGCCATGTGCAATGTCGTTCTTCAGGTAGGCACCATATCGCCATTGCTCAGACAACAGCCAACCTGGTTTGATGCATTGCTCTGCTTGCAGGTCCGCCTGACGATGATTGGCAGCTGATCAGTGCTGCTAGTGGCTCCAGCAATCCATCCAGCTTACACCAGCGAGACTCACAGTCAGCCCAGCAGCAACCGCCACACACTCAGCAAAGGCAAACTTCAAGATCTGCATCTCCTGCAAAGCAGCAGCAACAAACAGGCACTGCAACAAACAGCACTCAGGATTTTGCTGAGCTAGCGAGCCTGAGTAATGAGGAGCTGGCTGCCTTGCTGCTTGACGATGCCAAGTATCGCAGCTTGGTCAGCAATATCTTGTCCAGATCAAGCGCCACTCAGGTGAGCTGGCATCAGCAGTACCTCACTCATTGAACATTGTACTGGGCAAATAATTTCCCCCTCTTTTTGAAAAAAGAAATACCACAAGTTCTTATTTTTTGATATCGCTAAAACTTTCTCCTCAAAATTTGCGAATTTAGCATTGACATTCCACCTGTACTTTCAAGCCAGGGTGGCTGATGAATCACAATTTGCTGCACACCTGCGATTATAAGCAACTGGATGACAACGTAGCAGAATTGTGGGACCTGCTTTTGAGTATCTGCCATGGCTGCAGTGGTCTACCCTGAGCCTATGTCAAGGGTCGTCTGCATGTCATGTGTAGGTGACATCATCTGCTTGTTTGTGAATGCATGAGCTGCCCTTGCCAGTCGCAGTCAGGCTGTCAAGTAGTACTTTTGGGCAAGCAGTCAATGTCGCCTGCTTGCAGGTGCAAGACTCAGTGCGTAAGGGTATCATTGACATGGCCAACAGCAACCTTGAAAAGGAACAGCTCATCTCTGAGGTCAAAAATCACATAGCCATTGTCAGGTATGTCACAGGGTCCGCGACCGGCTTTGTCAGGAAGTTTTTGTTGACATGCAGTGTGCTGGAAATCTTCTTGCTTGCTCGTTTGTTTGTTCATCAATCTTGGATGGCTTGCATTTTGCTTGTGATCAGACACTGACAGCATGAATATTAAGTATTTTTGTCACAATCAGCTGTATGCTGTCGATAGTGTTGGTAAAAGTCATTGCTCACAAAATGTTCAATGCAGCACATTGCAGCAAGCTGACGGATTTGCCTTTCAGGTCATCTGAGTATGCAGCAGCAAAGGAGCAATTTGACAGCAGACTGCAGCGCCAGTCTGCAGCTCTTGCCAAATTGAAGCCAGAAGTGCTGATAGCAAAGCTGGCTAAGGCAAGCCGTGAGGCTGATGATCAGGCTGAGGCTTTGTATGATGAGTACATAGCTGGCAGCACAACTATTGAGCAGTTCATTGCATCTTACTGCAAAAAGAAGACCGTAGCGCACGCAAGAAATTTGAAAAGCACAGCTGCATTGCAAACATTACGGTGATAATGCAGGGTGTGTAAAGGTTCAGTCCTATGCTGCCTGCCACCTGCTGCTGGTCCTGTCCTATGCACAGCTGCTGAGGTTTGTATGTGATGTTTGTTGGTCTAAATTGGCTGTGTACACTATTGTTTGCTCCCCTACTGCTGCCCTACAACACTGACTGCTAGGCAATGATCACCTGTGCAAGTCCAACGCTTGTGTGAGTCCTGTGATTTCAAGCTGTCAACCAGTCCATCAGGCCAGTGTCACTCATGTCGTATAATGTCTTGTTATCACCAAAAATTAGGCACATATACTATCTTGTGGAGCTAAGCAGTTGCAGTCAACAAAGCAGCATGCCATCATGCTGAAAGCTAGGAATCAAATCAACAACATAGACAGAACAAAAGCATGCACAACATGGAATGAAACACAAGTAGTACAAGCAAATGACATTCAGCCTTCAGCTTCTGTAGGCAGCTGGTCATATCGCCACTGGGGAAAGCCACCATCTACATGTACAATGTTCTTGAAGCCCGCCTGCAGCACAGCAATCCTCTGCCTGACCATCAGGCAGATAGCAAACAGCTGGTCTCTCACATGCAGATTGCATGCAGCATGGCCACAGTGCAATCAAAGCCTCATGTAGCAATCAACCCACATCCCCTACCTCATAGAGCTCATAGCATGCCTTCAAAGACCGTGACTCCCTTCCAAAGGCTCTGTCAGGGTCACTTTTGAACACCTTGCCGCTCATCTCACGAGGTTTTGTCCCGACAAGCATTGTGCCTCCCAGCGAACACATGACAGCAATTGTCTTGTTCTTTGGCAGGGCTGCCAATGCATCTTTGCGGAAGTTTGGATTCCTTTCTGCAAGAAGAATAGCAGTCTATCACAACTGCTGCTTGTGTTGTTCAGGCAGCATCCCATCAGGACCATGCTGCAGATGTCAGTTTGGTACATGGCATAACAAAAGCACGCATTGTGATGCCTGTGTTGAGAGTTGTCTGCCCTCGCCCCTCACCTGTTGCCTCCATGGCAAAGCCTGCCATTGCTAATCTTTTGAGGTTGTCCAGTGGAGTACGGCCCTCCACTGACCTGAACAGGCCAACATTGAGACAGCCAGATGCATGCCCTTTGTTGTAGTACTTGGCTTCTCGCACGTCTACCAGAATAGCTTTGTTCTTCTGCTGCATCTTGTATGCCTGCACTCAGCGCTTTTGCATTCACACATTGTTGACAAGGTAATTTGGTGCCTGGCAGTGGCTGTTTGCCTTCTGCGCTGAGCAAATGCCTGTGTTGAAGCGCTGACACTGTGGTGACACAGTTCTGCATACAACAAGGTCGTGTTGGAGCATGCATCTGCATACCTCTTCCGGACTGATGGTCTTCAGCTTCTTGTTCTGCAAATAATTGTGTACTGCTGGCCATACCTACATTGCACACCACAACTGGTTCCACAGGGGTTTGATCACTAGTAGATGATTGTACTTTGGGTACACTTGAATACTTGCCATGTATGGCTCCCCAATCAACGGGGTGATCATCATTTCGGCATCATCCGCGAGTTTTCCCTTGGACTTTGCCCATCGCAAATTAGCAGGGTCCCACCGAAAGCTGACTTCCTCTTCCTTAGAAAAGCCTTCAAAAGGCTGTAGGAGACGCTGCAAGCCGCTCTTTTCTGCTTTCACCACGACAGACGACCGTGTGGTGCGCGTGATGGTCCTCTGCAGCTTCATCGGATGGACATGCGCGTGGAACGCCCACGAAGAGATGTGTGCGTGTTGTGCATGTGCCACTACAGATTCCATGCTGTTGTTGAGACTTGCCGCAACCCACTTTAGGCGATGTTATTGAAACTTTCTATATCTTGTGGTCAGCTATATCGCAGTTTCGGACGCCAAACTCTTCCCAATTGAAAACGCTTGTCCACGTAAATGCAATATGTCGGTTCATCTTCTGACAGGTGGCGTGCCATCTGGGTTCGGAGCGAACCCAGCGCAAAATTGCCCCAGGCCAGGAGTCGAATACCCGGCCCTCAGACCTTGGCACTTGGGTGCGGCAAGCATGCATTTGCCGCTCAAAACTTGCTTGCCGGCGACCCGGGTCAGAGGTGTCAACTGTTTACACGTGAAATGCTTACCCGCAAGGCGGTTCTGCAAGACAGCTGCACAGTGCACGCAACATGGACCCCCTCAGGCAAGTTCTAGAGAGGTTGAGGACAGATCCATCAATGGAATGAGGGCTGTTGCTTTCGTAGCTGTTTTGTCGTTCACACTAGCTCCGGGGAAAGCACAAGCTTGGGGGCATGACTGGAAGCCCCGACGGCATCACAGACGAATGGCGGACTCTAGAGCTGCGTTCGACGTAAAGAGTGTCTTCCAGGTGCCCTTCCCTGCGCCACGTATGCATTGTCAAACGTATCTTTCTTGTAGCTTTTTATTTTGAACATACCTCTGCTCAAACAGCAGTCACCACTGAGACAGTGTATACATGCACTCACATGCAGACAGACAAAGTCAAGGAAAAGCTGGAGACAGGCTCACAACAACTTCAGCAGCAGGTGAGACAACAATTGCAGAAGAACTAGGGGAAATGCACAGACAGCCTTCCCTGGACACCACACTGTCTGTTTGCCATACGTACAGACTGGCTGCTTTGCATGCAATATTGGAAGCAGAGACGTGCTACAGATGCACTGACATCAGACACCTTTTCAGGCTGGCAATGCATTCTCTGAGATGAGTCACCTTGCGCGGGATGTGCAGCAGTCCCTTCACAAAGTTGTCAACCATGCCCCCCGCCAGCGAGAGGTAACAGGCAGCTAGTCATCTGCTGAAGTACGCGTCATTGACAACAAGCCAGCCTGCCACAGTCTCTGCATACTGGGTGATGCCATGCAGCTGCAGCACAGTCGCAAGTACACCTAGGCTCAACATATGGTAAATTTAAATGCTGTGCTCGCAGTCGGTATGCTATGCAATTGCTGCTGTCAGAATGACTGCCCTTGTGAAGTGTGTTTGACAAGCAGGGATGCAGCCTGCACATTCCTGCAGTGTACACATTTATGCTGCATTACTGTCATGTAGGTCGCTCAGTCAAGTACTTCATCTACAGCACGTCATCTAAGGACTTCTTATCAGCACAAGTCTTCATGTGATGGCCTGTGTGCAGATGTACATGAGTCAATCAGCAAGGCCAACAGGAACCCCAGCCGCAGGCAGGGGCCAGGCCGTCGCTGGACCCCTAGGATGGGCAGCAGTTGCTGTGGCTGCTGTCGGCCTCATATGGCTTGTGTTTAGCAAAACCCTATCAGGCTGGGTGGCTAGATGGGGCAAGGGGGGGAGGCAAGGGGGAAAATGGGTTTCAGATAGATCCCTGGGAGGCAGAATGGTGGGTAACCTGCATTCGCTGTTGGGCGTATAGCCAAGCAACAGTTTGAAGATGGTTTTGCAGTGATTGCTGCAACAACACTTATGAAGAGTTGTGAACAGTACTTTACAAAGGTAAAAACAGAATGCACAGACTATCTGGGTGAAACACAGAGACAGCTGTATCGATCCTGTGGCTGATACAGTATTGGCAGAGGCTTGCTTTGTGCACTTGCAATATTACGTGGAGCCGTATTTGCAACACTTTTGCATGTCAGATTTGCATGGCAGAGAAAGTGCAGGTCAGGGTATGCTGACAAGACTCAAGATGCAGCTGCCAAGTATGCTGTTCCTGTAGTATTACTGCCTGTATATTGCATATCTCTGTGGTATGTTGGCCTGCTAGCATCACCTTGAGCTGCAGTTCAGATGCTTGCTGGCAGTATGCTGCAACCGTGAGGTGATTCTGATTGGCCATGTATGAGTCAGCCAACAAAACGTAACAACACTGCAGGTGTGGATGCCAGATGAGCCCAAGACCACAAGCAGCTCAGCAAGGTCTCAGTCCATGCGCTGGAACGACACACCCTCCTCGCCACCCTCCTCCACATCGTCCTCTGCAGCTGCTGTGCTGGCTCCAGATGACACACAATCAGCATCCACATCAGGGCGGCAGGCAGGGACAGGCGCGGGGAGTCAGCAGGGGCCCCCTTCCTGGTGGGATCCACCCCCTACCATACATGTGGATAAACGCTACAAAGATCAGGTATGACTTTGTCTGCCTGCGTATCAGTTGCAGCTGGAAGCAACATCATCATTGGTACCATCATCTTCTGGTGGAATTCAGCTGCAAGGCCTGCTCAAAAACATGCACGCAACAGCCAGCAACAGATAGTGTTGTGATGGACTTTGTTGAGTTCATTTTGGTCCTTTTGTGTAACCGCCAAACCTGTCACAGCGTGTGTGTGTGCTGCAAAAGTAAAAAAACACACGTTCATAAAACAACCCTGTGATTTCCCTGTGGTTTGTCATGATCAGGCATATGCAAACAGGACAAGCATGACATCTGCATAAACCAGCTGCCTGCAATCAAACTGGACATGCATGCATGTAGACAAGCAGTCAGGCCCGAACAATCCTACGGCAGCTGGAGGATGCCAAGCTTCTCTCGGGCCAGGACTACTCCACCTCAGCTTTAGTATCTCTCCGCCAGACTTGTGCTGACAGTGGGGCAGCGGTGAGAGCTCAGACCCCCAGTGGGGGGGATGCCATCTTCAGGGCAGGGGTAGAGGCTGCAGCCTCTGCAGCCATGGAGGCTGGAGAGGGGGCTAGCCTGGGGGGTAGCTCACCCCAAAGATTCGTCTCTGGCCTAGCACAGGATCTAGGTGAGACTTGCCTGCAAGCTGCATAAAACATTTTCTGTGCAAGAAGGCCAGAAATGTGCATGAGCACTTGTGGCAATAGTTGAGTTGGATGAAGCTGCCAGTTCTGCAGCTGACAAATTTGCAAAACCAATTATAGGGTGTGCTGTACATAGGCTATCATGTCATAGCTACACTTCATGCTACTGGCACGGACTTTTTCCTGATTGCTATGCTTTCTGCATCAGTCAGATCATGCAGAGCATGGCTGCATACCGCCAACTTTGTGTGAAATGTTGCTCTGGGCCTCCACTGCAATCCAGCATGCATACCTGAGCACCATCTGTACGTGAGCAATGTTTGTGGGTCTGGCCAATCAGAAGCCAGGCAGTAAAATGTGCAGATCTGGCAGATGCAAATGACAGCATGTCGTGTACCTGCAGTCTGCCTCAACTGGTGCATTTGTCATAAACAGGCAGCCTCATCACTGCCAACAGCATCTTTTGTGATGCTTACAGGTCTGGTAGATGAGAAAGCAGGTGGTATGGCAGTGGCAGTGGTGTCAGCGCGGCTGCGGTCTGCCCTCATAGATGCTGCTGCTGCCTATCGCCAAGGCAACGAGTTGGAGGTGTTGAATGAGCTGATGCGCATTGTGGGGGTACTGGACAAGTTCCCTTTGCCGCCGCGCTCTCCTCAAGCTGACATGATTGCCACAGCTGTTCAGCAGAGAGCCACCCTGCCAGAAAGACAGGTACTGGAAAGTCTGGTACTCAAGTGGCACTGCTTGTTCCCCACCTCAGGCAAAGTTTGACAGGTTTAGGTGGTCTATTTTTAGGGAATCATGGTCATTGACAGGCAGTGCAAACGGCCCAAACGCCCTAGTGTGGCCCCGCATTGCCCTAGTGTGGATGCTGATGCTGCAAAGCTTCTCAATGCTTTTTTGATTATGGGTGTTTCCTAAATAATTTGTGCCAAAGATGTCTGACTTTCATGCCTCTAGCAGTTGGGATGAGGCTTGGGACATGCCATACTGATAACACTGCACCAGAGATTTGCCCTTATAGATGTATCTAGAGCATCGTCTTGTGTCAGGGCAGTGGCTGAGGGTAAGACATGTGCTGCAGGCCCTCTTCTTCACATATGGCGGTATGGAGCCCAGCACAGCATCATTGGTGGCTGAAATGCTAGGCTTCAATCCAGACCTTGTCATGCCTCAGCTGCACCACGAATTGACCACTGCTGAGCAAGCAGATGCCAGCAGGCCATGATGACGCCACTTACCTGTGTACAAAGTTGTATAATAAAGACACTTAACTGTTGTGAAGTGTGTTTGCCATAACTGGAGGCATGGTCTCGAAGCAGACTGCTGCAGGATATCGCCAACATGATCAGAGGCATGCATATACAAGGGACGTGTCCTTGCTATCATCATAATGACAGTCATGCAGCTAGTAAGCGTGTGCACAAAGAGGGGAAAGCAGCTCCAGGTCGGCGTGCTGATGGATCACAAATGCTGTGTGCTTGTTTGACATACCATAGCCGCAGAAGCTCAATGCACAGCAGCTAGCTGATTGCGCATTTGCAACTCACGAGGCTATTGTCATCATTCTCTGTGATGTTGAAGCTCCAGTTTGAACGTGTGCTCGATTCCACTCTCTGACACTTTGACACCTCAAGACAGCCTACTTGCCCATGTATTTTCGTCAGCAACATTAACGGCAGGTTCCCTTGATAGATTGGATCTCAGATACACGTTCCCAAGGATACACTGATTTGCAGAGCTTGGTAAAGTGCCTGGATCATAGAGATATTGTGTCAGATACAGCATGCAGTCAAGCAAAG
>JAABUO010003571.1_pt1 | contig 18512 bp, 18 predicted proteins | sample 5559291 | NCBI WGS metagenome assembly JAABUO01 (sample SAMN10711878, study PRJNA513372) | rock metagenome | isolation source: Antarctica rocks | place: Antarctica: Victoria Land, Finger Mt sud | reverse complement strand
GCCTCTGTGGCTGAGTTGGGGTCAACACTTTGATCACCCTGCTGGTTAGCCTGAGGGCCAGCTTCCAGAGTGGGTGCCTCATTAGGCAATCTGTTGATGAGTCTTGTGGAGGTGCTGGCTACCACACTCTTGTTCACCCCTTGATCAGCAGCAGCAGTCCTGCAATGTACAGCGCAACACATGGTATGATCACCAGTACAAGAGCTGCTTGAAAGATCTCCTCAACTTGGAAACGCACAAACTGCTGTTTAGGTGTTTGTAAGTACAAAATCTTTTATTATTGTTATATATAAAGAGTTTTGCCAATCTTTTCGAAAATTTTCAAGAAACCTTCATTATGAAACAGGCGTCCTTCACCGACCAGGTGATGTTCCTGCATCCACAAGAGCTGAAGGTGCCACAGGCCAATTGGCAGCTCATAGCTATGCATTGTCCTGGCGGCGGGTGATGACATTATGCAAGGTTGCGAGTTACACACTTGGTATGTAATCTGAAACAAAATCTCGCTAGCAGAGCAGAGTATCACACAGCTCTGCCACACAAGTGGGCATTGGGATGTGCAAGATGCAAAGCTGCTGCTGCAAAGCTTGGCGCAAAAACATTATGCGCAGCAGGACAGCCAAACACGAAAATTTTGCAAAGTTCATGCACAGAAAACCCAGCTGACTGCCCTTCAGCATAGAGACTTGCATGTTCACAGGCAGCTTTTCCCCTGCTGCAGTTGAAACCAAAACACATTGTTGCCACTGCAAAGACAGCTCACATGTCACAAGCACGTTTGATGGACAATGCAAGCAGCAAGGTGAGCTGGCTTTGCTGTTGATGTGACTGCTGCAAGAACTTCCATACTAACAGGCATAGCTAAGCATGCATGCTGGAGCACTGGATGTAACACTGTAATGTAACACTTTACCTCGCACCCTTGGACTCAAACACACCAGCACTCTCATTGAGGGCCTCAGGCACGGTGGGCAGCAAAGCTGACTGGATATCCGGCTGAGCATCCAGATCATCAGGATCACTGGTGAACAGGGGATTGCTGTGACTGGACACGCTGCTGGCCCTTGACTTCACCTGCATGCCATTTGATGACTTAAGTGAAGAGAAAGCATGCAGCAGGGTTTGAAAGGGCCTCTGACACAAGTCAGGTGACCCACATGGGGGCCCTGCTGAGCAGAGGGCATGCCCTATTTTGCCCTCTCATAAGGCACTCAAATACTGCACATAGGCTGATTTTGGGAGGGCTGCCCACACCCTTGCCTGCGCAGGTGGGCAGTCAAACCTTGACATGCAGACAGACAAACAGAGCATTAGACGGCTCTACCCAAATGTACCAGTTGCTTGCATGCATTGCTGCTGTTCCCAAAGCCTGCTTGCAAGCTGGCCGACTGCTGACAAATGTTATCCAGTAAATGCTTCTAAGGCTGTCAAGTGGACAAACACAACTGTAGTGAGTGCCACTCAAGAAACGTTCGTTATGTACATTGAGTGATCACATTTCACAGCTTTGAGACATGCAAAATGCATCAACAAGCTTGCTGTCATCACATGCTGTGGCACTTGCATGGTCACGCCGCAGGAGAGCACATAAACAAATGTTCATGCGATGCAGGGCTCACCAAGGCCTGCTGTTGCTGGACGGCAGACTCATAGTTGCCAAAGAAGCCATGAGCAGTAGCAGATGCCTTGATGTGCTTCTGCAGGGGACCGACAACAGGACTCTGGCTTTGCCTGCACAGCAGATGGCTTTAAGCTGGGGCCAGAGATGTCTACATATCTTGGTGCAACAAAGCAGTGTACAGCAGCAGACAGCTCCATCTGCACCTTTAGTGTCAAGGTGCCATCTCTAATAGACATGCCTGCTGTCGACACCCAAGTAATGTGTCCCTGGTTGGGATGTGACCAAGCTGTGCTGCGGTGTCTACCTGAACTTTGCAGTGGCAGCTGCAGCATCTCTGAGAAAGAAGTCTAGGTGAGAGTCCCTTGGTCCTGCACCCACTGCTAGCCTGGACGCGGCACCTCCAGCCTGTGGACTGGCAGGTACTTGGTGCGCAACCTTGATGTGGTGCTTCAGAGGGGAGAAGTGCTTGCTTGCTGCCACGTCTCCATCAGCTGAGGAGCCGAGCTTGCCTGGGTTGGACAGTCTGCTCGGCCCTGGCTGGAACATCTTGGCCAGCTTTGCGACCGCCTGACGAGGCGGAGTGAAGCTGATGAGTGGCGGCTCGCTGGTTGTTGCAGGGCTGTCTGCCATGGAATAGTCTGCTTGCCTGGAGGGCTCGGGCAAGTTGGCAAGCAGTGCTTGGCCGCCGTTCTGTGCAGCTGCGTCACTGAAGTTGGAGGCCGTAGCACTGGTGCGGACTTCTGTCGCCTCGCTTGTGTACACCGTGCTTTGATACAGCTCCTGCGGACCATTATATTGCTCCTGCTGCTGCGTCAATGGCTTCAGGTTGAGCATCGGTAACGCACGCTTTGCAGCATCTGACGCAGGCGTGTAGGCCTCCTCAGCTACCGTGCTGAGCTGACGCCTGTGGCCTCGTACAGGTGACCTCTGTACCGCCACTGGGGGACGCAGAGGAGAGTGTGAGAACTCAGACAGAGCTGCAACATCTGCTGCGTGACCAATCTGTCCTCGGCCACTTGTTTCAGCGGGAATGCTGACGGTCTGGCCTTGACGGAAGCTGACTTCACCAGACAAATCCTCTCCTTCAGCAGTTGCCGTGGTGCGGGAAGACTTTTGCTGATGCAGAGCCTGCATGCCATCTGCTGTGTTTGAGCCATGACCAGCTGGCCAGTTACTGGCAAATGCACAAGAGAGGGAAAGCAAGGGCATGTGTTGACACATGATGCAGCAATGATTACATTATCATGCTGACTTGACATGGACAAGTTGACATCAAATCAACACCTGGTCTGATTGCAGAACCTCAAGCAGAAATCATCATGCACATCATTTTCCAGCAAAACATCACAAAAGCACTGTCTTTGGGGGAGAATATGTTTTGCTGACACTCAAGTCATACCCTGAAAGTTAGGGGAGGCACATCAAATCAACATCAAATTTGCAGCAGCATTCTGCTGATATAGAGTCCTTTAGCACACAGCAGCAGCTTGCACAATCTACAGCAGACACTGCGCGCACTGTAGGTGCTGCTTTTCACACTGCTGCATCACTCCCTAGAAACCATTCTCAGTGACCAACATGCGATGACTGCTTTGGGGGCCCAGGAGTGGGTGGGTGACAAGGGGAATTAGAAGGCTTCACCTTCAGCTTCTCTCCCGACAGACTGCTGCTCATGCAGTGGGCCCTATTGACCATGTTCTCCCTGAGGGGGGGTCCATCATATGAGGGGGACTGCACTGAGCCTTCATTCTCCTTGAAACGACCTGCACAGGTTCACAGCGTCAGGAATGGTCTTGAGCAACCTGACTTAATGATACGTACCCTTGCAGAAAGGCTCAACAGGAAATGTGACTACTTTCATTGGGCGGCCACCCATGCCACCTCTATGCAAGCGCTAGCAACTTATTCAGTGTGTTAGCGTAGCACCCAGCTTTACTGCAGCAAAACCTGCAATTTGACTGCAATGCAAATAAACAATACAATCTTTGCTATTGCGGCTGAAAACAATGCAGATTTACAGCACATATGGCGGTAAAGTGCTGCTATGGACACTGTGATCATGTTGCGGGTTCTGCATCTGATAACGTGCATGTCCTGATACAAAAGAAAGAAATCAGTCACCTGAGAGGGCATTTTGCTGGGAAGGGTTGAGGGACTGGCAGGGGGTGTCCTCACAGCGCCCATAGTACCCATATGCCTCAAAGTCACCGTCTCTACCCAGATCATGCAGTGCCCTGCAATAAACAAAAAGTGACACAAATGGACCAGAGTCTCAGATCGCATTATGCAATGCCAGACATGACACACAGCAGACGACAATAGTCAAAGTGCTGTGTTGATATGCTGATTGAGGCATCCAATGCCAAGGTAAGCCAAATGAAGCAGTAATGAAGCAGGAATGCACAGTGCAAAGGCCATTTGCTGATGGATGCAGAGTGCTGCAGTATGCATGGGGAGCAATGCGTTGAGAGCTTACTTGGACAGGGCATCCTTCAGGATCCTGTTCTCCACTTCACTGTTGTGCAGTTCAATCTTAGCATCATGAATGGCCTGTCCTCTGCACCACAGACCAATCATTTGCAGTCACTATAATGCATACAACGTCATGCTTGTCCTCATGTGTCTGGCTTGTCATTATGTCAAGTCTACATTTCGAGACAAGACAAGTGAAGCTGTATGGTGTTGCGCCATGTCTCAGTTGTCTTGCAGTGAGCAGCCTCCACGCTAGACAGCAGGAAGGACACAGGACACACAGCACTGATGTCTCAGGCATCTGTTGCTGCAACATCACCTGTTGTGCATTGTGTGGCATTGCTCAGCCATGCTGCTTGAACACAAATACTGCACCACAAAAGACACACTCTGCAGAGATACTGGTGGGGCGGGCACCTGGCAATATTCATCTGGTTGATCTTGAACCTCTCATACTCTGCAAATCTCTGACCAGCACGAGCTACATCCACCTCTGTCTTCAGGTCTGTGTTAGCCTGCAAGAAAAACACTGCACTTGAGCAGGCAACCAACCCTAGCCAAAGTATGTACCTGCTATAATGACCTAGATTTCAAGGTATGCAGCTAGTCCAGTCTGCCGGAGGAGATCACCAGACAACAACAGCTGAGGGTGAGGATGCGTTGAGCCTTTCAAAGTCCCTGACGTCTCATGCTGCTAAGGTGGATGTAACATCTATACAATAGTCAACATGGCATCTGCGTTAGCCAGTGCATGTCATCCAGAAGGACTGCTGCAACAGGCATAAGCTGCCCTGTGTCAAAGGCACTGAGATCAGATGCAGGCGTCTTCATCAGAGTCAACTTTGACTTGTCTGCATGTGGGTGTAAGAGGCCACGCACTCCTGCCCAAAGCAATGGGACACCACACCAAGTTTGACACATCTTGCAGCGGCATGAGAAAGGCCACTTATTGTTGGCATGCTGGCTGCGAAAACAGGACCATATTCAAACAGGGAGCTACTCAAGACTGTGTGTACCGGAGCCTACAGGAAAACACATTTTCACTAGATGGTGAATGAGTGAGAAGGGCATGACCTGCTGGGCCTTCTGGCAAAATTGGCTGATGGTCTCAAACATGGCCAGGACCTTGCGGCCAGCAGCGCCAATGGCACGCTGGTCAGGGTGGGTCATGTCGGCCACCACATCTACAGCCTCAGGCTCGGGCAGGGCCAGCTCTGGCGGCAGGCTCAAGGCCTTGTACCGCTCCCTGATGCCTGTGCAGATGGACTCCAACACCCTACTCTTGGCCTGCACAAGGGACAACACAATCAGGAGAGGAGCCCATCTGACTGATCGTAATCAGCAAAAGTTGCTGATGAATCATGCTCGAGCAGGGTGAGCTTTGAGAGATTGTGAACGTCACTGACGTGCATGCTGAAAGCCGCAAACTTGACTGCCAAAGCTATCAGAATGTGAACAGGACCCAAAAGCTGCAACAACATGCACAGGAACAATGATGCATCTGTTGCCCAGAATCGAGCCTGCCTGTCAATTTGTGCGTTGTCTGCATGGGTTCTAGCAAACAGGCTAGACAAGCAAGCTTGGTGATTGTACATTGGTCTTTACTAACATATATTTCAGTAAGTCACAATGCCTGCATCTTGCATAAGTGTCTCCCTGGTTGCAGAGGTTATAATAGCGCTTTAGCATTTTGCAGACAAACAAAGCTGAACCTCATGCTGTACATCAATGTTGGCTATGCTTGAAACTCACACAACAGTCAGGCCAACCTGGCTACATCTTATGCACACAAGATCCTGACTGGACAAACCTCAGCATATGAGCTAAACGATGCAATGGCTACTTTTGCATGGTTCAGACTGGCACTGAGAACAGCAAAAGCCAGGTGTAGATGACAGAATGAGACGCACCTTGAGGATGCCTTGGCTGTTCTTGGATGCTTCAAGGTCATCCTTAGTCTTCTTCAGGTCCAGCTCCAGTGCTGCACATCTGGCGCTGCAATTTGTGCACCAGGCGTCTGTTTGGTGATGCGCTGTGATCTTGCGTGCAGGGCTCTCCTGCACAGAGTTGTGATGCGCAATGAGTTGTGATGCGCAATGAGTTGTGATGCGCAATGAGTTGTGATGCGCAATGAGTTGTGATGCGCAATGAGTTGTGATGCGCAATGAGATCAGGCAGGACTATCTGCATTCAGCTTATGCATGCCTGGCTGAGGGCCTATCAAGGTTAAATGTGTCAACAAGTGTCACTCTTTTGTAGATGACACAGCATTGCGTGCCTGAGTGGTGATGCAAAACAGATCATGCCATCTTATACACCAGCAAGATATCATATGCCTTGGTGAGAAGTTCTTGCATAGTGCATCCCATCAGGTATGTAGGCCTATGGTGTCGAGTGTTGCATCATGGCCCTCTCTGCAAGTCCAAGCTGAAGATTCAGATTTAGTGTGATGCCTTTGTGCTGTACCTGGTAAGGGGGCAAGTGGCACATGGCGCCCTTGCCAAGAGGGGGTGTCTGCCATGCAGTGGAGCTTACACGTCCCACATTGCCATTGGCATAGCTATTGAGACCAGTGGGTTTGCTGCTGCCACCTCCTGGGTAATGCAGAAGCGAGTCATCATCATCTTTAGTCTTTGGCTTCAGACAGCCAAACTTGAAGGGGTTCCTCATCCCCAGAAACCCTTAAGCCAGGTCACCTGCAATGAGTCGAGCTTGGTGGACATTTTGTATGCACGTGGAAATATAGACTGCTCTGCTTAGCCGAGTACGGAATTCAAACCCACAGGTTCTAGGCTTTCCCACTGTTGACTGTCTGGTTGTTGACACTGGACTGGTGGAACTGCTTGACTGCTGCTATGTGGTGCTGACAGCGGTCAGTGGAGTGTGAGCAAGACCTCACCAACAAGTGATGGTCAACGTCTGATTGAGACAGTACGCGTTGTGTCTAACAGGAGAACGATGCTTATCCTTCAGATTGCTCAGTGACAAGTTCGCAAACCCCGCTTGAGGCTCGTTGTTTAATCTGTCGTTGTGAGTTAATGCGTCTGTAACGAACGAAGCCGCACCCCTTGCCTCGCCATCTCCTGCTCGCGAGTACAAGTTTAGACTTTCAGCTGCAGCTGCATGAGTTCAAAACGGTCAAGAAGTGTGTGTATGGTTGACGATTTCTTCTGACTGATGAGCAGGCTAGATGCTTAGATGACTGCGTCAAGTCATTCCGGAACCGTGTCTGTTGTGCATCGTCGTCGCATTGCGCTGCAGATCCCGCATCGGAACTACTGGGACGCCGATCGAACCTTGCCGGGGGAAGCCTGCACGGAATTTTGTGCGTGCCATTGCGATTGTTGGCCGCGCTCTCTGGCTCTTGACGCAGCTAAGCCCCCCCATATCCAGGCTAGATTCTGTGTAATTCTGATGCATTGATCAGCCTGGTCCTGCGCTGATCGCTGCTGGCCCATGGAGGAGGGTGTGCACGACCATCACAACGAGGTCCCACATACCGCACCATACTTGCAAGGAGAGCTTAGGCAACTTCCGACTCTAGCAAAGGTACCTTTTATACATCAGCAACATATCTTGCTCACGCGCTAGCGTATGTTACCATTATCAACAGTGTCACTGCTGTAGGAGCTACTTGCTGGTGGTGTGGCTGGTGGACTGTCTAAGACCAGCGTTGCACCATTGGAGCGAATCAAGATCCTGTTCCAGGTGACAACCTCAAGCCCTGCATCTTTGGGCGGTCGTCAAGCAGGACACCCATGCTCCGAACTTCTGCAGCTTTTGCCTGCAGACAGGGCAACTGCAAGGCGCTGGTGTGGGAGCTACACTGTCGCGGATACACCAGCAAGAAGGGGCTGTGGCATTGTTCAGGTAGCTGACTGCTGCAGCCATTTTTATTTTGGCGTTTCACAGATGCACGATTTGTGATAGTCACTATGTATTGTGAGTGCAGGGGCAATGGTGCTAGTGTTCTCCGAATAGTGCCTTATGCTGCCATTCACTTCACAGCCTATGAGTCGTACAGGAAAGCTATTATACATATGGTGACTCAGGCCAGCTCCAGCCAGCCTGTTTCTCCTGTGATTGATCTGCTAGCTGGGTCTTCAGCTGGTGCATCAGCAGTCATGATAACATACCCATTGGACTTGGTACGCACAAGGTTAGCTTACCAAAGCGAATCTGGCAAGCGCCATAGCAGCAAAGCTGCAGTCAATGACAGAGTCAAGAGTCATACAACTGCAAGCACATCATCAGCTTCTCAGAGAATACAGCATATTTTACCCCAGTCGCCAACTAGCACAATCAGAGGTGTGATTGCATCCACCCTGAAGCAGGAGGGGTTCCTTGGCCTCTACCGGGGCATCGGTCCCACACTTGCTGGTATTCTGCCATATGCGGGTCTGAAGTTTTATGTGTACCAATCTTTGAAACAGTACTATTGGAGGCAAAAACAAGTAGATGATGCTTTGAAACCCTCAAGTCATCAAAAGCTGCCTGTTCCGGTCATGCTGACCTTTGGTGCTGGTGCCGGGTTGGTAGCTCAAACTTTGACATACCCACTAGATGTGGTGCGGCGAAGAATGCAGGTTCAGAGTCTGAAGCTACCACCTGCCAAACAGCAAGCTGCTTTGCAAGCCAAACATCAAACAATTTTGCGGTCAACTTGGCATGGATTGATCACTATAACACAGCAGCAAGGCACAAAAGCCTTGTTTGCTGGTTTGAGCATCAACTACATGAAAGTGATTCCATCCACAGCCATAGGTTTCACCTTGTATGACACATTGAAGTCATATCTTGACCTCCCAAACAACTTGTAGACGAGCCTGTACAACACTTGCGTACATTTCATTAGTTTATTCTTGTTTGTGGTCGGGTGCATTGATGCAGTGATTGATGCAAACAGCTGTTTCCTTGACAGATTGCACGTTTCCAATGATGCACTGGTTTGCCGAGCCTGGTACAAGGTCTGGATCACCGAGATGTTGTGTCAAATAGTATGCACTAGGTTGTGTTAGGGTGCACGATGCACTGACATTCGCTGTGTGAACACTTATCCATAAATGTTTCATGTACTGACAGTAAAGAAACCTGATCAGTTCTAGGCGCCGCAGCCGCAGCCGCAGGGATACTTGGAGATGCTGTCTAATAACTTCGTCATCTGTGGTCAAGGTGGGTTTGTGCCATCTGTCTCGATAGTTGAGGCATATAAATCTGCAAATCTATCCATATAGCTACTATAGGGCGAATCTTGACCATGAGGCATATGCAACTGCACAGCATGTGCTGTTCAGGCAGTCTGCTGATCAACCGCATGATGATACAGTACATGCATGCTGTACATGCATCCTTGTCAGCTTGCTGTGCATAAAAGGACACTGGCATGCTGCTGCTCAAAAAAGACACCAGGTGTAGTGGGGGTTTTGAGCCCCCATTCGCCAGCAGGTGCATGCAAAGCCTTTTCTAGTAGCAGGGTGCATGACATCAGAGATTGTAGTCATGAGCATCATAGCTGGGTTGCTGATACCCTCGCCTGCGGTCACCGATAAATAGTGTCATTATGTTGTTGCAAAAAACAACATGCTTCTCAATTGCATCCCAAAGTGACAATGTATCCGTCAGAATGACAAACATGTTGCCTAATGTTGCTGAATGAGGTTCTAGCTGCAGCTGGTGTTCAAACAGCGGACAAGATTGTAAGGTGCTTACCATACTGCTCTAAACTCCTCCCTTGCAGATGACAAGCGGGTTTTCAGGTTGGGCGTCCTCAGCACTGCATGCGCCAGTACCACTGCATTGCCTGCAACACCATGCAGTACTGGATATGGAGTGACTACCTATGTTGCTGCACAGCTTGTGTTGGAACTTTGATATCTAAGCATAGATAAAGCGAACAGAAGCAAACAAGGCAGCTTTTTTCCTGTATGCGCGAAGCTGACATGCTTATGCAAGCGCAAGGAGTGAGTGGGCAGGAAGCAGCAGGAGCAACTATGGACCTGTGACAAGTACTGAGTACAGCCGAGACATGCTTTGCACACACTTGCATATGCTCTGAGTTGTTCAACAACAGAGAACGCCCTGCGGTCCTATGTCCTGGAATATGCCTGCCTGGCAAAGCCTTCACAGAGAGCTGCAGCAGACTGCCGAGGCAGAATCCCTGCAGGCGCACCTGTAAGTGTTGCCCAAAGGATAGTGAGGTGTGCTGCGCTGTAGTACAGCAGAAGAAGGCCTATGCTGAGGAAAGCAGCCACCACTGCCACTCGCTGCACTCCGCAGATCTTCACAGAACGCTTTCCAGGGGGTGCCCTACACACATGTCAAGCAGCAGCTCTTGACAAGACCCTTGGTCTGCACGTCTCTGCCAGAGGCACATATGTCATTCCCAGGCCGCAGTGATGTCCAAGCCTTGTGGTCAACTCAGTACAGGCCAACCTGCAGAACTGGGTATTGCATGAAGATGCCATGCAGATGTTCCCAACATTTGTCATATGCAGTTTGCTGTCAGCCACCCTCAGCTTTGCAAGAACAAGACTGTCAGCACAATACTGCTTCACTGCTTCACTGTCAATGTCACTGCTATGACTGATAAAACCCTTACCCATATCCATTATGCCCTCCCGAGGTGGCTCGTATCCGTTGTGCCAGAGGAGGATGCAGCTTGCGAATGAAGCGCAGCATCCGATCACTGCAGACAACAGCACATTATTGTCAGCGCTTTCTGAGAGGTCAAGGGCATAGCCACCAGCCTTGCTGGCAATCATTCGGCAATGATCTTGACCATGAAGGTGAAAAAGAAGGCCCTCAAAACCCTTTTGACCATCTTAATGCAGTGCATTTGCTTATGTATGAGCTGGGGAGCTGCAAAAATGCCAAGACATGCATTGGCTAGAGTTGCTCCTTGTGGCTCTGAGTGAGCATTGGATTGCAGCTGAGTCTAAGTCACAATCAAGCTGGCAATGACTGGTGGTATGAAGAGCAGTGCATTACCTGAGCATGGTGGCAAAGGTATCATTCAGGCAGAGTGACCCGAACCCAAAGGCCAGGATGGATAACAAGGCTGTGGGACGGCGGATGAATGCTATGACAAAGCTGACAAGGACTATGAGAGCATAGTTGGATCTGTAATAGTATACATTGCATTTGAAGCGTTGTTGTAGCTTCTGTTGCGTCTTAGGAAAGGAAAATCTGCTGAAGCATTCGCTCACAGGCCGAGGTGGCTGGCTCCAGTCAACCTGCAGATGATGGAGTACGACAACAGAAATTTGACATGCGTAAGCATCTCATGTCTGGACAGGTGTCTATGGTTTAGAACCTGTGCAGCGAGAAACTCGCTCGCACCTCTCGCAAAGACGTCAAAAGCTCGTCGTAGGTAACGTTGCTCCAGTCCATGGGCGGCGAAAGCGCTTGGACAATGCAAGGGGACAGATGCCGGCTTTGTGAGCAGCCGCGACGTTCGACACGAAGTCCTACAAGTTGATCTGATCAAGCAGCCATGGGGCTTTGGAACGAGGCACGGTGTCCTTAAGCGGATGCAACCGATGCAGGTCTAGATTGTACTCGCGGTCAGTGCAACTGGCGCGTCAGTACGCAGGCTAGGTTGCGTCAAGCGAGAGAGAACAGACAGTCCACACTACCGCACATACAACTATCGTTGGGCCCTTGCAACCTTGCGTTTTGCCATGCAAAGCTGGTCTGCTTGCAAAAAAGGCAGGGATGGTAAACAGCAATGAACGTTGTGACCCCGCTGTAGTCTATTGTTGTCTCGCGCATGTGCATGTGCATGTGCCAGGACCTTCTGGGAATCGGAATCGCCATTGCCTTTGGAGATAGGGCACCGCCAGGGTTTCGACAGGCAGGTCGCCGCCCGATGTGCGCTGAGTGCACAATACAAGCGCGGCTGGAGTAACAAGAGCAAGAACTTGTACAGACTGGCAGCATGTGCTACTTTACTGTGCAGTAAGTGTTCAATCAACCGTGTGTATTGAGATATGTTGCAGGGCCTTGAGACCCCATCGCCGGCAGAAGGTGAGAGACCCTGAGGGCCACGAGGTTGCTAAAAGGTAGTACAACCCTTGTTCACGCGACACGGACTGCATGTTTGCCAAAGCCATGTGATGAGACCTTGAGCTATCTTCATCCTGAAAGACTATATGTGTAGAGAATACTCTATTGGCTGTGGTTCTGATGGCTGAGCATTCTGTGATCGTTCTTGTGTATTGCAAGCTTTGCAATTATCCAAAAGACCTGTGATGAAACCTTTGGAAATCCAACGCTGAATTTCAGATGTTGAACAAACCAACGAGCTTTTTAATTCTGAGGTCTTTCAGTTTGAAATGTAAACATGTTGGCCAGCTGTGAACAATGATGAGTGTTCTGTCTGACTCATTACATGGAAGATATATCAATTACCTCCTACTCATTCTGAGTTCATTCAGCAGCAGCCATGTGTCTTCTAGCTAGATCATTTGGTTCATGTTGCATTTGCTTTGTAACAAGCAGCAAGGGATGCTTTTCATCACATGGGTAATTTGCGTCTGCTGGCTAGCTGACACGTACGGATGCTGATGCTGCCAACACCACACTTCACAGATACATTGGCATATGTTACACACAACACAACAAATGTCACTTCTGTTTTATATTGTCGCAGGATGTACAATGTGCAAGGCAGGCTTCACTCAACAGGAAAGGATTGGGTAGCCTGTGAATGGTGCGTGGCCTGTTTGGAGACCCTGGTAATGAGATGCAGGGAACTACTGTCAAGTCCAGTAATACAGACATCGTGATGTTATTATGCATGTACAGCATGTACTGTCTGGCAGTTGCGTAGCATCACACACAGTTTTGCTTGGATGCAGCATGTGATCTGACCCTTTCAGCTGTTGAACACTGTAAGATATGCTTGCCAAAACGGCACATGTGCGTTTTGCAAGCCTGCATGGGCTCATAGCTGTCGAGCCACTCAGATTGCAACTTTCAGTTTACAGAGTGAATGTGATACAGAAGCAAAGTATTGTGTACTGGAGGCATGACAAATTGCATACCAATACAGGCGTCCAGGTTGCTTGTCACAGCATTGTTATGACACCGTCAGGTTGAAAAGGGTTTGATGTTTCCATTATGTGTGTAGCAAGGATGGCATGGCAGCCTTGCATCACGTGAACGTAGGCCCGCTGCGAGCATGCTGGCTGACTGTCTGATTTGGCTTGCGCATGCTGGCTAGAGATACCTGCCAGCTGGAGATATCTGCAGATACAAGTCGATGTCATTTTCTTAGTGGTATGAATCCGATGGCCAATGTTTCAGACGCTTGTTTGACACATCATGCAGCCGAACACAGCCTTACTTGACTGCATAAGGGCCCAAACCGGTATGGCAAAAAAACATCCATGCGCACGGTACCGGTGTCCAAAGCAAGATCGCTACGATACAGGCATTTTACCAAGCTCTGCAGGTTAGTGCATCGTTGGAAACGTGTATCTGATATGCAATTTATCAAGGGAACGCTTGTTTCACGTGGGAAACCCTAGATCCCATCAACTTGTCAACACATACACATGACCATTGGCTTGCTTTAATATTCAGCTGAAGTACAACTCAAGCAAGTCGTCACACTGCCAAAAAGTCTGCCTGTAGGGCTCAAATGACAAATGTTGGGCTGGCAGCAAAAAGGATGACTGCACATTTAATTTAATGAAGGGAAGTACTGTAGCTGGACACACTCCTTGCAGATCCATGTGTGCAGGTAATGGTGAACATCAATATGGAGCATAATAGTTGCGTCCTCGACCACGTCCTCTAGGTGCATACCTGCAGTGACATTGTCAAATGAACAGGAAACGCTAGGTAGATGACAAACAGCGCTTTGCCTGACAATGACTCAAATAACGCAATGAACAAGCATGTTTGCATGAGGAATTTATAGGACTTGAGGCAAATGTGCCACTGGAACACATGCTAGTCATTGCTGATACAGCATGCTAACTGACAGAATACAGGGCTGTGTTGCTGATGCTCTGCTCAGAGATCAAGCTGGGTGCATGGTGTACATAGAAAGTGCATCATGGGACACCGTTTGCTGATCATTGTTGCACATGCCAGCCAGCTTTACAAATTTGCCATTCAACAACACACATTATCGCATGCAAGCCAGTAGACATAATGTCATACCCATAGCCTCCTCCATAGCCCCCATAACCATAGCTGGGGTCAAATCCTCCATAAAAGGCACCTCGCCCTCTGCCCCTGGGAAAGAAACCCCTCCCTCTTGGTGGGCCCCGCCCTCTACCCCTGCCCCTTTCTTTCATCCCTGGAACATTATGCCGCTTGGGATTGACCTGCATAACAATCTTTGCCATATCCACGCTTGTGAAAGGCAGTTGTGCAAGCTATGGGAGGTGTGTTTGGCATGTCTGATAGAGAAATGCCACTATGATGGCAGCATGACTAGTAATATTGCCCAAGGCTTGCATGCTGGCGACTGGTGCTGCATACGGGACATATATGCAGCACCCACAGTCACAGAGACGCTCGTGATGGTTGCAGACATGCAAACTATGGACTGCATTTATGCAACACACATTACGAATGAATTTTTGCATGATCAATCTACCTTGATTTCACGGGCTCGCAAGCTGGTGCCATCAAGTAAAACAGCTGACAAAGCTGCATCTGCTTTTTCAAATTCTATGTATGCATAGCCCTTTGCACCCCCAAATTTGTCTGTGAGAATTGTCACTCTGTTTACCACACCACATTCCTGCACAAGACGATTGTCAGGTCAGACACATTGACATCAGACGGATGAGTCCTGGAGTGATTGGTGGCGCTCTGGCATCAGACACAGTCAAAAGGGTGATTGACCTGAAAGTGCCGTTGCAGCTCCTCTGGTGTGCAGTCATAGTCAACATTTCCAACATATACTGATCTTGAATCAGCTTCTTTGCTGACTTGCTCTGCTTCCTCTGCATCTATTGGCTGTTCAGGCTCGCCCTGGAACTCCTTTTCTGCTTTTGCCTGAGACACATCATGGGTCCACTCAGTGCAAAATGCAGTCTTGACGCTTTGCAACAAAGCCGCTGCAAAGTTGACATACTGTATGTTCCTCCATTTTCTTTTTCTCATCCTCCAATTGTGCAAGTCTGGCGCGCATAGATGCTAGTTCCTGCGAACATTGCAGGGTCAGACGTTGTCGAAGCAGGGTGGACGCAAACTGCATCTGTGGCTGCACTGTGACTAACCTCGTCGTGTGCTGCGTCGCCGTTTCCCTCCTCGAAAGCATCTTGCAGCTGCTCATCGCCGTCAGCATAATCAGCCATAGCGCGCTCTTCCTGGCTTGACAGCAGCGACTCTACCTGTGCTTAGGCCGATGTCAGATCTCGGTGAGTCGGCGCAGAATGACAAAGTAGGCTCGAGTCGCAAATGGACTCGGGTTTTGCGACTCAAGCGTAGAGAATTGCGGTTGCGGTAACAGGTCGCGGTCGCAGTCTCATCTGGCCAGTGTCTTAGAGAGGTAGATGAAAGTACGCCGTCAATTCAGAAGACGATATACATGCCGTACTTCCCATAGATGGCGTTACGGTACGTACGTCTCGCAGGGGCAGGGCTAAATGTTTCACAGCAACACTTCACCCTGCCAGAACTCATAGGCTCGGCTGAAAGTCTGTGTACAGGACAGGTGCATGAATGTCATGGGAGTGGTCAGTAGAGTGTGCTAAGAAGCCACCTATTATTCCAAATCGCTTTCATAGCTGTTTGTACATGTTCACTTACCATCTGAGGTCAATTCGTGTCTTTAAATTTCTGTCTTCCTGCCTACAGATAGGTAAAGCATATATGACTGCGCTTGTGCTGTCAAGTACTGATGATCGACTACTGCGACAATACGCGTTACAGGTTACAGAGAAGCGTTCTAGTCCCGTGCTATGCAATTCTGGGCAAAAAAAGATTTTCGATCTTGTTGCAAAAAAGATTTTCGAGGTCGGACCCCTCGTCTTGCAGGTACTCAATCCACGTCAAGTGAAACAGGTGAAGATCTTGGACGGCAACCGTCTATTGCGCGCAGGTATCAGTATTCCACGTGAAAGTGGCACAGGTCACACGACTTGTTGCTGCAAGTCATTCATGCATGATTGCGTGAGTGATTGCGAAGTCGATATATTGCTGAATTGTGTGTCGCCTTTGCAGACGGTCAGCCTTTAAGCAGTTTGCAGGCGCAGTATGCTCTGCAGAGTCGGGGTCAACGCTTGCGGGCAGGGAAGGTCCTCGAGATACTCCAAGGGATTGGGTAACACTGCTTCAGCAAACTCTGCAATCTCACTTTTGTGCTTGAATGCTGGCTGTTTAAGCTACACAGCTGGCTGTACACACATGCTGTCAACAACTGAGTCAATGCATAGGAAAGTGTTCATCAATCGGTACCTGGCCTGTACATGTCTGCTTCAGGTCTGAATCTATGGCTGGCAAGTGCATACTTGCCAAAAACCTACAGCCAGCTTTGGCAAACAGATGCGTTACACTTACCTAATCACATCAACATACATCACATAGACACATATACTGTTGTTCAATATATGATTGTTACACAGCTCAACACTAAGAGTTGCATCACTTTGCATGACAGGCAGCCAAACACCAATTTATTGGACCTGGAGGCATGGACTGCAGCTCATGAGGAGCTGTCAAAGCAAGCACGATCAGAGATGCAGTACATAGCCACATGCGTCAACTACCAGTTCCGTGGTCATGAGGAAGGGCAACTGTTGAATCTGATAACGCCTGACAGTCTGAAATTTGATCAGTTTGGTGAAGAACACAACGTTGTGTTCTTGCATGGGAGGGCACCAAAGCCTGCAAATCCTGTAGATAGAGGCGTAGCTTCTGGCCCATTGCAGTTCTCTGCAAAGACTGTATCATCCTTTTGGAGCATGTGGCAAAGTTGCGCACATGGCAGACCATGCATCTTTGCAGTGATTGAGGATGTAGCCTGTGCGGACGACTTCTTTCTGCAGCTAAAGGTGTCCAGACCAGCTGTTATCAAAGCAAATTTGCAGCAGAAGAGCAGAATATGGAAAGAGGGCCGTGTTGCTTGCGTCGGTGCTCTCCTCTCACAACCTGAGCATGTGTCAAGCATCAGCAAGCTCTTGAAGGCAACAGAGCCTCCTGTGGAGCCAGTCTTGTCCCTCATTGTCACTGTGCTTTGCGGTGACACGCACGGTGTGCATCACATGGTGGTCTCCCTGTTCATGCGTGACCAGCAAGATACCAAGGTAAGTCAATGACTGTGAGTTTGCTGACACCTAAGGTTGATCCTGCTGCAGTGCATTGTCCTCCAGTCTGCTCAGTCTTCTGCATTTTCAGCAGCCTGGTGCAGGTACAATTGTCCAGCAGCAGCAGCAGCCGCTGCACGGTGTCAGACTTGTGGCATGACATCAAGCAAGAGCTTGATTGTGCAGGCATCACGTTAGATCCTGAGCAGAAGCCGACATTGCTGCAACTTTGCTTGCAATGTAATGAACGCAGCCTGGAGCAACTAGATCGTGGGGAGGTATGCCCTCCTGTGTAGAGATTGTCTTTGCTCAAGGCAATGTGGACAATACATGTGGACACAATGCCGTTGGCAACCCTGCATGAATGTTTTTAGGGTCTAGGGTTGAATCCTAAGTCATGTGACTTTACCCAACAACATTCAGTTCAGTTTCATATAGGCTTGCTCTAAGCACTTCAGTTGTTACATCAAGCACTTCAGCTGTCACACTACATATTTGTGTGCAAGTAAATGCAAGCAAGACTTGCGCACCGCAGGAGTTGGACATGTCTAGCACATTGGCAGATCTTTTGAGCCACAATGACAAAGATGCTGTCAAAAAGGCTTTCCATGCTCATGACTTGGCTGGAGATGGTCCAAGCAGTACAGAAGCCAGGATATGGGTGGCAACCCTAGCAGTTGCTGCTTGTGCTGTTCCTGAAGTCACAGATGCAACTAATGCCGCTCTTGACAGTGTCAGCATCCAGCAATCTGCTGATGATTCTACTCAATATCAGCTGCCAACGGTTAGCGCTTCTCAGTCTGCTGTGGCTAATGAGATTATCTTACGCATCCTTCTTTCGAAAGGTATGAACACAGTTGGAGCTGACAGTCTCCAGAAGCTCTTATCAGTTCGTGCAGCAGAAGTTGGTCTTGGCTCTTGTTCATGCTTGCATCCACACCAGTCATGCCATCGTCATGTATGTTGTTGTGAAAGCTGCTGCTGCTGCTGCTGCTGCTGCTGCTGCTGCTGCTGCTGCTGCTGCTGCTGCTGATGCCTGCGTGAATGGCCAATGCTTCAAGGCTATTGCAACTTGCAATGCCTACGTACTGATGTGCCTTCAGGCTTCATGGAGATGAACAAGCCAGACAACTATAAGAAAGGGCTGGAGA
>JAABUO010003570.1_pt1 | contig 18517 bp, 17 predicted proteins | sample 5559291 | NCBI WGS metagenome assembly JAABUO01 (sample SAMN10711878, study PRJNA513372) | rock metagenome | isolation source: Antarctica rocks | place: Antarctica: Victoria Land, Finger Mt sud | reverse complement strand
TGCAGCAGCACCACAAAAACAGACTGTTATTTTCTGTTTACCGCGTGGCTTTGCTGGTGGTTTTGAGTGAGTCACAGAGTCTTGCTGATCACCAAACACCACTTCTGAACACAGCGCAGACCTCCTCTTCCTCAGTGGTTTGCACTCAAAACCATTTACAAAAAAATGCACTTGTTAGCAAAGCTCGGTAAACCTGCAAAGTCCTTTGCCTGGCAGCTCTTGCATCTCTCACTTTGTGATCTTCCATACTGGGCAGCCTGGGCAGCCCGGTATAATACTTGGCTTCTCATTGAATTGACGCCGAAAGGCGTAGTCTTTTCTTTTGTTTTGTTTTCTTTTCATCTTCCATACTTGAACAGGTACGTATGGGTACATGGCACCAGAGCAGTTCAGAGGAGCAGCTCAGCCGGCGTCAGACCTGTATGCCTTGGGTGGCACCCTGTTGTATCTGCTGTCAGGTGTGCTGCCCACGCCTCCCTGTATATACTTGTGCACTCATATCCCTGGCATACCTTCCCAGCACCTTGGAGTCAGTGCTCCTGCATGAACGCTACTGTTGATGCTGCTTGGCTGGCTGGTCTCGTGGTGCTGTCTGACCCATGGACGCATGCCTTGTCCACAACACAGTGGAAACTCCTTGTCCTTTTATATGGCTAGGCAGCATTTCAAGAGTGCGGCTTGTGATACCAACACAGCACTGCAGAGAGCTGCCATGCACTTTGGCATAGCCTAATCTGTCACTCCAGTGAGACCTTGCAGATGCCATTGTCTCAGGTGTCAGGTCTCAGCATTTTCTGCTGTGTGGCATGGTGTTGTCGCTTCTGCAAGGCTGCTGCTAAGTCTGTGGTTGCAGTGCAGGCAAGCCACCCAGTGCCTTCCCTCAAGACAGGCTGCACATTGACTTCAGCCAGGAGGTCAGCATTGGCCGCCAGCTGGCCACAGTGGTTGATGGCCTCTTGGAACCCCTGGTTGAGGACAGGCTGAGTGCTGCTGAAGCCCTGGACATGCTTACACAGCAGGATCAGCAGTCACAGTCTGTACCTGTGCAGTCAGACAGGTACTAGTACAAGCATGGTCTTGATGCTGCTCGTCTTGTGTTCTGGTGCTGTTTGTGCTGATGTGCTGTGCTTGTCTGGCTGCAGATTGAATGTCAGCAGCAATGTAGCATGTACAGGCTGCATCTGCACAGAAACGACAAGGGTAATGTTGATTATGCTACAGTCTGGGTTTGCAAAGCACCGTGTGTGTGATCCACATTGCAGATGCTCAGGGGCTGAGTGCTGTTTGCATGCCAATGCAGGCAAGATGTATCCTCAAGTGGGCGTTTCAAGTTCAGGCAGCCAGCAGGGAGCAGATGTACGGTCAAAAGAAGTGGCACAAAGCTGTCTGTGGAGATACCCCCTGCCAAACTTGGCTCTGAACAAGCATACACAGGAGCCTTTGCCATTGCCTGGAATGCCTTTGTAGCTTTCTGGACAGTAGGAGCTCTTGCAGGTGGAGGAATTCTTTTTGCCTTGTTTTCTTTGCCATTCTGGTTTGCTGGTGTATCGTTGGGAAAGACAGCACTGGCAGGGTCACTGATACGAGAGAACCTGGATATTGGTCAGCAGAAGTGGAGCTTGTCACAGCATTTGCCATTTGTCAAGGCAGGAGCGCCTCGGTGGAGTGGAGGCGGGAAAGAGATTGGTGGTCGTACTAGGGATTTGTCAGGAGCATCAATGGTGACAGCAGGCTATATCAATGGCGTTCAAAGAACACATATCCAATTGACTGAGGGCGTTAGGCAGCACATCATTGGTGAAGGCCTGTCAAGGACCGAGCAAGTCTGGTTGACTTCTGCTATCAATGAACATTTGAAGCGCTTAGGTACAAATGTCTCTGATGCAAACGCAGCACAGCAAAGATGGCTGTCAGAAGGTCCAGCTGCACGAACAGTGTACAATCAGGATAAAACAGACAGAAATTTTGGTGGCGGTTTCTTTGATGATGAAGACATACTAGCAGACGACGATTGGAAAAAGTTGTGACTAGTGTTGTTGATGCCACATTGGCCTGATGTGTTGGAACAACTTTGCTGGCATGCGTTGAGCACGCTGTCTGCTGTCACAAGTCTGCTTTGCAGCTGCCAAGCTACAAGTTTAGGGAGATCTGCTGCTGGGCTAGACTCACGGCAGGATCACACAGTGAGCCCTATAAACTGAATGAGTCTCCGCTTGGGTCATATGTTGTATTGGTTGCAGCAAGCTCCTTCATTCTCCAGCCAACTGCACAGAACATTACGGCTGAGCTGACTGAGATACCAAGCACACACCAGGCACACTGACAGGCTGAGATGATCAGCAAGCTGTCGAAATTACTCATACAGCAGCATCACAGCCATGCACGCCACTGCAAATAGGACTGCTGCACATTGTCACCTTTGGCACGAATCAAAAGTGCAAAATCAAGACCACAACAAAATGCCAGTCCTCGAAGATTCCATGCACTTATTAGATTGTACAATACCTTCATCTTCATTCCTCGCTGAATTGCATCTCTGTCTGCTGCCTCTAGAATACCCTGCAAATGCCACAAAAGCTCAGGTACTGCAAATGCAGTGTTAGAGCAGCTGAAAGTATGCACAAATTGAGGCTATTGCTTGCCTCATTGATGACCTCATCAACAACCATGCAAAGCCTCCCATAATTGTCAAAGAGAGCAGCCTCAGTGGGTTTTTTCAGCGTATCTCTGAGGCCCAAGGAGATTGCCCTGATGGTCTCAGCTACTGCAAGAAGCAACACTCCATTGACCTACACTGTGATACAGCTGCTAGCATGCTTCCAGAGAATGGCTATGGGGTTTCCTAGCACGCGCCCATAACAGAGACCGCTGATACTTCACACTTACAGTTCAGCTCATCATACTCTCCGGTTCCAAGAGCATAGAAAGCAATGTCTCCTTCGAGACGCAAGGCAATGCTACCCGCCCTGCATTGTCACGGTTTTTCAGCATTTGCTGACGAGATCAAAGTTCAAAGATGGTTGCCTACTTGTATCTGTCTGCAAATTCAGACTCGTCCGATGCCCCAGTAATAAGGAATTCGCTTGCCCTTTGAAACGCTGCACGGATGTCTGCTTTTTCCACGTCTGTAAATCTGAGATAGAACCGCTCATACACAACGCTCCCTGTTGTTGTAGCTATCAGAAAGCACTGTATTCTGCCACAGTCCATGCGCAGGCTATCAGGTGTTAAATTAGCAACAGCAGCATACCTCAAACTCAAATTGTGCCTGAACCATGCGCGAGCAAAGGACGAAGAGGTTTTCTCACAATGATGCTGCTGCTGCTGCTGCTCAAGTCGCTCTGCAAAAGTCGCTCTGCTTCAGATTTCCTACACTCCAGTTCTCGCGCCATCGCTTTGACCGGTTTGACCTGCTTAGCTGAGATGCCGTTGCTGGGTCGTCAAGTGCGTCATCTCGCTGCATGTTGAGGTGTTTGCGAAACCAAAGTGTCCTGACTCGCTAGGCGTGTCGTCACTTTCACTATGATCAGCCGCCCTTGAAGGTTGTGACCTTTACCAACGCTGCGACCACCGGAGCCACATGCGCAAGCACGCCTCAGGAAGTTCAAATCAGGTAGCCCCTCGCTGAAGTGTCGAGCTCTCCGCCGCTGGATGCTCGACCACTGCTACACGAACCTGCATGCTTCTAGTTGTCAGAGTGCCGCTTTTTTGGGACCAAGTTCGGCGCTGACTGAGCAGTTCAGAGCACGAAATGTCTGCATTTGCTCTGAAAAACAAAAGTTTCAGATTCGTGGTAGCCATAAAACCACCTGCAATGCCTTGTAATCCACTGGGGTCTGGATCAGTGATGTCAGGTACAGCTGCAGTGTGACACCTACTCACACTGTGCCTGACATACAAGGTGCAGGTCAATGCCGGCCCTGCAACCAGCTGTAGTGTCATCAGCAGTCACCTTCCAAACTGGGCCAGGACCACAAATGGAGATGCTGCCCAAGACAGGCCGCCTGCGCAAGGTGAAGAAGCAAGTAAATGCTAGTTAGGAATGCTGTATACCTGTACAAAATCATGAAGACAATACGTCTGTGGAAGTCTTGTCTGGTAACTATGTCAGCAAGCAAGCTATATGCTGCAGATGTGACAAACAGGCTGCTCTCTGGCAGCTCAAAATGGCAGACAGACAAGCTGCATGTCTTTCCAGAGCAAGGCACAGGGAATGTCCCCATACTGCATCAAGGGCTGGTCCAACAGAGACACACACCTTCATATAGTAAGTTGTTGAAGTCGCTTGTGCTGAAAGGCTGTTACATCAACTAAGAGCACTCGTTGGACCGCAACAAAGAATGCTCTCTCTGAGTCTGATAGACAATTGCACAACGGCCGTTTTTCACAACTACAGAGAGGACCGCTGCCTTGTTTACTAGCTGCAGCCCAGTCTCTTTGTTGCATGAACAGCATCAGGCCATTTTCTCTATGTGCACTGCTCTGCACCCCGCTGACTTGTACCACCTAGCAAACAGTGTCTGCTGCTGGTCATTGCTTGCACAATCACTTGCTAGCAGTGCAGACTACATGTGAACAACGCTTCGACACATGACATATGGAAACCAGCAGGGCAACTACAAGCACAGAACTCCAGTAACATGTCTGCCTCCCTACCAACATTGATCAACATTGATTGAGGACCTCCATTTGCTTGGCTCATATTGGCATGTCTTGATGCCTACAGGACACCCAAGCAGTACCCCAGCTTTCTCTACAGCCTCAGGTCCCCTGTCAGCTGCACCAACAGGGTTCAGCAGTGATGCCAGAAGGGTTGTTGATAGCTTGGCTGGCCCACAGCCTGGCGCAACCGGTGGCAGCTCACAACACAGAGACGAGCAGCAGATCTTGATTAGGCCAAGCTCCAATGCCCAAGGGTAACAGCTGGTTGCTCTGGCTCTAAGTTTGCACATGCTGCATACCTGCGCAAGCACAGCTCTCTGACTGACTTCAAACTACTGGCAATGCTTTTGATACCAGTGTAATGTGTTTTGTGCATTTAAGGCGCATTGCAGCTTCTCCAAAACCCTGAATACCTCCTGGATTTGTGTGTCATCTGTTCTGACAATGAGCATGCTGCATCACAAGTTTATAATCTTCACTTCCTATAGCTGAGGCAGATGGCTGTAGTCTGCCCATGTCTGTGTGTGAGCAAAGATTTTCCACATGAACTAGCTCAGCCTTTGCAATTCATTTGTGGCTCACACGGGCTGTCTATGCAGGACTGGATGGTCTGCATTGTATGATGAGAGCAGCGAGGAAGAAGACCAGTCAGGCCTCCAGGCTGAAGAATCGCAAGCCAGCAGCCTCTCATTTCAGCCTCACAATCTCTTCAAGGAGCACTTTGCGGTTGGCTCCTCAGCAGCAACACCAGCTGCTGTGCTGAACACTTCCCTCAGCCCACCGGCACATGGATCCACTTCCACCATCCTGTCACAAGATGCAGCTGGCAGTGGGGATTTGCAGCACAGTTTGAGCAAGCCAAGATCTGCTGCAGTTGTGGCACAAGCCAGCACTCTTGTTGAGCTTGCACACCAAGCTGGGAGCAAGGGCAAGGCACAGGCTGAGACAAGCTACACTTCAAGGGTCAGAAGGGCTTGGGGACTCAACGCTGAGTCAGCAGTCAGAGCTGAGCAACCAAACTGTGCTACGTCTTCACCAAAGCCCAATCAATCTCCAGCTGGCAAGCCCCCTCTGCCCTGGACTGCTGGGCGGGGCTCCTTGCTGCCAGCGGGGACAGGACAATCCCCAAGGCTGTCTTCAAAAGCGGCGAAACCTCTGGCAGCATCACAAAGGGGCCAGCCTTCAGGGATTGCCAGATCCCCATCAGCATCGCCGAGGCTGCCCCCAGGCGTAAGCAAAGGTGCCCAAGCTGCACAGTCCCAGTCAAGGGAAGGACTCATGGTGGCACAAGGCACACCACGTACTCCAGCGGTGAGTATTCCAAGCCTACGGGGACTACTGAGAATCTCAAAGCAATGCTCCATGCATGGCCTTTAGATTTGCTCCAATTCATTCCAAAGCATTGGGCAGCCTTCAGCCTTGGACCTGCGCCTGCCATGTGCAGCCCTTTTGTGGAGCGCCACAAGTTCATTACGCGAATGCAAAGCTTTACCTCTGAAGCATTTCAAGGACACATCTGGGTGCGTTTGACAATGCTGTGGGGCGTAGGCAAGAAGAAGTGGGCGATCAGGTGCAGGGCGCGGTCTGGCAACACAGCTGCAGGGTATGCAAGCTCAGCTGGACGACCTAGATGCCATGTGGAGTGCTGTCAATGCACACAAATCTCAGGCTGCTTTATGCAATGGGGTAAGCATGTGATGCCTTGCTGAAGCTGAGGCAGTTATGCTCTATGGCTTCATTGGGAACATTTCTCCACGCCTTATGGCATAGATGTGGCTGCAAGCAACAGTTCCTGCGTCATTGCTGAAATGAGTCCTTTTACAATGGTCATGTCTTGTCTTGGGACATCATGCTTGACTCGACAGTGTGCCTGTTCAGGCTGATTTAGAAATGTCCTGCGGCAACAGCAGTGACAGCACAGCATTGCCCAGAGGCAAGCAAGCCCTTCCCAGCAGAGACAGAACATCTGCTAAGCCTAGTGCTGCTGCTGGATTGCCATCACGCCATACACAGGTTCAAGCAATCATGCCTCCATCACATCCACTGCCCTTGTCATCAGACCCAGGGTCAGGATCCATGAATGTCGGCACGGTGCAACGTACAGTGGACGGGTCTGGAAATGTGCCATCAGACAGCTTCCCAGGCTTTGCTTTAGTGGCTGCTAAACAAGGTCCAATAACAGCTGGGGACCCCCAAGCATCTGACAGTCCTGACAGTGTTTCAGGCGGGAGTGCTGAGCTACTGCTTTTCCCGCCTGTGCCGACTCAGGAGGTAGTGCTCAGGCCGCCTAAATCATCAGGTGACACATCTTCGATGCTGCCTGATCATTTTTCCATGCTTTGACTATGTGTGGGAGCTGGAAGGCTTGGCTGCTTGATGCCCATGCATGAAATACAGGTTTCATCCATTGCAAGATGTCCTTTGTACGCTACTTACATGTAGCATATTTGCTTTCTGTGTACGCTGGAATTGCTGCAGCACAGCTCATGCTGGTTGCTGCAATGCCAACACAAGAAGATCACGCATGCAACTCAAGCAGGCAGACTTTCTGCAGCCAATGCACAACTGGTGCACAAGAAGGAAAGGGCGTCTGCAGTCAGTCGCAGCATCAGTGTACCGCAGACTGCCAGGCTGGCGCAAGCAACTTCCTATGCACAGCTTAGTTGTGCAAGCCAAGACCCTCTGAGGCACAGCACTGGCAGTCTGCAAGGGGCGCTTTCCAGGTCAGCCACAGCTGTCGCTGTTGGGGCCACACACGAACCTTCTACAGCCACCTTCAAGGTGTGATTACATTGCTGCCAGAAGCAATGCCCACTTGCCATGCAACAGCAGTTGTTGCCAAGCCACTCTGTTTTGTGCTGCACGCATGTATGATGTGCCATGTCTGCAGGTCGACGTCTTGCTGTGTGTTGGGCTGAGGAGCATGCAAACAATGACCACAGCAAAACATCACACAATAAACGGGTCCACTCTTCAGATTTTACACTTTGCAAATATCAGCATCTGTGATGAAGCATGTTTGTGAAGCACCGCTATAGCCTGAGTGCTTACACTGACTTACATCTGACTTGCAGGCTGTCAAAGGGTCAACAGATCAATTGCTTCAACACAGCCAGCAGTCAGGCAGCATTGCTGCTTCACAACCGAGGCACAGGGCAGTCTCCCCTTTCAGTGCAAAGTCACCTCACGGCCAACTGCAAGCTTTGGAGCACATGCTTCAGTCCCTCCCTCAACGCCACCCAAAGGCCCCTGCTGGCCAAGCCACTTCCAGAGCTCCCACACCAGCTCCTCAAAGCATCCAGCCTTCCTTCAGGCTGTCCTTCTCACCCACTGGCATTCCCTCTGTCAACCCTGCTCAGAGTCCTGAGCTCCACATCCAGACCCAGCAGAACACAGAGGAGCCTGCTCGTGGAGTCGCTGAGTCTGAGCACAAAGCAGCTTCGGTCGAGGACTGTACAGCTGCAGATGAGCATGACTCTGGAAATGCTAGGGAAGACTGCGCCTGGCCTGAGACCAGGTCTGCCATGGGTGCAGACAATGAGCCTGAAGCTTGCTCAGCTGAAGATCAGCCCAGCGACGCAGAGCTGGCATCTAACCCAACAGATAACAGCTGGGCAGCAAGCAAGCCTCAAGACACAGCATTCCAGGCGACTGCAAATGCTGTTGCCAGCAACAGGCCATGTGTGCATGCCAGGCCATCAGCAGCAGCTGTCGACAAGCCCCAGACTGTGGTTTCATGTGAAACTGATGCTGTGAGCGAGCTTGCTCGTCACTTTCAGCCTGCTTTGGTAGACACAGTAAATTGCAGCAGCAGCAGCAGCAGCAGCATAGCTGGTTCCTCAACGGCAACAGTAGATGCTGCCATGCATGGCAGCACCACAGCGTCAGAGCGCACACTGTCACAGCCCAGGCAGGACCAGGCAGTTCACCCTTCTTCAGACCCTGCAGGCAGCAAGGCCCCTGCTATTACAAATGGAGCTGACAGTGAGTCAGGTAGCATGTATGCTGCTGTTTCAGCCCCAGCATCTGCCACCACAAATGGCCTAGAAGCAGTCCTTCTGCTGGCAGATCAGTCAGAGCGCTATGAAGCTTCAGCGCCTGTGTCTCAAGCCCAGACGCTAGCAGCCCAGCTGTCAGGCAACAGAGGTGGTCTATTAACAGACCTGTCTGGCAGTCATAGCTCATCCTCCCTTTCTCATCCCTCACAGTCATTGCTGCCACCATCAACCCCAATGCTGGCTTGGCTGAACGCCCTTGCCACTCCAGGCTCTGCTGCAGTGCCAGAACCGACCCCTTTGCTCAGCACGCCAGCAAGCCCCCTGCCACCGCAAGCATCCTCCATGCCAGTGCCATATCAAGCCACTCCCAAGCTGTCTCATCAGGCAGCTCCTGCTGCATCACTGGCTCATACCAGAATCCAGACAGGCAACCTGACACCTGATCCCCTGCTGCAAGCCCAGCAGATCACCAGTCCCATGGGTGCAACATTGTTGCGTCCTCAGGCTCCAGAGACATGCTCAGCTCAGACAAGTACAGGTGCGGTGCCAAACCAGGCAACACCAGATGATCCAGTGCCAGGGCAGATAGGTTTGTTCTCAGCGGTGTCATCCACCGGAGCAGCAGCAGATCAGGCAACGCCAGATGCATGGCCTAGACAGGCAACTCCTGCATTGGGGCTGTCCACTGGCTTGAGTGGGCTCACCTCACCACCATCTGCAGCTGAGATGCACAGGTATGCTGCCTTCTTGTCACATAGGCTGAATCATCTCCTGAAGCTGTGTGCCGGTCTCCTGTTGCTTAGGCATTTGTTTTTGCTCTGTTTGTGGCTTGCTGGCTTCCCAACCCAGCAGAACGGCCCTCAAGCATATGCATTGGTTTGCTACACAAACTGGCTAGGTGCACTCTGTTTATCAACACTCCCACCCATCAAGTGACATGTTGGTGCATCCCCAAGCCAATGCAAATCCTGATGTGTGACACATACATCACAGATTGGTCTGGTCCAGATTGTACTGTTCCAAAGCAATATGTACATTCTGGTTCACAGCCACATGCATGTACTATTCCACAGCAATATGCATGTACTCTTCCACAGCCTCATGCATGTACAGTTCCACAGGTACTTGCTTATACTGTTCAATGCAGGTGCTATCCTGGAGTGAATGATCTGGATGAATTTGACTGCGAGGAGGGTGATACAGTGACACTGGAGAACCCTGCTTATGACAAAAGCTTCTCAAACAAGGGTTTTGAGGTACACATCAATCATTTGTAGGCATGATTGCATTCATGCTATGGTACTGGGGACTGTGCATGGTGCATCTGTACATGTATCTGTTTACGACATTAAGACATATGGTATATATCAGGTGTCGTCTGTACATACCTGACCCTAGGATGGACCCAGACACATTTTCAATGAATGAATGGGGCTGCAACCATGTCATGTACCGGCAACAAAATCCACACTTTCATTGAAATATCTATTTGCGCAAATTGTCCTATGTATGATGACCGCCATTTTGCACATCAATTGGCCATTATCACGCTCCATCTATGGCAAAGGGCCTGCAGCCAAACGCTCGTTCTATCACTGAAATTGGCCCACAGGTCCAAATGGGGCTTTCAGAATGTAGCAGGCTGTGTTGAAAGCATCGTTGACTACAGGCTCCCCCTCCCAGGCATCACCCCCGCCACCCCCTGCTGGACCTGGGTCAGCTGGCAAGCAATCCAGCTTTTGAGTCTGAGGCAGGCGCCTTGTCCAGCAGACACATTGATCTCACCCCACGCAGACCCACCCCTGCCCCCACTGCTCACCCCAATCGCCACACGCCCACCAAGATAGCATACCGACCCAAGCCTCGCACCTTTGGCACAGACAGACTGCAGAGGAAGACTGGGGATCTGTGTGGTCCTCAACAGGCGTCCGGGGACTCTGGGAGGGCTGCTGCTCTGTCACCGTCAAGGCTGCCAGTTCCATGCAAAGCATCACCAGGTGTACATCAAACGCTATCCTGTCATCACCAGCCTTGTCTGTAGATCACTGACTGTGCAGCCGATGTCAATCCTGCTGTGAAACCGCAGCTCATGGCACATCCTGTTGTATTGACTGGCCCGACTGCAGCCACGCAGCATGAGTCACTATGGCATGGCTGACATCAGTTGACCTGCTTTCAAAGCTGAGCATGGGTTCATTGCTGAATCAGGCTGTTTTTTTGACAAAACTCTCACCAAATTGATGCTGTTGCGCATCACAATCACTTGTGCTTTCAAACTAGGAATGAGACTAGCGTTCAAGCCAGGACAATGTAATGAGTCACAACTGGCTCCACACCCCAGACTGTAAAGTATCAGGTGTATATGCAGATGGCGTGGAGAGCTCACAAAGCATTCCTGGGCCCAAGTCCACCCCACAGGAGGGCGCACAGCAGCATCTCACCAGCTCATCTGCTCCTGCTCACCCCAAATCACCCCCCAGCCAGACTGCTGCAAGGCAGATCAACCAGCATCAGGCTCCATTGCTGGCTGCTGCACCAGTCATACTGGGTCTGGACCCACAAGGCACTGACTTGCACACAGCCACCTCGGCAGCTGATGCCAGCCATGATGCTGACGGGCATGCCTTGCCGCTGACATCTGTGATGCTCCTAAACATATCCTCCTCTGGGGACGCTCACATCGATACTGAGGCAGCTGGCTCTAGTACAATGCCCTTCACAGCTGCGCACAGTGAGCAGTCACATCATGAACCAGCACCTCAGCCAGCAAGCAGGCCGACCTTTGCCCTGGGGCTCAGCCCCACGTTAGTCGAAGGTGAAGCAAACCCCCAGCAGGCTGTACTTCAGGATTCACCTGCAGTGCAGACTAGGCAAATCCCTCCCTGTGCTTTGGGTACTGGCAGTCAGAAAGGAGCTGCATCGGCTATTCCTTCAGCTGGCACCAGCACGAGCTCTTCTTTTGGCACAGCTGGCAGGCGTCCTGGCAGTGGTGTTGCCCATGCTGACTGGAACAGCTGCGCTGATGCACCTGAGGCCAATGTTAGCAGCAGCAGCAAAGATGCTGTCCAGAGCACCTGTGACGCTTTGACATCCAGTGCTGTCCAGTCCAGCAGTCCAGCTGTTGCTTCTGCTGACAGCAGCGCAAGGGTTCTTGCTGACAGTCACTCTTCTGTGGCCAGTGGTGATGAAGATACGAGGCCTGCAGTGGGCAATGTCCTGGGCAATCCTGTTGGTCTTACTCTTCCTGAGGTTGGAGCTGTTCAGGCAGAGACTGGAGACAGGATGTTGGAAAAGATGCTGCCCAGGCGACTTAGTTCTGCAGCTGCCAGTGCTGCAAGAGCTGACGTGTATGCTGTCTCAGACGCATTGCTGCTGGACAAGCTGTCAGATGTATGCAGCAGCTCAACAGGCGTGCAAAGCCCCAGTCAGACTTCACCTATGGGGGCTGCATCCAGCAAAGGCAGCGCTCAAGCGTCATGGACTTCATCTCAGGTGTGTAGTTGGTTTCATGTATTTTATCATGATGTCATCTGGTCAAGGGTCATCCTGATCTGTTCCCCTTATCTTGTGAGGTCACAAGTTGCAAGATAGCTTTATGATCAAAACAACCATGTTCTGTGCCATGCAGTTTGCAAGTGTGCAGTGCAAAGCTAGTGCAGCAAGAAACCATATGAACAGTCGTGGCGATGGTGACAAAGCAAGGAGGCATTTAAACAAGCACTGCTTGCAACAAACTCAGTGCACAGGATTCAGCTGCAATGAACTTTCTGGTCATGCTCAAGCATCTAGTACAATCTACAATGTCAGATGGTCATGCTGGTCTGGCATTTGCTGGGGTGACATCAAATGCGCTATGCAGGAGGTGAAGAGCAACTCCAAGGTCAGCAGCACTGGCAAGTCCAAGAGGTGGTCTGCTCTGGCCTTCTGGAAGAAGAGCACAGGCAAGACTAGGCAGCCTGCTGAGGCAAAGGCTGCAGCTGCTGCTGCTGCTGCTGTGAGTAAAGCTGATGAGGAACTGGCACCCCTGCGAAGGCGGTCGTCCAGCTACCATTCATCGTTCATTGCTCTTGCCAAGCAAGTAAGCAATCATCAGCTTTACATGATGTTTTACATGACTCCTGGCTGTACACGATGTAAGCAATGTTCAGCTCTACATGAATGTTGCTGGAAGTCGTAGATCAAACTTTCCCTTGCATTGCATTGATATCTTCCAGCAGGACCAAAAACTGTTGTCAAATGTCATCTGAAGGTGTGTAGACTTGGAGTGTTCACCATGGCATGTGCATCTTCTGTTGATCACTTGAAGCGCTGGCAGCATCACATCTTCAGCAGCATCATCAAAATCATCCACTAGATTTACCAGAAGCTACCAAACAAAGGGCGTGTCATTCCTTTGCTTGATCGTGACAGGGTGGATGCTATGCACCTCGACATGCCAGCGTTAGACTTTAAGCTCCCGCCCCGTAGCATTGCTCTGTGTTGATGCTACACACACAATGTGCTTAAATTGTCTCCAAAGCAAACTCCCTGAATTACACATGCAGGGCAGACATGCTAAAGGTACAGCCAAGACGAAACCTGAAGCCTCAGCAGCTGCTCCCAGTGCAAGGCTCCCTTCCCACTCCAGCTTCACCTGCTTCACTGCCCCTGCTGTTGCATCTGGCAACACTCCACGCCAGCACACTGCTCAACAGCAGATGCAGACGCAGCTGCAGCCCATGTCTGACAGACAGTCAGGAACTGCGCTGCAAGCTGATGCCAGTGCCAGCTATCACCAGCAGCACAAGCTTATGCCAGTGGTGCCCCTGCAACATAAGTGCGCTGTCGAAGATCAGGCAGGTCACGCATTAGCTGCTATGCCGCCAGGTTTGGCAAGTCTTGACCACTCAGCCCAAAGTGCTGTACCAAACTCAGCACTGAGCAGCAGTTCTGTCCCTGGGGAAGCTAAATCCACAAGCTGTGGTCCCAACCTGGGGTCACCTGGGGCGGCAGGGGTCGGCCCTGCCCTAGGGACATCTGGGGCTGCATGCCCTGTCCTTCAGGACCCTGCCACCCCCAGCTGGCAGGGCCTGCAGGCTGACACGCCTCCTACCCCCCTTAGCAGTCACCCCATCGATGCCCTTGATGAGTCTGAGTCTGCTCCAAGCGGCACAGACTCATCTGCTTTGTCGCCTGCCCATTCTAAGGAAAACTCTGTCCCAGCTGACAACCAGCAGTCACGTCCCAACACGCCTGTAAGCCTGAGTCACCATCAGAGCAGTGCTCACAGTAGCGCTGGCAACAGTGATCAGCAGAGCCATGGTCAGGCTGTCAATCAGCATCCCCAGCAACAGACAGCACATCATAGTCAGCAGCAGCAGCAACAGCATCAGGCTAGCACACTGTCAGATGCTCAGACCAGTGCTGCACCTCAGCTCCGGCAGGCTTCAAGCTCGCTCGGCTCAGATGCTGTCGTGCTGGACTTTGCCTCAGAGCTCTCTGGCAGCAACAATGGGCTCATCTCACCCTCTTCCTCTGTTGCATCTTGGCAAAGGGCACTGTCTCAGCTGGGATCTGAGTCATCGCAGAAGTTCACGTCGTTTCTGAGTCAAACTCAAGAGCGGGCTTTTGCTTCCAGTCAACAGAACAGCCCAGAAGCCTTGTGGAGCAGGCCAGAGGCAGTCGGTTCCAGGGCCTCGGCACACAGCCCTGGGCTGTTCCCTGACTTTGCTCCCATGTTTGCATCAACCCCCCTGCCAGGTGCATGGCAACAGCATCACTTGCCCTCCCCGAGCAGCAGTCCCAGTCCAACAGGATGCCAGCAGGACCAATCTGCTGAGCAGCCTGTGGGCAGTGCTTGGGAGCCATACTCTGAGGCAGCAGCTCAGCTCAGAGCTGCAGTGACGCATGCTGTGAAGCTGCTCACAGCATCCCAGGCTGCTCCAGCAGATCTGAGGACAGATCTGAGCAACACCGCAGCAGCGCTCCGTTCACCCCCTTCACTCAGTCTTGGCAGCAACGTTCCTACAAACAGGTCTCACGAGCAGTGTCAGCTGTCCTTTGAGGGATTCCAGCAGCCATACAGAAGGGACGCATTCCGGAGGAGCGCCCAGTCTTCCTCCTCTCAGACTGCTGTATGGGTACCTCAAGCTGAGATGCAGATGCAGTCCTGTGCTGAAGGTTTGTTACTCCAGATCAATGGCACAGGCCCACCTGTTGCATGACGGCTGTCAAATATGACCAGCTCAACAATGATTTGTGGTGGCTGCATGCCTGCTGACATGCTACTGCTCTTTTGCTCATGATTACGTGTCAGGAACCTGGACAGGGTCATGTACACATGTCCTCTATGAGCTAATACAATTGCCTGCTGACTGTAACACCAATGTCACTGTTGCCCCCTTGGTGGCAAGGCATTCCTCAAATCACAGAATTTGTACTGCAAGCAAGCCCTGTTGTTAGCGTTCAGGACATTGGATGCCTTGGTACAACCTGAGTGTCATGGCATGGTTGTGCAAGGCCATGCTTTGTCTACTGTTGCCAAGCAAGTCTGCAGCTGATGTGCATGCAGGGAGAAAAGAAGCTTGGATGACAAGGCACATATCTGCTGATGCGCTGCAGCAGCACGCCAGCAATTTGCAGTCAGAAGATGCATACAGCAGAAGACAGCTTTTGGAGCATGAGATGCACCGACAGTGCTGTAATCTTCAGCATGCTTTGCAGCTGTCCAGTGAGCACTTGTAATCTGAGTCAGATTGCTTGTACTCTGAGTCAGTAAGACAAGGTATCTCATGCGCCTGGTGTTTCTGTCACAGAGGAGTGCATGCTTGCAGCATGTACCACCTGCCAGTTTTGTTGAAGGTGCTCAAAGCTGCATGTCCTGCACTAAAGAAGTGATGCACATGGGGATCACTTTTCAGCTGCATTATGCTGTCATACTCTGCTTCTTTGGTCAACAAGCATGACACCAAACCCAACGTTGGCAGGTCATATCAGGTTTGCGTGTGCCTGTACTCAGTCAATGCTGCATCATTCACTAAAATGCCCAAGTAGCTCAAAGACAGACCAGCATGTTATACAGCTGTAACATTCATCGAAAGCAATGCACGTCATGGCTCACCTGCACATTGCAGTGGGAAAGCAGTTGGCACAGTCATGATGTGTCATGCTATGCAGGCAATGGGGCCACCGAAGTCTTAGCATAGTCTCTGCTGGACCAAGTACTTGCTTGAGATGTCTGATGCTATTGTAGTCAATCAGATTTTTCGACATGTAGGAATCCATAGTCGTGTGTGTCTGCCCTCAAACGACAGTCACTCAGAAACGATATTGATTATATTAATGCAAAGCTTTGTACGTGTATGCAGTACATGTAGCCATTGTGCAATCTTTGCAGACTGATCACTGCTGAAAATGTACACATTTGGTTGCACCATGCATCTGTCGTCAGCAAGTCTTGGTTGCAGCCCCTGAGCATCAAGAATTTGAACATGCTTATTCGAAGTCCTACTTTGTGGTCAGCTTTGCTGAGTTTCAATCACGAGATCTGTCAACTGATCAGTGTACGTCATGATGTAGCTTCTGTGTGTGTGATCAAGTAGTGCCCTATCTTACTCACTACCCAAATGGCCAGAAGTACACCAAGCCTCAGATGAATTTGATTCTGCATGAGGTCTCCGTTGAAGACTTGGTTAGTGCTAGCAGCGCTGGCCTAATGTCATCAGTGAGAATGTCACCATTGAGAAGCAATATTCACAACCGCTGGACTGTCTTCGATTTCCTGTCCACTTGCGCATTGTGTTTGCTCTTTTGGTTGAACGTCTTGAAGAGATCGAGTAGAAAACTTCATCAGATGGTCAGATTCTGCATTCTCTTCTGACTCAATCAATCGATCAAGGATTTTACAGTCGTTGGGGCCAGCCAGCTATAGCCCATTTGACTAAATTGCAGTCTTTCATCAGAAAACGAAACAGACAAAAGGTGACGCAAACAGACACAATCATCATCAGGAAATTGTCATTCTGCATGAAGCATACAAAAGTGCAACAAGTAGATGTCTGACTTTGCGTGTGATCAAAGACCTAATACTACTGTCATGATCAAAGCAACATGTCAATAAAGAAGTTGTACTGCACAAGCTTTTGCTAAAGTTGAGACAAATGAAACTTTTTAAGGGTCTACGATAGGTATGTACTCGGCCCATTTGTGGCAGCTAGTATCCCAGGCAGCTGCTGGGATTCTGCCTGCTTTTCCCTTGTCACATGTGTGACTCTTGTTGCCAGTGTAGTACTTCAGAAGCGAGCCTCGGAAGTATGGCTGATACCCTTTGTCTTTGAGACCCTGGAAGTCCAGGTTCAGACTTCTTCTCTCTGTTTGTTGTGTTCTTGTCAAATCATCCTTAACTCTAAACCCTGCTTGACTATTCAACTTGTTGACCGCTCCTCGTCTTCGTTGAAGATTTAAATTTGCAGCGCGTTAGGTCAACGGACACAGCATAGCTTGCAGCAGCGACCGGCGCGTTATGATCAATGAAGTAGCTTGCACTCTGCGGAGCTCTGATGATTGTGATACGTGCTTCATGCGGTTTCAGGACTTACTTTGAGCTTCACTAGGAGGGTGTTGATATGACATCGTGCTGGGCCGCAGAGGAGAACTGCTGTGTTCACTGCAAGCACGGCGACATACAGCAAGGCTTCGGACCTAGAACGTTTATACTATGCGCGTGTTGTCAAGACAGGGGATCCCATGTAGAATGCGAAGAAAAGGCTACAGGTATCTGGTTATCCCTGATCACTGTACCGGCCAACGACTGTAAACGCGGCAGGATGCAAAGCAGGACAAACCCATCACTGCCATTCGTTCAAAATTCGCTACGCCATGTCGCGCAGGACTTCCAGTATCTCCACATGCACTAGAAGCTGGAAACGACTGGTTCTGCAGCCAAGTAAGATCATAAACTACCAAGTGTCACTGTGCACCATAGTTTGGGGTTTGACACAGTGTATCCTTCTGTAGGACTGCAGTCGAGTCAGTCTGGGTCTTGCAGCTCGCACCAGTCAGGGCAGGATGCCCTTTCCAGCAGATACTGCATACAGCAGCGAGCTTGTCAAGTATGACTCTAGCTGCAAAGGTAAGACAACAGCTCTCGTGCAAGCTAAAAGCAGTCGCATTCACCTGAGCTGCAACCACTAACATTGTACTGACCTGATTACAGGCACTCAAAATGCTACGGAAGCTGCTCTGCGAATCTTCCGTAGCTGTTTTGGTAAGTAGCCACTGTACACCAGATTCAAGAAAGCCGCTGCTGGGCCTGAACAGGCAGACAATATTGCTACAGATGCAATGAGATCATGTCACGCAGGACTCATTAATGCATGGCACAGCTTCTGCGGTACAATGCATTGCAGAGCTTCTGTAATTTGTGCAGACCCACTGGAGATGGATGATGGGAAGGAACTGATAGAGATGGTGTGCACCAGCTATGAGTCACCTGATGATGCTCCTGAAGATGATCAACATGACTTCAGTGAGTCTAGTTTCAGCTTCTGTATCTCTCTGACAATGTGAATGTTTGGTGATGACTAGACCAGTGAGCGCGATATGCGCTGCAACTCAGCTGAGCTGTGAGTGTGGCCTGCAGGCAATTTCAGAGTCTTACTGCTGAGGAAGAATGCAACCCTGGTCAGCGTGGCTACCTTAAGGTGTTATATTCCTTCACACTTTAGGGTGTAGTCGTTGCTGCTGAATAAACTCTTGCTGACTCAGCCATTATTCTATGCAGACCTGATTTTCACAAGCTTGTGGTTTGTGCCAGTATGTTTGGCAACAAGTTTGCAGAGATGCCTGCTGTGTTGGTCTGTGCAGACCTAATTTTGTCA
>JAABUO010003569.1_pt1 | contig 18522 bp, 16 predicted proteins | sample 5559291 | NCBI WGS metagenome assembly JAABUO01 (sample SAMN10711878, study PRJNA513372) | rock metagenome | isolation source: Antarctica rocks | place: Antarctica: Victoria Land, Finger Mt sud | reverse complement strand
ATAAGTCTCCCCCTGCTCTCCAAGATGTGTCTCCGTCATCCTACTAAGTTCTTCTTTGACGGGGCTTGTCTTGTTTGCTGAGTTGTCATAAGTCTCCCCCTGCTCTCCAAGATGTGTCTCAGTCATCCTACTAAGTTCTTCTTTGACGGGGTTTGTCTTGTTTGCTGAGTTGTCATAAGTCTCACCCTGCTCTCCCGGATGATTCTCAGCCATCCTACTAGTTTCTTCTTTGACGGGGCTTGTATTGTTGGCTGAGTCGTCGAGCCCGTCTAAAGGAAGGCGGCCCTCAATTCGATATTCCACAAAGCGAGGGGTATCGTCTGGAGCGGTGTCGTCTTGGTAGACATCCGTCGTTTCCATTGTATATCGTGCTGCTGGTTCTTCCTCGGTCTCATTCAACGGCCATGCTGCCATAGGCGCACCGCGCCAGTCCATCTCACCATTCACGATGCTCTTTGCAAAACCTTCCACCTTGTTGGACACGCGTCCCAATGGCCCATAATCCACCTTTTCGCCTTGTGTGGTAGCCGCTTCATTACGCGTGTCGTCTGTGACTACAGCGCTGAGGTGTCCATTGTTTGCAATATGATGCATCAGTGCGTCTGTTTCACCGTCCGTCCCATCCTTGGCATGACCATCTTGGCTCGGTCCATCAGCAGCGCCATAGTCTTGCAAGATATCCGATGTTGCTGAATCTCGCCATTCTTGACCACCTTCAGAAGGATCATTTGCTGGTTCCTCAGTATCGTAGTACTGTGATTGGTGATTAACATCTGTCCTCTGAACTTGTCCCGGACGTATTGACCTACTTCCAGGCGTTTCTAGAGATACTGATTGCAGCGTTTTAATCGAATTTTCATTTGAATAATGTCTTGAGACGACGGATTCAATACCCTCTTTTAAGTCATCACGTTCCACGCCACTTTGACTTTCAAACGCATTGTGATCAACTGTGTTCGATTGTCGAAGACTACCTTCTTCATCGACAATGCCATTCCGGGAAACAGAACTGTATGCCTCGAGACTTTTGCCTAGTTGAAAAGACGGGGTACTAAATGGCTCTGGCGATGGTACTAGCTCGCTATTTCTCTCCTTTGCGTCGTAAAAAAGAGGGACAATGCTTTCGGCGTATTGGCCCTCTGTTGAGCCTCTTTTCGAATTTAAGGGATTGCCTTGCGTTGGATGGATCGCGAGACCATGAAGAATAGGCTGGGAATGATCATCCGGAAAAGCACCAATCGGGCTGGATGCATCAGATCCTTCTTCGTTCCCGAGAATCGCAAGCCCGTTCTGTGCATCCAGTCGCCTTATATTTACTGGGTTGACTTCTGTCTCAATCATTCCATATCTGTTAGAATTACCTTCACCCATCGGTGGATCGGGTAATGATTTTCTCGGATCTAGTCGCGGCGAGTTTTGAAACATTTGTTCGAGTGAGTTTTTGGATCTTGGGGATGCGGTGCTAGCATTTAGAGGAGAGAAATCTTTTCTCGGGCTCGATTGCATTTGCATTTCCCTGTTTCTAGCTTCATACTTCTCAAAAGGCGTCTTTTCGTGCTTGGATCGAGAAACACCTTCACTAGCCCGACGCCGGCGACCAAATTTGAAAAAGTTGACAAACTTGGTAAATGGCTTTTCCTTTTCATTCGACTTGGGGCTCCCAATACTCACACTTTTTCGATGTCCCCAGAATGTAGTTTTCGGTTTTTCATGTGCGTCGGATACTGCACGGGGCCGATGTCTCAACTCGGGCGCTGCTGGTTGATAAGATGAGAAAGAAGCACGACGCGAATCTTCGGCAGTCGCTGCTTGCCCCGGCTTCGGCATTGGAGGAGTGTAAGGGGAGATTGGTAGTAATGCTGGAGTAGAAGCGGAGAAAGAGTTTCCTTTGTGCGGTACAGGAGGAGTGCGAGGGTCAAATCGAAGCCGATTTGGTGACGGCTCGTTAATAACTTTGCGTGGCACGGAATTTTCCGTGAACGGAGAGTCAAACGTAGGTAACTCCATTGGTGTCGAAAACTCATCCGGGGTAATAGACCCTACCGATGAACCAAGCTGCGACCGACTAAAATCCCTTGAGGAATATCTGTTCGAGGGAGAAGGCAAGCTTTGCAGAACTGATGGTTCCCGGCTATGATAGGGGTCAAAACCATTCAGATAAGTGTCTCGTTGTGTATGTTTATCGTACGCACTTGTCCATTTGAACGCGTCCTGCGCCTCTATTGTGAATAGGTTATTGAATACCATGTTTGATGGTGTACGAGTCATGCTCCGGTCCGGTTGCACAGGTCGAGGCTCGCTTGCTGTCCGCTGGCGCTGTTCATGCAAAGCAGCTGCCGTGGTCTGCACCCTTTCTGCTCGTTTCTCTGATACAGCTCTACGCTGCTGATAATCTGTCGGCAGAGGTGGAAGCTCCTTGCGGGCAATGACCGGCTTCTTCCGTTTGGTCGAGAATAGTTTTTTCTTTGGTGCAATTTGAGACCGTTCCTGCACCGAAGACAACTCTTTATATTCTTGTTTGACCCTTTCCTCTACGACAATCCAGTCACTCCTCGGCGCATCCAGCTCAGCCACGATACAGCGACCAAAGACGCCTTTTTTGACTTCAGGTGTTTCGTTCGATAGACTTTCAATCCAAACATACCAGAAAGCCTGCCAATTAGTGTCAAAATCTAGATCCTTACATCGTCAAGATCAACATTCACGACATCATCGACTCGGCCCCTATCAAGTGAGGTTAATGAGAACCGTCGCGAGCTAGCTGGTGGCTGTGTATTAATGGGAGGTAATTGTTGCTCTGGGGAGAGCAAAACGGGAGATCCTTGCAGATAATCCTCAAAGCCGGTTGACAAAAAATCTCCCCAAGATGGTGTCGATGGTCTTTTTCGTACAACATTTGGTCGAAGTCTGCTCACTGCAGATGGTATCGGCCTTGAATCTGTCAGGTCTCGAAATGTCAAATCTTCGCTTTTTTCCAAACCATTAAATCCAGAATCTTGAAATTTTGACCAGTTCCGATCATACAAGGTCTCTGGCGTGCGGAAATTAGACGATTCATTTGTCGCTACAATACATTTCCAAACGCGTTCACATTCAAAGCTTAGCTGTCCACTTGGATTGTCCAGATCAAGAGGATATAGCAGACTTGCTGGACTTTGTGTTTGAGGTAGGTCTGTATACGCCAGTCTTTGAAGCAGGTCAAAAGGGGTTGGAGACACTCTTTCGCATGAGAAGTTGACCTTCTTTACAGGTAGACCGTTGAGCCTCGCCATCGGCGGGTATGAAACATCCTCAAGAGCCTTCTGAAGAGTGACTGGGAGCGCAGGCTGCCGAAACATTGATTCTTCGGTATCTTGCCCGCGTAGATATGCGTAGAAAAGATGAGAACAAGCATCTGCCGCCTTGATCCATGCAGCATATCCGCAGTCGAAATTCCATTCTTTCGCATCATAACCGAATGCAAACCAGCCACCGAAGCTGCTGACGGATGTGGGCGTGAGGCCGGTTGATTTGAAATTTGCCGCCACACTTGCAAGCAAGTCAAAGAAAGCTTCAATGATCTGTGCGTGCGCGTCAGATTCTACGCATAGTGGCACAAACGTCTTAAATGCATCCTTTGGAAAACCAGAATCAGCTTCGCCAGTTCTAAACAGCTCATATGCTTCAACACCAACTACACCGCCTTCTATTCGGTTCCATATCCATTTCAAGACCCCAACGAGAACCATGACGCTGGTGAGCCCCAGTTCGCCTTTCAATATGTTTCCACGCATTCTACCATCTGTCAAAAGTTGAGAGACTAGATTACGCGTGGCGTTATTATCTGAGGATGGTCGGAATGGGAGCAACAATAATGGAACAGACAGACCACGTTCCTTGATCTCCTGGGTGCAGTAAAGCACGATGTCAACCACATCCACTGGTTTGACATGTATCGCTAGCCATGGATCTTGTCCACTGCTTGCCATGGTGGGCGAGGACTGATTCTGGGCAAGCGATCCGGATGACGAAAAGTCAGAGCTCAGTTCTGAGGGGAGGCCTTTTGGCCGTCCTAGCAGCACATGCGGAACACTTCCAGCTGCCATAAGCTATTGACGCGCCTGGCGCTTGATTACCATATAAAGTGCTGAGCCACAGATCAAGTGTTGGCGGGAATGAGGATGAACGAACTGTGATGAGTATCGCTTAGGTCACGTGTTTGTGGAGAAACAAATCTATTTTTGAATTCTTCCGTGCTGCAGGCAAGAGTGCCAGACAAGATGCAAGCAGAAGAGCAGACGAACGGTATGCACGAGAGCGTGAGACTTTGCTGTCTAAAAGCTAACTTTAAGGAGAAGAAGGAGATTGAGATGCTGAGGAATGTGAGAGCAGCACTTGAATCTGTGAAACAGCTTGCCGAGAACATCCAGAAAGATCTGGAAGGGACCAAGGAAAATTACGTTGCAATTGATGGTAAGGAGATAATAATGCTAGCTAATTGAATGGGTACAATAGGCGCTGGACAAAGGCAATTGAAAAAATGGAGACGAAAAACGACTCATAATGCACAGAGTTAACAACGACCTCATCGCTCCACTCGCTTAGCAGAATCGACGCATGCGACCGTAGTTGTGTATATGGCATGCCAGTGTCAGGGGCTGGTGTAAGTTTACACACTAAACACGGAAGGCTTAGGTTTACGGCACTGCTGCTGAGTCTATTTCAACGTTCGAATAAGAGTTGGCACTTGTTTGACTTCTTTCAACATTGAAGTCATGGATTGCGATGATATCCCGCCTCCATTTGTTGTTCAATGATCATGCTCAAGTGGTGTTGGGTTAAAATGAAAAGCTCTGCGGTCTCAGGATTAGTCAATATTTGCGAGACAAACATCTAGTTTCTAGACTTGTTTCGTTAAGTACATCAATATACAACCCCAAACTTTCCGTCCAAACGCGTGCTTTTTCATAATCTACGCATCAAACACTCCACGACCACCATGACATGTTGCCCCATTAAATCGTTCATTGCTAATGTCTTCTAAACCTTTTGTCGCTTCGCTTCAGTCTCCGAGTTCGTCGTATTACGATCTTCCGCCACAGCACGTTTGCTACTCTGGTCTCCAAAATCGCGCGACCCATGTGGTAGATGAGAGCTAACCACCGGGTTTTGAAAGGTGAGCGGACTGGGAAGCATGGCATCTGCTCCCCTACCAAAAGACGCCGACCATTCAGGATAAAAGCTTGACGGCGATGGTAATAGGTCCCCAGCAAATCTGGATGGAGGAAGAGCAGAGATAGGGGTTTGTTCTGGTCTCAATGCCGTGGTTACGAAGTGACCGAGTGTTCCACTTGGCGCACTGGAAGGGTAAGCATTTAATGGAGATGGGGGCGGCAAATGTACAGCCGAGTTGGGTGCACTGCTTGAGCTTTCGCGATCTGGGCGTGAGTCGTGTGCAGCAGAGTCTTCAGCTCGTTCATTGTTGCCACCGTGTGATCCTGATCCAGTGAAATTTCCGTCAGGATTTTTGTCCCTCGGAATTTCGACTTTTAATTTTGGGCGCTTTGCGGTTGTGTCTGAAGCTGAGGATGCGGATGGCAAGGAATCCAGGTCGGCGAGAGGTGGTCGCTCATCTTTTAGGATTGGAAGGTCGTTGGAACTCCGCGACCGTGACACATCCGTAAACACATCTTTGAAGTGAGCTGCTAATGCAGACGAGTGAGTGCTGACCGGAGTAAACATACTATGGTACTTTGTAACATTGTTCGGTATGACTTGTCCAGTAGGTGGAATCGCTCCATATTGGACTTGGCTCTGCGTATGAGATTCATTACTCAAAGACCCTATGAACGGAGGTGCAGATTGGCGACCAGAGTCCTGTCGATTATAAGACGTATTCTGTTGATTGTATACGCTTGGGTGATTTACTTGAATCGGTTGGGACGTAGAGGGATACTGACCTTGCTGCTGCATCACTGGCCAACCGTGAGAATTCATGGGGTAATTTGACATAATGGGATAATTCCCAGACTGAATCGATCCTATTCCTTCATCCGGAAGTTCAACAGAGTGAGACATCATAGCCAGTCCATTCACAATGCCGCTTTGGCTGACGGTATGGCCATGGTTATTCTTTGGCTGATCATCACGTTGAGCAACTGGATGTTCTCCTTGTAATACCTGAAAATTTTCCACTCGAACAGGAGTTCGTAGATTGGAAGGCTTTGGAAAATGAGCATCTGAGTCTTCAATATAGGGGCTAGATCTGGTGATTGTCCCACTCTTTTGCTGCCGTGATGACTGTCGGGAGTGGCTCTTATGAGATGAAGTTTTGACAGACTCTGGAGTTGCATCGCGTTCGAAGCTTTCATCGTAGTCGTCCTCGTCATCTTTGTCTCCAAAATCGTTTGGGCCCTTATGCTCACAAGTAGAAGCATGCTAATATGTCAGCAACGTGATCTTCCCGCGCCTTACGATCGAATACTGATCTAGTATATCGGACATGTTTGTAGAGGAGTATTCAAAGACCTTGTTCTGGTGACCACATATGACGATGCCGATGTCTACCGAGCATAATACACTCAATTCGTGCGCCTTCTTGAAAAGACCAGCTTTTCTTTTGTGAAGGGTGACGGAACGATTCCTCTCATCCTTGATTGGTTTTATTTCAATCTTTCGGCGGCCCATTTAGACAAGATGAGAGCTGCCAGCCCACACTTGCAGAAAGTTCAATTGTCGGGACAGTGTGCGAAGCGCAACTGACCAACAAGCCCTGAATCCCACTTGTACTTTCGTCTTGTCTGATACAAGGAAGGCCGATTTACCTGAGGAGTCGCTGGGTCTTCGTCTTTCGTATCTGGCGGATCTCAATCGTTTGGGAAATTACGTCGTTATACGTTGCCCGCTTCGGCACCAAAAATAGAACACGTCTGGGGGGTGACCAATGAGGAACCCGGGAAATATGATTATGTCCTCGAGCGGAACCGCGTCCTAATGGGAAATGTAGCCCTCGCCTGAGGTCGCCTGAGGGCCACGCTGGCCTTGCAATCACCGTGAATGTGCTGTTTTCGCCTGCAATGACTAGGCTGGCAGATAGAGCACTTACGGAACGCTTGCGTATATGGTGAAGTTTTCGAATAGAGTACGAGATGATGGCCTTCAACCTTTACGTGGATGGGTGGGCCGATTAGCTTAATCTTATCTAGCCACTCGGCATGTCCCCGCTTGATGTTCGGGGCCACCTTGCTTTTCTGCGTGCGTTACGCGTTACACACTTCAAATTAGGAAGCAATTACATCTCCATAGCCTACATCGGGAAAGATGCCGGATGTGAGCCCGTGATGGGAAATTGTGCTAGCTGCAGACTCTCATTCACAAGTCGCGAATTGTTGCATAGATGGCCCATAATTTCCAACTTTTCACATCAGGATAGGGATAGATGAGAAGAAGGCTAACGCGCTTGTACCTGTTAAGGCAAGACCTACGATATGCCGGGTCCTCGCTTCTTTCGCCGTTAGGCATCGAAGATGGAAATCTCCGGATTGTTTAGAGTTCACCCTCTCCCGCCCACGGTTTTGGATGAGGGGGTGCTAAATATAGAATTTCACGGCATACGCCGCATTGACAAAAAAATCGACAAATCACTAAAATTAAGCTGACTCGGTTACACAAGCAGGCTGCACTCAGTAGATGGGCAGTCCGGTTTGATTCGATACCGCCAGGACACTGTATACCACATAAGCAGGCAGCGACCTTTGTATCTAAATCTTGAATCGCGAGTATATCGCGCAATTCTCGACTCCGCCGCTCAAACACTTCAGATGAAGAAGTCACGTTCATCCTATACCTAGCTGTGATTTGTTTCAAAGTATACAGTCTTGCGTATCGTACACAAAACATGTCCATTTCATTCTTATTTCCCCAGCTTGCCCACTTTTTCCCAACTTTACATAAAATCACAATCGAATGGAATTTATCAGTCATTATAGATCACCAAATCCTGCCCAGGAGGTGAAGGTGGCTAGAGACAGAAGAAAAAATCAGGGTGATGTGCCCCGATGTCTTCAATGGAGCACGGTCGCATCTGCTTCGCCTTCTCTGTGTACTGATCGCGGCGCTTGCGTCAATTGGCGTGAAGAATCCAAAGATCAAAGAGCGTCTGACGAGGATAACCCATTCCATGAGCACAGCGGCCGAAAATTCCCTTTGAGGTAGCGTGGGGAATCATTATAGAGAAGAATGGAGATGATGGACATCACCCGCGCTACAGCATTCACTGTTGCTAACGAGACAGCACGCCGGTTGTAACCGACGGTGGTAACGTTGATATAGGTGATAACGAGGAAAGTATTTGCGTTCACCCCAATAGCAATGGCAGCACGCAGCAAATCTCGCACCGGTGCTCGTAGGAATAGCAATGAGCATAATGTACCCGATGAAGGAGAATGTCGTGATAATCAACCTACCCAATTGTGAGTAATTCATAACCTGAGGGGCTTGTTCACTTCTCCTTGGGTTCGCATTCGGCGAGTTACGTTTTAGGTTGCCGGTCACAACTGCTCGGTCGAGACACGAGCTCTTCAACTCGATACAGGATCCGTGAGGGCCGGCTTCAGCACTTTTCAGCTGATCCCACGACTCGAAGTCTCGAAAGTAACCCATGTGTAGCGCCAATACGATCAGCAGGCGACACGTATCCTGCATAATCATATGCGGTGGTAGAAGCTTGCAGACGAATTGTTTATACTCACCTGGATTGGATGTATGGTTCTTGAGCCATTTGGACAAAACCGTGCAGAAGATTATCATGTCGCCACTTTCGTCATTGCAAATCCAAAATTCTAAATGCCGCCGTTTTAGATAGGCTTGTTTTTGGACAGCCTCCGGAGTCGTGGGCACAAACTCCCCGATGCGAGACGCGCCGTCCACCAGCAAGTTCATAAGTAGGGTTAAGGTGAACATGTTGCTAAAGCTATGAAGCGCAGCTACTCTTCCACTGCCATATAGCTTTAAGGATGACTTCAACATCGTGATGGTAAGCCGTACCTTTCCTGCGAGCTTCTCGATTGAGGTTAGCCTCATCGGTCAAAGAACCTTTAATCCACAAATAAGTTTGAGAAATAAGTTGCTTATCTACTGCCGAATTGTTATACCGAATAGCTGCGAAGAGCTCACGGGCATAGTTGAGCATTGTCCTTTGATGTTCTTGTTGCTCGATACAACAGAAGGACGAAAGCTGGACGAGGCTATGTTCCCACGACAGGAGTCAGCTAGCCAGAAGAAAAATCGCCTCAGGAGGACTAGATCCAGCAGTGGACCACCTTCCTCAAAATAGCGACACCCATCCATATCTTCAAGCTTCAGGCTGTGGAATTCGCACCACAATGACATCATTTTGTCGTGATTCTTTAGGGTGGAAAGTGTGTATTGTCTTTTTTCCCTTTGGTCCAGATCATCTCGTTCCATTAGTCTCTTCCCAGGATCACGTTGTTCTTCCATTTGAGCATGCCTTTTAGCTCTTTTAGATGCCCCAAGGGCCGAAAGTTGACGTCCACGGTCATTCCTAAGTACCGTGGTAGTTTTGAGAGGAGGCTTGTGCAGCAGGGATTGGTCCATAATACAATCTTTCGACTCTGGCGTTAACTTTTCGCAGGTCTACGACGGACCAGGGAGCCGTCTACTCTTGCGATATTTGCCCGACGGCGGTGGCTGAATGACTTTTTCAAGTTGGATTTACTTGAGTAGTTGATCTGATCTTAATGGGTGCATCAAGGGTTATTTTCAGGATGTGAATCGGTTCTCAACGGATCACAACCTGGAGGGACACTCGGTGATCGAGAACAAAGAACAGTAACTAAAGCGTGTCTGCCCCGATAAGCGGGGCTGCTCTTTCTATATACCGCACCAGGCGGGTCTGATAGCCCCCTTGGCCACTCCCTTATCCGTGGAGCAATGCAAAATCCCTCTGAAGGAATCCATGGCTATTGCTCCAAAACTCCGACAGGTGGGTATGAAAATTGAACAAGACATTGCAAAATGCACATCCCTTGACGCAGTTGTTGGCGTCGAAGTTGCAAAGCGGCTCCGTTGACGTCCCTCAAAGCGGCCGACGAGGCGCAAACGTACAGAAGAAAATTCGGGAAGAGACTTTTCCTACTCCGAAGTGTCTAGAGAGGAATGCGAGAAGGTGGAAATGACCACCAACGGAGCCCCATGGTCTCTTGCACGGACGTACGCCATCCTACGTCGCAAGTATTCCTAGCCGACAACACTTTCACTCGCATAGGTGCATATGGCTGTGACTTCAACCCAAAAGGGACGTTCCCGAGGGATCATTGGGGATTCCTCGGCAGATGAAAGGGTTCTGGACTCGTCGTGGAAGTAAGCGGCTGTCCAACCCGAGATCCGCTTGCATGCCTGCCCACATTTGCGTTCCCAAATCGTTGCGGTCCATGCTGGCCAAGAAATAGACCGTGGCAAGAATGGAGGATAATCAGATCCAGTTTCAAGCGCAATTTGGCATCCTCTTTCTTGGTTGCTGGATTGATGGTGACTTTGGGTACCGACTCGAGCATCACCTCCTCTCTCTTGGTAGTAGTATCATCCTCTCGTACGGCGTGATGTGCTACTGGAGTAATTGCACTCACATCATGGCGCTCCTAGCTCTTCATCCATCATGTGGCGAGGCAAAGTGGGGTTTGACGATGGGGCAGATCGAGGAATTCCCCACAGCCTAAAATTTCCCCACGGCTCGCATATTTCCCTGGATTCGACCAATGAGCATCGACCCTTAGACAACAACAACAAATGACCAGGAAGCGGGGGATGGAAGAAGTCGAACGGCAACCACCACCAACCCCCAACTTATGGGCCGGCACTTCTTGTCAGGAGAAGTCTCCAAGAAGAGTTCAGATATGCCATCCAACTATGAAGGGTGTAATCATTCGAAGGAAGTACACTGTACATACATAGATGATAGATCATGATGGTTGTCCAAATCAGGACAATATTCGTTAATCTGTCTTCCATTAACCATCCTCTCCGCCCTAGGGTCTCTTCGTGACGTGTAAGGGTCGCGTGGTTCTTCTCGCTTCCACCTTCCCGAAGGAGTAAGTAGTCATCTGAGAAGAAAAACGTGACAACGTCAACACCACATGCCCAGCAAGGCTGCCTGACGGTGGAGTTGCCCCGTAGAGAATGAAAGGCGTGTTGGTAGAAGAAGGTTCTCCACAAGACACCTATCTCAAGAGTGTGGGTGTTTATGAGTCGGACTGGGGTCCGGAGATGAAGCACGCCGACGCCGACGCAAAGCACTCCCCGTTGACATCCATTTCTGGCTCCCCCTCACCTCGACACTTTGACCGATCCACGAAACCTATACCGCTGAAGCTGACAGATGAGAGGTTCAGGCGACGTGCTCGATTTCAAGCGCTATTTGCTGCCGCCGCAAACCCGAATCTACCCAAGAGAGAAAACACGCAATTTCTCGAGCGATTTCGCTATGTTATTTGCACGTCTCAGCTGATGGATGAGGATGTCAGTGTTTCTTCGTTCCATCGCCGAAGGGGCCATGAACCCTTGTTTGGAGACGATGGGCCGTGGCCAGCTATTGGAACCTTCAAGCAACGAGGGCAGTATTGGATTGGCGGGGGAGGATGCGTTATTGTTATTGCGCTACTCCTTGCCTGGGCGATCCGTGAGTACGATACCACGACATTTGGTAGTGTCAAGGGCACGGTTGCCTTTACGCTTTCACTCCTGGTGGCACTCTTCCTTTTTGCCCATACTGTAATGACTGAGAGGCAGAAATGAGCTAACGATACAGAGGAGGCAAAGAATACGCATGCTTCGCGTCAGAGCTATCACGACCATATCGAATTTAGTTGAGAAGTGCCATATGTTTGATGTTGCAGCTTCGCGGTCCATATTATTTATTCAGGAAGTGGAACTTGTTGCACGAGGCTATAGAATGTAAGTCCTACGATGCGGCCAAACTGACGGCAGAACGCAGCCACTGTCACCCATTACTCGCCTAGAGAAAGATACAAAGACAAGGCGGTGCCAGCGAATGCGGGACACACTCCTTTCCGCTTTACAGCTCGCCCAATCTCTGCATACGAGGGCTGGCGAGAACATGCAACACCTGACGGACAGAACTGATTTGCATAAACTACTAGATGTTTATTGCCTGGATGAGTTTGAAGACAGAGATGACGACGAAATGAATCATGAACAATCGCTGGTTGCCTTAAAAGTTCTCCAAGCACAGACGCATAGATTGCGACGCCGCTTTTTATGCTGTCTTATGGCAATTGACTTTACGGGTACTCGATCAGAGATTCGCGTTTGGAAAGAGGTTGTGTCACAATTAAAAGAGGAGCACGACCTGATTGAGCAGCTTGCAAGAGAAATGGACCGTATGATCTCAAACGACATCAGTGGGATGAAGTTGGACAGGTTTAAGTTAACGACACCCACCGAGTCTTGCCGCAAAGTCCGGGGATTGACCACCCTTTCCCAATCTTTACGCGGCATTCAGGCCAGAATGCATGTGTTTGGAGAGGATACACTGCGACTCCTTGAAGTTGACAGTGGTCAAGCGGGAGATCCGAACCTGATTGAAACGTACGACTCCATTGGTGCGGATCTGCAAGCTCTTGTGGAGGAGTGGCACAGTGGACGATCTGCGATCCATCAAACGCTGTCCCGGCATGATGATGCGCAAGACCCGGAAGCGGGCGTAGAAGAATCTGAAGTGCAACAGCGACAGGGGAGCAAGAGCTTTTCCGATTTGGATACCCTTGCGGCCGAACCCTCCAGTACTCTATCATGGGACAGTCCGCGTACCGATTCCACCGCAGTCGAGGTCTTCCCCGACAGCAGTTTCGTCTACGAAGGAGTTTCAGAGAAAGATACCCTGCTTCCAGCGTCACGCATCAGCCGAGAGGAACGCATTCGAAGGCGGCATTTTGAGATGAAGCAGAAATCTGACGCTGTTGCCGAGGCTAGAAAGAAGTACGACATGATGTCGGAATTACAAGGAGTCCTGGTGAAGAGATCGCATAACGAGGTTTAATTTGTGTAAATATCATTCCAATCTAATGCATGTACGGAGCAACAGCTCCTTTGGGCCCAATGCTGCTATGTACAGTACTGCACTCGTACATCAACGAATCCGCTTCAGTCGCTCCGTATTCAAATTAATCCCGGCTCCAACACGGTCGCCCTTTGAGCCAATCTTATCCAGCTGCTTATTCTGTCCCGTCAGCTCCTCATTCGTGGCCAGCGCGAGGTGTCGCAGGCGTCCAGCGGTGTCTCCGAGCGCACTCAGATTCGCATCGATCTCCTTCTCCATCCCATCGTCCTCTTCGTCCGCCTCGAACTGGTACCGCGAGCGTTCAATCAGATTTGCTGGCTTCTTTGCTTCTGCAAAGCGATTCAGCTTGGCATGGGAATCGAGCGCAGAGTTGACGCGTCGCTGGGCCGCCTGTCCGGCCGCTCGCGTCTCGTCGCGCTCCATCTGCTCCAGCGCATAGCGATCATTAATACGCTCCTCTACCTCCGCCGTGCGGCGCGCTTTGGTGAAGGGGTTGTCGACATGCACGGCAAACATGCTCCGATTGAGTGTCTTTAGCTCTTTGGCGCGATCTGCTGCCGTCCGGTTATACGCCCGCGCCATGTCCAAGTTCTTCTCTGTCGAGGCAAACATATCGCTCTGTGTGCCCAGGCGGGAAAGCGTGGCGCGTCCGGACTCTTCGGCTTCGTTGGCCATGCGCAGCGCATTGCGCGTGCTACTCACGCTCTCCTGCTTGGTGTAGCGCAGCTGCTGCTTGACTCCTTCCACCTCGTCATCCTCGTCCACCTGCTGCTCCTGCTGTGCGCCGTAGTACCCCTCCTCCCTGCCATCCTCCTCGCGCGGCTCGACATACTTGGATGCAATGTTGTCGTATGTTGATCCGTAGGCCGTGGAGCTTGCTGGGGCATACGCGCCATGCATGTTTCCCTTCTCCGAGGGCCGTGCGGCACCGCGGAAGAGCTCACCTCTGTTTGGGTCTTCTGATCGCGCAGAGGACTGCCGGCTCATTCCGGTTGGTCGCAGAGCGCTGGATGGCCGGCTAGTGGACTGCTGGGAGGAGGGTCGGTCGTAGGGGGGTGGAGCTGCAGCATACGGGTTCTCGCTGGCGGAGGCTGCATGGCCGGAGGGGGACGCTCTGCCGGCAAACAGGGCGTCTCTATTGGCGTCCTTGTCGGCCTCCTTCCTTTTGTTGAAGATGCCCATGCGCGGTTACTGGAGCCACGTACGGACAATATGAATAGAAGTACAGATGAGTCAAGGACGCCTACTATTGCTGTGCTCTGCTCAGAGGTGCGCAGGACGAGGGAATCAATGGATGAATAGTGTAATACCAAAGTCGTGTCTCATCATGTCCAATGAAAAGACTACTCCAGGCCATTCAACATCCGCCAGCGACCTCCAAACGTGTCCTGCCACTGAGACTGGGAGTCGAGTGCAAACCCAGCCCCGACCTGCTGATCCCCACGGAGCCAGCCTTCCTCCACTTGCTTCATGAACTGGTCCTGGGAAATGGCCATTTTGTTGTTGGCCACTTTATTGAAACTGGGGTCGGGCTGGTCGCGCGTGAGATCTGTCTCCACCAGGGGAGGTGAGATTTCCACCACCCCGTGACAGACGTCTTGTCGAATTGCACACGCAGCGACTGCGTGAAGGAGAGCACAAACGCTTTGGTGGCACTGTAGACGGGGCTGGCTGCCCGTGGGACATATGCCAGTCCAGAGGCGATGTTCATGAGAACGGCAGACTGCTTGGACTGGAGGTGCGGTGCAAAGAGGCGCACAAGATGGCCACAGAGGTCACATTGATGCTTATCTCCTGCTCCACGGCGCTTACATCGATCTTCTCCGCGTAGTTCATGAGATTTTGGATGCCGGCGTTGTTGATCACGCAGTCCACTTCGGGATGCTCTTGGACGACCTTCTCCACAAACGGCGCCAGCGTGGCCGTGTTGCCAACATCGACTGCATACCTGCCAATCACATTCGGTCCCAATTCCTTCGCGGCAGCATCCAGTTTGTCCATGCGACGTCCAGCAATCACGATCTTTTTGCCGTGCGAGATTAGATTCGAGGCCATCTTCCTTCCCAGGCCGCCACTGCCACCAGTGATGAGGGCCACTTGAAATCGGTCGAGGATGCTCTTTGCCATGGTGGTTACAAGGCCCAGAGGTGCTGTCCGCTGCGGTGATAAGCCTCCTCCTATGACGCAGCCCAGGATCGGTTTCGTCCACAAATGGAAGGTCCCTGACCCCGATAGCCGAAGCACGTGTCGGAAATAATCGGCTCGGATAAGCAAGCCCCTGGACCGCACAGCCATAGAGTATGGGGAAGGGGAGGGATCCTACACAATCATGATAGAGACAGAATGTACATGCTACAGCTCATCGTGTGACTGAGCCAACTTGGCAAGCGCCGAGGGCAACTTTTCCTTCTTTACAGATCCAATGCGGAGATCCTCCAGCCAATTGCCCAAACCATCCGCACCGAAATCTCCTTCATATGCCGCATACCATTGACGGACTCCGTGGACGGCGATGGTAGCTGGGCGGTCCGAAGGCAGGGCTAATAGCTCCTGCAGCATGGCCGCCTCCGGTCCATCGCTGTCTACATACAGGAATTTGAAGGAACTCGCTTTCAGTCGCTGGGCCTTGTCACAAACATCCAAGAGGACTTCCTTCTGTAACATCTTGGTACTCCACGCCTCGTCCTTACTCTCCCCGGAGCCAGCAAGACTAGAGATGATGCAGGTTTGCTTGAGAGAGAAACAATCGTTCAGGAGCTGATCTTTTGTCATAAGTTCGAGGAGAGTATGATTCGCTGGGCGGGGGGCTGCATTTGCGGAAGGCTTAAGCACTTTCTCCTGAAACCCCATGTCTTCATGGTCCACTCCTTCGACCGGTTGCGCTATGAGTTGTGCGATAAAGTCTTGCATGGCATCGTGCTTCATGTCACCCTCATACGCCTGCACCGGCTCATTTCCTCCCGGCAGAAGAAGCAATCGAGGGACAGTAGTGACCCCAAATGCCTGCATAGCTTCCTCCTGGTTGTCTCGTACATACCCAAAGCTCGCCCTGCCGAGGAAGTCTATGGCCAGGGACTTGTACATGGGCGAGACAGGGCCCTTTGAGGAAAAGAGCAGGACCTTGCTCGAGGCGTTGTTGACGTCGAGAAAGTCCTGCAGGTTGGCAGACGTCACACGCTCCACGTAGTTTGGGATGTTTTGCAGCGCAAAGTCAGCAAGGGGCTTGGACTTGCGTGGTCCCGCGTAGTCCTGCACGGCTGGCAGGCCCTTTCCGCGCGGCTGCAGTAGCTTGATGGTGGGGAAGCCTTTGATCTCGTACTGCCGACAAGCCTTCTTGTTCTTCTGCTCGTCGCAGTTCACGGCTGCCACCTTGACGAGCCCTTTGAGCGACTTTGCCGCCTGCTCGTACTCTGGCTTGGCGTTCTTGCAGTGCCCGCACCACGGGGCATAGAAGAGGGTCAGCAACGGGTGCGCCTCGGTGGTGACCATCGTGTCCAGCAGCGCAGAGTCGAGGCTGAGTACGGGGCCATTGGCGGCGAAGAAGGCCGCGGCGGCGCCAAGTGACCAGATGAAGGCGAGCAGCACCTTCATGGGCAGGCAATTCTCCTCCTCGCTAAGGGAAGAAGCAAAGAGCGCAGGAAGTGAGGAAGAAGACAAGGAAGGAGAAGGAGCGCGATGTCTGCTGTGCCTGCGTCGCTCAAGGCAGTAGCGCCGTATGTGCAAAAGGGGAAGGAGATGCAGAAGCTGGATCCCGTCGTGAGCTATTATTGCTACTACCATGCCATCCAGCTCATCATCTCCAACGGCCTGCACAACGTGGATGAGGAGTCAAAGGCATACAGCATGACCATGATGGACGTGGTAGAGCAGACACGCACCGCGCTCGGGGATCGCGAGGAGGTGCAGGACTCCGTGGTGGGCCAGGCCTACCTGGAAGAATTCGCACTCCGCATTCTAAACAACGCAGAGCGGGACGTGCAGGCGGGGAAGGCAGCCAAGAAGACTGCAGTGACGCTACGTGCCGCTGCCATCTTCATGGAAGTGTCGCAGCTGGCCGATGAATTGGATCCGGAGATGGGGGGACGCATCAAGTACGCCAAATTCCACGCGGCCCGCATCTTGAAGTCCTTGAGCTTGGGGGAAGATCCGAATGCGAAGCAGGCAGACGCTGATGCAACGCCACCTGAGACTGCAGACGATATTGAGGACCTGCAAAAGAGTGATTCCATGCGGCATGTGATTCATCCCCCGAACCATGGCTCGTCAGAGGATGCTGGTCCAAGCGTGCCTGTTGTTGCTCCATCAAACACCTCCTCACCAGGCCTCGAGGATGCCTTTTCAGGGCTCCCTCCCACCATTCCTCCGCCCGCAGCAACCACCCCATTTGCAGCTCCTGACCTCTCAAGATCTACCGCTCCACCGCCGACTCTTCCCAGACCGGGAAAAACGCCATTCAATATTGCGGCTACGCATTCGACCTACAATTCCCAAGAGGACTATTCCCAGACATTCACAGCAGCACAACGTCACGCCAAATTCGCAATCAGTGCATTAAATTACGAAGATGTGGTGACGGCACGCAGGGAACTGCAATTGGCTATGGACAAGCTCTCTACGTTGTGAAGAGGGACCAAGCAGGAATGAAAATGAATGGTATTATAGGAAAGTCAATAATAGTAACGCATTGCGGGGCCCCAGAATGATTTTGGATCGAGCTCGTTTTCGTCATCATAAGCACTGGTTACTCGACGGTTCTCCCAAAAGCCTGCTTGATACGAGTAATCCAAGGTTCCAAGGGAGCTAGAGGCGATGTGTGTAGTCGGTGAAGTTTGATACGCGTTGGTGTGGTTGAAGGACGCCATATCGACGGATGGAGGTATGGGTTCAAGATTATCAATCCAGTCTTGCATTACAGTCGAATCCTTGCTATTTGTAGTCGGACAATTCAAGAAGCAATTGCTACCGAGCTCCACTTCCTCTTTAATCCGTGGGAGTGCCGGTTCGTCGTTCCATGTTGGCGAGGTCATTGAGTTGGTGCCAAACATAGTATTTTGGTATGGTGGTATACAGCTTTGTGGTCCCTGGTGGAAGGGTAGTTCGTTTTCGACTGTATTATGCGGATGATAATCAGTTTGCATTAGACTCGAAAATGACAGATCATATTGTCGCTGTTGAAATGCCGTCGGTTCTACAAGACTCTGGTCAACAGTAAAGGGTAGCTCCTGCTGACAAGCAAGAATGAGAGTGCTTATTGGTGATAGTCCAGGATCTCCGGTGGTAAGCATTCGAAAACTCCTATCGCCCTCTTCATTCGTGTCAAGAGGCACAAGGCCCGGGGTGTGCTGTCCATTGTCCGCTTTAGCTTCATTCGTGGACCAATCAGCAGGAGTGAAATTTAATTTTCGAATGCCAGGCCCGATAGAAGATGGTGCTATCAATGGAGATGG
>JAABUO010003566.1_pt1 | contig 18527 bp, 18 predicted proteins | sample 5559291 | NCBI WGS metagenome assembly JAABUO01 (sample SAMN10711878, study PRJNA513372) | rock metagenome | isolation source: Antarctica rocks | place: Antarctica: Victoria Land, Finger Mt sud | reverse complement strand
AACCGCGATGTATTTTGGCTATCCCTGGTTTAGCTATCTATTTTGGCTAATGTTTTAGCTACTGGACCCGGATATTGGGGGAGAAGACCTTAGCGTACGATTTTTTCCGTTTCGTGAGCGGAACCCTAAAAGGCCTTAGGGGCCACTGCCATCTGAACGCACCGGGCACCGGGGCGAACAATGGGATGTTTAGCCATTGTCCACCCGAATGTCCACCCCGTTGTCCATTTAACAAGCTGAAATGTTGCCACAAAAAAACCCCCGGCACTGTGGTCGGGGGCGGTGTAGCAAGGGAAGCCGATTGGCTTCCCCGGATGAGGGTGTTCTCCCTCCGGCAAGAGAGGGAGACTGCCCGCCGCTGCAGGCCTCGAACAGACTGATCCCCGGTACTCACCCGCAAAGGGGAACGCCGGGTCGCTGCCTATCCTCCAAACGGCGGGACTTTCTGCGAAGCCGGATGGCTCCGCATAGCGGAACAAACCAACAACTACTAAACTAGAAATCAATCCGCGAACGGGTCGTGCTGCTCGAACTGCAGGCGGCGGTACACCGTCCCCGCTTTCTGCCTCCTTGCCTCCTCTACGAACAGGCGTGTCGGCGTCTGGCTGGGCTTTAGCCCCTGCCGCTCCAGCTTGCCCACGTAGCGGGTGAAGTTGAGCGTCCCCGTCTGCGAGAGCGTGTGGGCGAACACCTGCCCACTGTCCTCTTCCTGCCAGGCGATCCACCAGCGCGGGAAGCAGCTCTCGCTCCTGTCCTCGCACGTGGCGCATGACCGGCCTGGCCTACCTACGTCCGCCACGCTCCGGTTGGAAGAAGCGCAGAAGACGGTGCCGTCGCTGTCTTTCATCACGCGCACCACGCGGCTTTCCACAAAGGTGCCGATGAATTGCGTCACCTCAAGGTCAAGGTTCTTGCAGATCAGCAGGCCGCGCGGGGCGTCCAGGGACACCCAGTTGAGGCTCGGCCCCAGCTCCTCCTGGCCGTCGAGTTCGGGCGCTGGGCCAGAACCGGCAGCCAGAGGGCTGTGCTGCATGGCGTCGGGCACCGTGTTGCTTGCCGCATCAGGCTGGTTGGCACTTGCGGGAGCGCTACCATTCCGGTGGGGGGCGGCGTCCGTGAAAACGTCGTCGTCTGTCTCTCTGTGCGGAGCGTTGTGCTCCGGCGCGGGCATCCGCGGCTGCGTTCTCATGGTCTCGGTTCCTTTCTCTTTCTGTCGTCTAGTCTCTCTTCGTCGTTTAGTCTCTGCCGGTGTGCTCCCGCTCCCCCTGCTGAAGGGAGTGCAGGAGCTGCTTGGCTTCCTCTTTGGTCAGCCCTTCCAGCGCCCACTTGCCGAACTGCTCGTGCACCAGGGTGCGCGCCTCCATCTCGTTCATACTCAGCCGGGTGAACATCGAGCGGATGGCGAGTTTCTGCGCCTGGGTGATGCAGTCGGCCTGATCTTCCGAGGTAGCGGGTGCAGGCGCAGCAGCAGAAGTGCGATTGTAGCCGCTGCCCTGCTTGCCCGCAGCGCCATTCGTGCGAACACTGCCGGCAGAATGGGTGGCAGCAGAACTAGCAGTGGAAGCGCCCGGCTTGAACGGGAAGTCGCTGCCGTGCCCGTTCGCCGGGGCAGGTACAGGCCTTGTCTCAGCTGCATCAGGCTGCCTGCCCAGTTGCTGGCGCGCGGCACACAGCGCGTGCTGCACTTCCGCCGCCTTGACGCTGGCAAGCAGCGGCACGTCCATGTCGTCTCGCTCCAGGACGTAGGTGACTTCCACCCGCGCCTCCTGGCTGGTGATGCGCTCCTCGCTCTGGCTGTCGCCTGCGAAGACCGTCTGACCCAGGGCGATGGTCAGCTCCTTGGCATATGCCATCTTCTTCTCTTCCTTTCTTGTCGTGGCTTTCACAAAGGAAGCCTCACTCGTCGTGGACGGATCCTGCCAGGGTGCAGCCCCGGCAGGATCCGTCCGTCTTTTCTTTATTCGTCATATTTCATCTGTCGTGACTGCGGCGGCCACAAGCCGCCGCACCACTTCGCGCGCTCCTTTCCTATAGACCGTCAGGCACACGAGCTGCCCGACGGTCTGCTGCTTGGCACTCTGCTGCTCGCAACAGTCGCTCCCGCTGCGGTTGTCGTAAACCGCCCAGAAGCGGCCGTAGCGCACAATGCTTAGAAGCTCCTTGCTCAGAAGATCGTCCGCGCCGCTCACGGCCTTGTCGGTCATGGCCGCATCCCCGGCGCAAGAAGAACATTCGCGGAGGTGACGGGTTTAGGAAACCCGTTCTCCAGCAGCCGACCTGCCAGCACTTCCAGGTCGTAGCGGTCGTCGGGACATAGCCCCTGCGCCACAAACGTCAGCGCGTTGACTACCCCATATGCCGTCTCTTGCTGCGAGGGGGGCGTACCGAGCAATGCCCGGCGCACACGCTCCCGCAGCTCCTGCGTCAAGCTGCCCTGATGAACCAGGGCAGCCAGCGTGCCGTCCACGTCCGCCACGGGCGTCCGTGCGGCCCACGAGAGCTGCTCGATCAGACCTGCACCCGCCGTCAGCGCCTCGCCCAATGCCCTCTCCAAGGAGGCGGCAAAGCGAGGTTCGTCCCAGGAGACGTGACGGTGGCGCAGCAGGCTCCTGCCACGCACCAGCTTGATCAGGCCGTTGGCACAGACCAGCCGGTACACGAGGGCGTCTACGGACACCGCGCGGCGGCCAACCTCACTGTTCGCCACGTGCAGCCCCACGACCAGCCGGTCGTTTGGGAGCACGTCGCGGGCCAGGGCGGGATCAACCAGGCGCAGGTGCAGGCTTTCCTCGGTCAGGGCCAGGGACTTGACTTCGTAGCGGCTTTGCAGCAGGGGGCGCAGGCAGTCCAGGAGCTGGCGGTTGTCCAGGCGGACGTAGCGCTGAGACAGGATGCCGCGCACTTCGTTGCCTTTTGCCCGCAGCAGCCAGCGCTCCGGGGCCGCGTCCTGCGTGGAAGAGGCTTCGGGTTCGTCATCCCAGTCGCCGTCCTCGTGGATGCCATTTCCTTTCCAGGCCCAGTGGTTGAACTGGGCGTCCTGGAGGGGAGGGGGGCAGCGGCGGAAGTAGGCGGTGGGGATGCCGAGGCGCGTGCAGGCCTGGGCTGTGGCCCAGGGGGAGAGTGTCATGGACGGAGGATAATCTCCCTCGCACTCGGAAGGCAGCAGCAAGGTGCCCCTGTCCATGAGGAGGCTGTGGCGGGGGAGAATGACGTCCCACTTGCCCTCGTCGTCAGCGAGAACCCGGCTCCGCACTTCGTCTAGTCCTTGCCGGGCTGGCAGGTCCAGGGCGAACTGATCGGAAACGGAGGAAGGCGATGGGGGCAGGGGAGCAAGGATTGTGGCGGCTTGTGCTGGTGGCAAAGCCGCCGGTGCCGAACCCGAAGGATCGGCGAGAGGAGAGAGAATGGGAGGCATGAGATGCTCCATCCCGCTCCCCGGCAAACGAAGGTACAAACAGCAAACAAATGCTTGTCGTAATGCCTGGTCTGTCAAGGAGCGAGCGAAGAGTGGGAATTTGCCGCCGCTATGGGTGCGATCGGCTACTCTTCCCGCTCATCGTAGAGCGCCGGGCGAAAAGGACAAGCAGCGTTGTCACCATGCAACTTGTCTGCCACCAAATATAGTTACCCTAAGAAAGAGAGCACTAAGATGGCAGGATATGCCATAGCTAAAACACATTATTTCCTTGGGGGGGCTTACACTTCGTATGACCAACTTGAATATCTCGTTTGCTAATGCCCCTCAAACGAGCCTTTGACGGGTCGGCAGGTGTGTTCGTTGCTTTTATCCGATGCCTGCATTCTTCTGCCAAGGCGTCAAAAACCGCTGTTTATCGAGTATCTGGCCCGCGGAGCGGAAGCGTAAAGAAGAAAGAGCTGCCTTTACCCACCTTGCTTTTCACGCCGATTTGGCCGCCGTGCGCTTCCACAACAAGTTTGCAAAAGGTCAGTCCCAGCCCGGTGCTCATCATGCGCCCCTGGCGTGATGGCACCTGACCGAACTTCTCAAAGATGCGCTCGAACGCTTCCTCTGGAATGCCTTCACCCGTATCGCTGACGGAAAATACCAGCGACTGGTCATTCTTACCGTGCCGCACTTCTATCGTCAGGGTGCCGCCCTCAGGGGTGAACTTGATGGCGTTGCCCAGCAGATTGACCAGAACGCGGCGCAGCTTGTTTGCGTCCCCAGGAAATGCAGGCAGGTCAGCAGCAACCTGCCTTACAAGCGTCAGGCTTTTGCTGTCGCAGAGTGACGACACCTGGCTGACGGCACTGGCGACAAGTGCGGCGGCATCCAGCAGGGCGTACTCCAGCGGCATTGAGCCGTCTTCCATTTTTTCCACGTCCAGCAGGTTGTTGATCATGCCTAGCAATATTTCTCCGCCCTGGATAGCCATCGCGACCATCTCCCGCTGGAGTTCGTCTAAGTCCCCGATTCCCTCCAGCGTCTGCATCCCCGAAATCACCGAGGTGAGCGGCGTGCGCAGGTCATGGACAATCATGTTTTTCAGGTCATCACGCAGTTGTTCCAGTTCCTGCAGGCGCTTGTAGTTTTGCTGCAGTTGCGCGAAGAGGCGCAGTTCCTGGTCACGCGCGCGCTTTTTCTCCAGCGAAGCGCTGATGCGCGCTTTGAGCAGCGTCGGGTTGAACGGCTTCGGCAAATAATCGTCTGCGCCTAATTCGATACAGCGAACCACGCTTTCCAACTCATCCATGGCAGAGATCATAATGACGGGGATGTGGCGCAGCGTCTCGTCCGCTTTTAGTTGCTGCAAAACAGCGTAACCGTCCATTTCCGGCATCATAATGTCGAGCAGCACCAGATCAAACGCTTCTGCCCGCACCGCGTCCATCGCTTGCCTTCCATTTTCGGCCATCACCACGCCGTAGTTCTGCCGCTCCAGGCGGCGGGACAGCACGTCACGGTTCATCTCATTGTCGTCTACCACGAGTATCAAGGCTTTAGGCGTACTTGGCACAGCGGCAACGATGGGCAGGCTGTCTTTTGGTCGGTTCTCCGGGATGGCCTCACTCTCCGGGGGAGATGCACTCGGCAGCAGTGGTTCGCCGTGAGCCAGCAGAGCGAGCAGCCGCCGTCCGGCGCTGTGGATTTTCTGCAGGTCGGACACGTAGCTGGGCTGCCCGTCCTCCTGTGCCTGTTCGGCCAGCATCTCGCTGTAGCCGATTATCTGGTTGAGAGGGGTTCGCAGGTCGTGAAGAAACGTTGCCGACAGCGTATGCCGGGGTGTATTCTCTGGCAAGGGATGCAATGTGGTTATGCTGTTTCTCTGCCGCTGGCAGCAGGCAGCAATGCCTCAATTTTCTCCAGCAGGCGTGCCAACTCTATGGGCTTGGTGTCGTAGTCATTGCAGCCCGCTTCCAGGGCCTTGTCTCGGTCACTGGACATCGCGTGCGCCGTGAGCGCGATGACCGGGATATGGTGCGTGCCGGGCGCCGCTTTCAAGCGTCGCGTCGCTTCCCAGCCGTCCAAGATTGGCAGGCTCATGTCCATCAGGATCAGGTCGGGCCGGTCGCTTTCCGCCAGCGAGAGGCCACTTTCCCCGTCCAGCGCAATGATGACTTCAAAACCCCGGCGCAGCAGGCGGCGGGACAGCATATCCCGGTTCATCTCGTTGTCCTCCACCAGCAGGATTTTAGACATGGACGTTCTCCTTCTAGCGGTTCTGCGGCACGCTTCCCGTTCCCACAACTGCGTTCGGGAGGCCGCTGCCTTCCGGGGGCACGGCCCAGTCTGCCAGTAGCGCGCGCACGTGCTGCATGAGTTCGTCCCGCGTGAGGCCGCCTTTGTCCAGAACGGCATGAACGTCCCCGTTGAGGCGGAGCAACTCGTCCGCAGTCAGGTCTTTGGCTGTCAGCACCACAATGGGGATGGAATGCCACTCGGCGTGCCGATGCAGATTGGCAGCGAACTCAAAGCCGTCCATCTCCGGCATCATCAGGTCAAGCAATATCAGCGCGGGCCGGTTCTGGGCGACGCGCTCTAAAGCAATGCGCCCATTTTCCGCTTCGCTGACCGCCCAGCCTGCTTTTTCCAGCAGCGCGCGCATCATCTGCCGCGTCACCGCATCATCTTCCACCAGCAGCACCGGGCAGGGCGGGTGCTGGCAGCTGTACTTCTTCAAAATCTGCGCCAGACGCTTGCGATCCATCGGCTTGGTGATGTAATTGGCCGCGCCGAGCGCATAGCCTCGCTTCTTTTCGTCCATCATGGTTAGCATGACAACCGGAATGTGGGACACCGCCGGGTCAGCCTTGAGGCGGGACAGCACCGTCCAGCCGTCCATGCCGGGCATCATCACGTCCAGTGTGATGGCGACCGGCAGGAACTGCCGCGCCAGGCGCAGCCCTTCCTCGCCGTCGCTGGCGGTCTGGACAGGAAAGCCTTCGCCGACGAGGAAACGGCGCATCAGGTCACGCTGAATGGGATCGTCGTCAATAACCAGCACGCTGCTGCCGATGAGCGGCAGCTTCTCGGTGTCCTTGCGCCTGCTCTGCACCACAGGAACCTGGGCCTGAACGGGGGGGATAACCTCTTGCTCAGGGTGGTTCAGCTCGCTCACGATAGCAGGGACTTTAATCGTGAACGTGCTGCTTTCGCCCGGCACGCTGTTGGCGGTCACATCGCCGCCCATCATCTGGCAGAAGCGGCGCGTCAGGGCCAGCCCCAGCCCGGAACCGCCGAACTTGCGCGTGGTAGACGTGTCCGCCTGGCTGAACGTCTGGAACAGCTTGACCATCTGCTCCGAAGTCATGCCGATGCCGGTGTCGGAGACGCGGAACCATATCCATTCGTGTTCCTCCATGACTTCGCGGGACACTTCCAGCGAAATGGCGCCTTCTTTGGTGAACTTGGCAGCGTTGGACAGCAGGTTGAACAGGCTTTGCCGCATCTTGGTCATGTCGGCGTGCATCGTGCCCAGGTCGGCAGGGCACTGCACGCGCAGCGTGTTAACATTGGCCTTGACCAGAGGCCGAATGGTTTCTACGACTTCCTCAATCAGCGTGGGGACGCTGAAGGTTTCCAGATACAGCTCCATCTTGCCCGCTTCAATCTTGGAGATGTCCAGGATGTCATTGATGAGCGACAGCAGGTGCTTGCCCGCTCCCTTGATTTTCTCCAAATCGGGGACAAATCTTTGCAGGCCCTGGTCGGCGGCGTCCTCCTGCAGCATCTCCGAGTAGCCCAGAATGGCGTTGAGCGGCGTGCGCAGCTCGTGGCTCATGTTCGCCAGAAACAGGCTCTTGGTCTTGTTGGCGTTTTCGGAGGTTTCCCGAGCTTTGGCGGCCTCGGCGATGGCACGCTCCAATTCGACGTTGTTCTCCTGCAGCGATTGCTCGAAGCGCTTGCGCTCGGTTACATCGCGCGCCGCGGCAAACACGCCCTGCAGTTTCCGGTCACGGTCGTAGAAGGTCGTGGCGTTGTACGAGACGACGGTTTCCTGACCGTCCCTGGCACGCACGGTCAGCTCGTAGTTTGTGAGCTTCTTCTCGCTCAGCACTAACTTGATGCCTGCCTCGGCCCGCTCGGCATCGGTAAAGTAATTCTTGAAGGGCGCGCCAATCAGCTCGTCGCGCGTGCAGCTGGTGAGGGCTTCCATCTGCTTGTTGACATCGGTGATGATCCCGCGCGGGTCAGTCGTCATCAGCGCGTCAATGTTGGACTCGATGAGAGAGCGGGTGTAGAACTGCTGGTCGCGCAAACGCTGATCCAGCTTCTTTTGCTCTTCTTCCACCTGCTTGCGCGCGGTGTTATCGGTGCCAATCAACAGATAGCCGATGATGGCGTCCTGCGCGTCGCGCAAGGCTGTAACCGAGACAACCGCCGGGAAGCGCGTCCCATCCTTGCGGATGTAGGTCAACTCGTAGATGTCCTCAATCCCACGCGCCGCCTTGAAAACAAGCGCCTCAAAGCCTGGCGTAATCGGGGTTCCCAGTTCCGCGCTCAGCGCGGCGGCGCGCGCGATCACTTCCTGCGGGTCGGAAATATCGGCAGGCGTGATCTTGTTCATTACCTCGGCGGCGGTGTAGCCGAGCATTCGCTCCGCGCCGACATTGAAGATTTGGATGACGCCCTTCGCATCGGTGGCAATACTGGAGAAATTGGCGCTGTTAAAAATCGCGCTTTGCAAGGCTCCTGCTTTGAGCAGCGCTTCCTCCGCGCGCCGCCGCTCGGTCACGTCCTCCATTGCCAGCACCAGCAACTCGCCATGACTGCCTGCCTTGAGTTTGCGGGCGTTGAGCAGCATAACGCGGCGGCCAATGACGGGAAATGTATGCACAAGTTCAAAGTCATTGAAGACGGAACTCTTGGGAACCACATCTTCCAACAATCGTCGCAGGTCGGGAATGTCCCACTGGCCGTTGCCCAACTCATAAATGAGATGATGCTCGGTTTCCTGGGCAGAGACCTGAAAGGTCTGGTAAAACGCACGGTTGGCGGAATGCACGCGCAGAGTGGTGTCCAGCATCAGCAGCGGCTCGCGCACTGTGTCGACAATGTCCTGAGAGTAGTTTTCAAGTGGCATAGCAAAGTTCCTTTTGCAGCTGGCTCTATCGCATCCTGCTGGAAAGACACAACCCTCACCTGAAGCTATCTGACCAAAGACCAGGCCAGCCGGGTTGAGGAATCACACAACCGCGATAAAGTGATACGCGCTCCCGCTTGGTAGCCATCCAGCGTGGCGGGCGACAGCAGGGCTTGAATATTTCTTCCCCTCTGCGCTCCGCAAAGGGGCCAAGCGCAATGGTGCGCAGTTACGCAATCGATAGGAAAAGGGTGACGCAGTCGAACCGACCAAGTACGTCTTAGGTGTCGCGGCTCATATGCAGGTTGTGGTAAAGAACGGGATTAGGAAGAACTTCCCCTTGCCGCAGCTGTCGCTGCCAGACGTACCGTTATCCTCCGCCATCACTGACTCAAAGGCGTTGAGTGTAGCGAAATCTCTCACCACCAAAAGGCCTGAAAGCTACTTCACATTGACAATCTAACTTTTCTAAAGATTTGGTTTACCAATGCTGATTGAGTTGCAATTGCTAGGATGACGGAGACACAAAATTACGTGCCATTGGTTCAACACACACATATAAGATATACCCTATGCTATTTGTTGACAAACATAGAGAAAAGATATTAGCATTTAACAATGTTTGAATAGCCTCCAGGGAATTTCTCGTCAGAGTGGAATAAATATCGCAAGGACACAATGTCTCCCAAACACTCGTTTATTAAGCGTCCGTGAAACGAGCAATAGAGAGAGGGAACATGCCTGGGGCAACGCCCGGGGCGCGGGCGCAGCTGGAGGATTGCTTGACTGCCGCTAACGAGGTATGAGAGGGAAGTCGCTGGCGACCTCATTGCCCCAGGCACTCCAGCCGGGTGCGCGCTGCCGGGCGAACAGTTCAGTGCGGGGCACGTCCCCGGCGATCCTCACGATGCGCTCCCGCACCTCGTCGGGCTTGCGGGAATGCTCGCGCCGGGGCGAGACCACCGGCTAGACACGCCCGTGCCGGCGCGCCGGGGCTGGCCCTTGGTCGCCAGCAGGCAGACCTCAGCGTTGGAGTGCGTCCAGTAGCCGCGCCCCAGGAAGAAGCCGGTGTCCAGGGGCGTGCGCTTGACCCAGGTGAAGGCCACGGTCTTGTAGGTGAAGGCTACGGTCTTGTACGAAAAGCCCCAGGCGCGGATGACGGCCAGGGCGTCGGGCAGGTGCGCAGGAACGGCCCACAGGAATAGCAGGCAGTCAGGGGCCGCAATGTCCGCGACGGGCAGGGCGCAGATGTCCCGCGTGCTCATCATCGGGTAGGGCATCTTCACGCCGCCCTTGAGCCGCCAGGGCGGATCGGCGTACAGCACGGAGAACGGGGGAGATGGAAGATCGGTCATCCCCCCACGGCAGCACGCCACGCGCGGGCGGGCAATCTGCGGTGCGTCCGCGCAGAGGGAAGGGGCGAACGGTGCGGGAAAGCACTGCAAAGGCAAGCGCGGAACATGGCAACGCCCAAAAAAAGCCCGCGCCGGAAATGGCGCGGGAGAGGATATGTGTCCAACAGGTATCCGGGGTCAGTATTCGTCCGGCAGCAGCAGCGTGGTGGCAGAGCGGTCGGCCTCCGTAATGATCCACACTTTGGAACCGTCCGGCAGGAGGTACGCGGACAGCAGGCGGGTCACGTCGGCCAGCGCCCGCTCGTTTTCCTGCCGGTCGTGGTCGTCCAGGTCGCCCCAGTCGCTGCGCGCGTGCCGGGCCAGCAGCGTGTGGGGAGACACGTTAGCCACGACAAGCGCTGCGAGGGCCGCCGTGGTGGCGACGATCCGGCCCAGAGGAAAGCGGGGGGCAGCGCCAGCGGCGGATAGTGCATCAGGAGGTGGCATGTGCAGCCTCCGTTTCACAGTCTAGCTCGGCACGCTCTTCTTCGTAGAACTGCACGCCCGTACCGTCCAGGCTGCCGTCTTCCAGGTCGGCCCAGATCCGCAGCAGCAGGGTGGTGATGAACCGGCGGCAGGCGCGCTGGCGAGAAAGTAATCTTCTTGCCCCGAGTACATGCTTGCAATCGTAACGGCCAGCATGCTTTTGGAAGAAGGGGCAGTCGCAGGCGCCCGTGAGGGTGTTTACCTGGTAAACCGTCCCCTTGGGACTGCGGATTTCCAGGGCGTGCTGCCCCCGCCAGCGGGCGCGGTAGCCGCTGTTAAATAAGCTCTGGGCGCGGGCGTTGACGTTCGCCATCAGACGGGCTTCATCAAGTGTCATAAATACGCTTACCTCCTTGATTTGGATGCGAAGAGCATTGCCCTTCGGGAGGAGCGTAGCGGAGAACAGGATCAGCGGCAACGCGCGGTGCATCCAGGGACGGTTATTAGAACAGGGACGGTTATTAGAAGATGACCCCGTCCGGCACGTCTCCTTGACAGATAGCAAACACAACGATATAATTGTGTCATGAACAAAACTGGTACGTGCTATGCTCCCGCCCTTTGACGCGCGCGGCCACCTGCCTGCCGGCATCCATGCTGCTGACTGGACGGAGTTCACCACACGCTTCGGCTTTTCTGAGCGGCGCCAGCGGCTGCTCGCCGGGCTTGCGGCGGCGCTGCGGAGCCTTCAGGAAGCCGGATGCATCCTGGCATACGTGGACGGCAGCTTCGTCACCGCCAAGCAGGAACCGGGGGACTTCGACGCATGCTGGGGTATCGCGGGCGTGGACCCGGACCGGCTCGATCCGGTGCTGCTGGACTTCAGCGGCGGCAGGGCGGCGCAGAAAGCGAAGTACGGCGGCGAGCTGTTCCCGGCGGAACTGCCGGAAGGAAGGAGCGGACGCACCTTCCTAGAGTTCTTCCAAACGGACCGGGAGACGGGCGGAACCAAGGGTATCGTGGCGATCGACGTGCAGGCGCAAGACTTCGCAGCAGGTTCCTTGGAAGATAAACATTAGACAGTAAACACGAGGCGGGAAAGGAGGACGAATGATGATCAAGAACGAGCGGCAGTACCGCATCACGAAATCACAAATGGGGAAGTTCGAAGAATCTCTGGTTCCCATGGAGCACGTAGGGCTGCCGGAAGGCGTGCATCCGCTGCTCCACAAAGCGCAAGTGGATGCCATGCGAAGCCAGCGGGACAGCCTGCGGCAAGAGCTGGCCGAGTACGAGGCGCTGCGGGACGGAGGAACGCGCGCGTTTCCGGCAGGCTCCTTCGACGAACTGCCCCGCACGCTGATCAAGGCGCGTATCGCGGCGGGCCTGAGCCAAAGGGAACTGGCAGAGCGGCTGGGCCTGAAAGAGCAGCAGGTGCAGAAGTACGAAGCGACGGAGTACACGTCGGCGAGCCTGGCGCGGGTGCGGGCCGTCATCCGCGCGCTTGGCGTCACCGTCAGGGAAGAAGTGTCTCCCGCCAGGTAAAATGTTCAGTGTAAGGGGAGAATCGTCACTCAATTTGTGCGATGGCACTTACTCTCCAGCAGCGTTGTAAGGAGGCAGGGTAATGACCGAGCGGCTGTTCAACTTATTCGTTTTCGTAGATGACGGCATCATTCGTGAACTTGGAGCGACTACGCACGATAGGGAGGGAACCGATCAGGAAAAGCTGAATTTCTTCAAGCTCAAGTTTCGACCGACTTTTCAGCAGCGCGCCGTTTTCCGGTGCCGCCCCGTTACATTTTAGTCAAGCCGGGTGCCGCCGATGATGCCGGATTGCAGTACAGGGCATTCCAAACCCTGACGCAGAATGGGCGCCACCTGGAGGTCTTTGAAGAAGTGTTTGCTACATCGGAGGGGCCTGACAATCCGCTTTTTTGTATCACGCCCGTTGTAAACGGCGAGCCGAAGGCCGACGACATGGCGCGCTTGTAAGAAGAGAGCGGGCAGGCTTATCCGGTATAATGTTCCTTAGATGACCGTTCCCGATCTGGTGGCCAAACTCAGGGCAAGCCAGTTCCGGGCGGATGCGATTGCGCGGTTGATCGGATACGTGGCGATTATCCAGAAGATGGGCTGGGACGAGCTGCACATCTCGCGGCAGTCCAAGCATGCGTTGCTGAAGACGTTCCGCTCTCTGGGGATTAACCCGGCCGAGATCACCTTTTAGGCACTTCCGCTCTGGTGTCGGTTTTTTTGCGATTGCATCGGCCCATAGGGAAAGGCTTTTTGCTTTTGTAAAGATGTCTTGACATATTGACAACCTATGGGGTAGAGTTCCTTACCCGCATCGGGCGGGGCCAAGTCCATTTTACGATCGTGGAGGCCCCACTCCGTGAAAACACTCTACCGCACACAGGATATCTGCGTCGCGCTGCTCGTCCTGCCCAGCGAAGTGAACCTGTTGCTTTCTGTGTTCGAGAAGATTGCAACCGAACTGTCGTGGCAGCCGGGAAATCAGCTGCGCGACTGCCAAGAAGCTGCTCAACACCTGGCAATAATCGTGGAGGAAGAGATTGCCGGCGGACTGCAGGTCGTGGCAGGAACAGGGAACAGCTTGCCCTTCCAGCGGGTTTGGCCGGAAGTGGAGATCAAGGAGGCTTCTGCCGCCCATGTCACCATCCTGGCCTTGGCAAAGGAGTACCGAGGCCACCCCGGCTTGTTCTGGCCCCTATGCGTCGAGCTGTGGCGCTGGTGCGACGCGCAGGGCATCGAGACGATCCTCATGGAAGCGACGCCGCCCACCTTGCGCGTCTACCGCCGCATGGGCTGGCCATTGGAAATCGTCGGCGAACTTCGGCAGCATTGGGGAGAGGACTGCTTCCTGTGCCGGGCAAGCGTCCGGCAGATCGAGCGGGCCATCGTCGAAAAGGCGGAGAACTCCGACGCTTACCGCGCCCTTGTCGCTCAAGGATACCGTGACCGAGAAGTTCTGTAACCGACAGGAGCCGTAGCGTGACTGGCAGGGTTTACGCGGCGTTGACGGCGGCGGGCAGCGCCTGAGACAATGCGGAAAGAGGTACTTCATCCATTCTTTCTTTTTCAGTCCCTTTCATGTCCGTACTCACTGCCGCCCTTTACGGACTTTGCCTTCTGTTCCTGGCCGCCGCCGCACTGCTGATCCTCGCCAAGAACCCACGCTCAAGGCTCCACCGCCACTTCGCCCTGCTTCTGCTGGCACTTCTCGGCTGGGTCGCGAGCCTCTTTGTGTTCGGTTTGCCTTTGGGTCTGCAGCTCCCGTCCGCTGAATTGCTGTGGCTGGGACGCCTTAACTTTGCCTGCCTCGTTCCCGCCGTTACCTTCGGATTCCTGTTCGTGCGCGACATCGCGGGGCAGCCCTCACTGCCAGCGATGCGGTGGCTGTGGCCGGAAACAGCTCTGATCTTCATTCTAACTCTGGTGACGCCGTTTGTGGACCAGGCGGAACTGGTCGTGGCAGGCCAGCACGTCACGCTGTATGGTCCGTTGTTCGTCCCGTATATCCTCCACGTCGTTGTATTCCTCGCTGCTTCTCTGCTCGCCGCCTTCCAGCCCCCACCGGAAGCCCTACCGGATACCCGCAGCCAGCTTCGTTTAATCGGGTGCGGCGCGTTGCTGACAGCCGCGATAGCCCTGACAACCAACGTATTGCTGCCGTATGCCTTCGGGAACTTCCACTTCATCCACGTGGGAACGCTCTCGACGATCCTCTTTCTGCTGGCCGTGTCCGACGCCGTGTTCGTCCACCACCTGTTCGACGTGCGGCTGGTCATTCGCGCAGCTTTCGTCTATGCGGGTCTGATCGCGTTAGCTCTGGAACTGTACGGGCTGGCGCTCTCGTTTCTGGCCCGCCTGCTGCCGCTGGGAAGTGCTGATGAGCGCCATTATGCAGCGACAGCCCTGGTGTTGGTGGTCAACGCATTTACTCAGGGAGCGATCAGACGGTGGCTGGAGAGGATACTGAACCACCCGTTGTGCCAGCGACGGACTGCCGAAGATGCAGGTGCAGTTCGGCAGGTTCGTCATGCAACTGTTGCGGAGCGGTAGCAAGTATGCCTTTGCACATCTGCGCTATTTGCCGGTTTTAAAGGGTCATACTACAAGGAGCTTAGAGAAAAAACCAGGCAAACCTAGAGTGTTCCCCCACGTATAGCCGCGAGGGTAGCCGGTACTGCTGACATCCAGGATGAGCACCGTGTTCGACGGCTTCCCTTATCGACATGCAGGTGCCTCTCGCCAGTAACAGAACGTGTCTTTTCATCAGTGCTGGTTAAGATTTGGGCCATGGCAGGCCAATCTTTAGGCAGTCCTGCACCGTGACAACGAGTGCAGTAGCTCGACCTACAGCTTGAAGCTGGGCAAAATTGTCTTTACCTATCTCGGCTTCTAGTGCAGCTAGCTCTCGGTTCACGTCGCGACAGTCAGGAAGGGCACGGGGAAACTTGATCTCAATACGAAGTGCTTCGGCGCATCCAAATCGTCGCAGTGCCTCAGCCTTATCACCGCAGGCAAGGGCAAGCAAGCCGAACTCTTCAAGGTCCCGGGCAATTCCTTTCCGGTCCTGAGACTTCCAACGGATATTCAAGCCTTCTTGAAGCGAACTCTGCGCCCCCACAAAATCCCCTCGCTTCCTACGGATGGTGCCAAGATTGGAAAGGGTAACGCTTATGCCCTTCTCCAAGCCGAGCTTGCGTTTGAGTACGAGGCTCTGCTCATACAGATCCTGAGCTGCATCAAGGTCGCCCTGATAGTCAGCGACCATGCCAAGGTTGTTGAACGCATACGAGAGCAATTGATCGTTGGCAAAATGGCGGGCGACTTGCAGCACCTGCTCGAAGAGGGAACGCGCCTCGTTGTAGTGGCCCTGATCCCGCACCGCCAGCCCCACGTTATTGAGCGCGTTGGCCTCACCCAACGCGTCCCCCAGCCGCCGGTACTCGCCGCTGGCCTCTTCCCACAGTTGCTGCGCGACGGGGTAGTCGCCCTCGGCATAGGCGAACACCCCCAGGTTGTGCAGCGACTTGGCAACGCCGAGCGCATCCCCGCGCTCACGGTCAATTTTCAGGCTTTCGGCGTAAAGGAGGCGAGCCTTGTCAGGCTGGCCGAAATGCTGTGCGACTAGCCCCAGGTTGTTAAGGGATGACGACGTGATGGCTTTGTCTCCGAGGCTCTCACCGATCGCGCGGCACTCCTGATAGAGCACCTGGGCGGCAGAGTAGTCCCCCTGGTTACAGGCCAGGTTTCCAGCAGCGGCTAAGGCTTTGGCCTGAAGGTGTGTCACCTTGCCGGGCTGCATCAACGTGTTCAGCTGGCGGCGACCCTCCTGGAAATCGCCCCGCCGCAGCCAGAACTCCGAAAGGGCGACGGCCAGCCGCAGGCCTTCCTCGGGGCTGGTTTGGGCGTACCAGTTGAGTGCGGCGCGCATGTTGTCCGTCTCCGTCGCGAGGCGCTTCAGCCAAACGTCTTGGGAAGGGCCACTCAAGTGCGGTGTAGCTTCCTCCGCGCAGGCCAGACAATAAGCGGCGTGACGGTTTGCCACGGTTTCCGCGCTGTCCACCGCCAGTTGCTCGGAGGCGAACTCACGAATTGTTTCCAGCATGGAAAAGCGCATTTCTGCGCCATTCTCTGTAGACGCAATAAGTAAATGCTCATGCAGCTGAGTGAGGTGCTCCAAGGCCAGCGGATCCGCGCCGATCGCTTCAGCCGCCTCCAGCGTCCACCCTCCCCGAAATATGGAGAGTGTAGCCAGGAGGCCTTGTGATCCTGGCCCCAGCAGATGCCAGCTCCATGCCAGGGACGCTCGTAGGCTAGCCTGATGTGGATATGCCCCCGGTTCTCGGCTTACGAGCAGATCAAGCCGCCTTGTTAGGCGTTTGCATGTCTGAGCCGGCGTCAGCACCCGCGCCCATGCGGCAGCCAGTTCCAAGGCAAGTGGCAGGCCCTCCAATTGGCGGCAAAGCGACGCGATCGCCTCCGAGTTCTCTGCCGTGAGTACGAACCCCCTGCGCGCTGCTTGCGCACGGCTTACGAAGAGCTGCACACTAGGACAGTTCATCAGCTCATCTATAGGCTGAGCCGCCTCCTCTAACGGCACCGGCAGTGGTTCTACAAGCACTTCACACTCCCTGTCCACGCCTAACCGCCGGCGTGAGGTCACCAAGCACGTGAGTGTTGGAACACGGCTCAGAATGTCCTTGAGCAAGGAAGCCCCTGCCTCAAGCAGATGCTCGAAATTGTCCAGCACGAGCACTGCCGGTTCGCAGCCCAGTGCCTGCACACACCGTTCAAGCAGGTCGTTGGGAGATCCCTTCAGCTGCATTGCTTCAGAGATTGCGGATCCAATTTGGTTTGCCTCGGTGAGTCCAGCCAGGGGAATAAACCAAACGCGTGGTCCAAATGATGCCCGTAAAGCTTGGGTCAGCTCCATCGCCAATCGCGTTTTGCCCGTGCCTGCTAATCCTACAAGCGTTACCAACATTCCAAGGTTGGGAGCTACCCCGCCGGAAAGGAGCAGGGACAGCAGCTCCGTAAAGTCTTTTTCACGCCCCCAAAAATTGTTGCTGATCTCGAGTGATTTCTTAAAACCACTCGGGACTGTAGGAACATCAGATAACGCTTGGAATGCGGCAGGCGGCTTTGGTATGCTCTGAGTTCGGCGCAGTTGATCGAGCAAGTCGCGAACGAAAGGCGGTGGAGTATCCCCAAGTTCTTTGTAGACCCGTAGCAACGCTTCGTATTGGCGCAAGGCTACCGAAGGAAGACCTGCTGCCGCGTACAGGTTGATTAAAGCCAGGTGAGCCTCCTCCCAGAAAGGATTCACGGCGACGCCACGCTCGGCATAGTAGATGGCTTGGTCAAGGTTACCTTGTTCCGCGAACGTCTGGATAAGCCTGTGCAGCACCTCCTGGTAAGCAGTGTCGAGACGCTGCCGCGCAGCCTCGACCCAGTCTTCGTAATAACCTGGCAGGAGCTCTCCCTGATAAAGCTTGGCCGCGTTCTCTAGGTAGGTTATCGCTGCCCGAGGGTGCATTCGCCGGGCAACTACCCGTGCAGCCTCGAACTCGGCCACGTCAGTTGCCACTGTCTCAGGCATGAGCAGCACGCCTGCCGAACTCGTGCACAGTACGGTACCTCTAGCTGTTCCAGTCGGCTCAAGGAACGAGCGCAGCATGGACAGGGCATTGCTCAGCCTGTTTCTGCCCAGTTCCCAGTCACTATCAGGCCAAATGGCTTCGACTAGTTCTTCACGCGGATGCGGTCGCTTGGGAAGAATAGCGAGATAAGCCAGCAATAGCTGAACCCGGCGCGTGCCGAAGTTCGGCATGCGCTCACCGTGCCGAAAGACACACAATTGCGAGAACAACTCAACACGCCACTTTGGATCCGCCATCAATCGGTGTCTCCCGTAGCCAGGAAGCTAACCCTAATTCAAGCCAAAAAGCTTAAATTTAAGTCGTTGCTTTTTAAGCAATATTTAAGTTTGGTTTGTTAAAATGAAGCAAGTTCACTTCCATGTGGGAAACTGGCGAGTTAAAACTCCACCCAACTAATAGTGATGACATGAAAAAAGCGAACACGAATACATGTGTATAAATGGCGTCGTTTCACAAGACGGTTAAACATTCGAAATAAAATTCGCCGTTGCACGCCGTAGGATTACTACTTATCCCAATAGGCTCCGCGGCACGGCAAAACTGGTGATAAGCAAGCTTCAGGATTTTACACCTGCGCGGGAACAAATATATATTACCTTTTGTGCGCAAATCGGCTGCACAAATTCCGCACGGTAATTTTGAGCAGAACACCATCAGATATATTATAAGAGGAATTTTAAATGCGATTTGCACATAAACAACACACCCATTATAAAAAGATAGGTCAATTTTTCAGCCTCATAACCTTGTTTTTCTACTGTATATCTGTTTCACCTCTTCATGCAGATCAGGCAGGGCCCCTCTTGAAGAGCACCTGGAGTCAAAGTCCAGCACCATATAATAACCTAAGTTGCGTTTCATGTTGAGGCGCATGGCCGACGCTCTGGTAAAGTGAAAGTACCACCCTTCACCGCCACGAGAGGCCAGCCATGCATGAAGATTTTACCAAACCTATCATCACTATTTAT
>JAABUO010003565.1_pt1 | contig 18532 bp, 31 predicted proteins | sample 5559291 | NCBI WGS metagenome assembly JAABUO01 (sample SAMN10711878, study PRJNA513372) | rock metagenome | isolation source: Antarctica rocks | place: Antarctica: Victoria Land, Finger Mt sud | reverse complement strand
CCCATACTCACCTAGTTCTGAACCTGTCTGTGTCTGTGAGGCAAGCACAGGTTCTCTTCCTGACTGAGCTGCCACCGCCATCTCTCGCCGGCACTCAGCAACTTTCATGGCTGCCTGCAGTGAAGGTGCAGCGTCGGGAGCCCCTTTGCTGGACAACAGCTCTGTGGCTATTTTTGGCATTGACCAAATTGCTCGTCTGCCTTGAAACGTGCCTTCAAAATGTTTTAGCCAAATCACACAGCTGCCAAGCATGGACAATTTGATGGACAGATGTTGTCAGTATAACAGAAGAACACATACAGGAGGCACGACAGGAAAACCCAAAGCATTGGACGTCTGATGTGCATTACGCTGCAGTATGCCGGTGTTACCTCAATTGTTTCTTGCTCTGCCAGGGAGGTCCTGTCGTTGGCCTCCTTCAGCTGCCCCATGACACCATCATGTGTTTTGGTGAGCGCTTCCAACTGTGCTGCAGCTGCTCGCCATGATGTCTCAGCCTAGCATACATGCAACACTGCTAGTGAGTATCAAGGTAAAAATCTTGACATTGCATTGCCAGCGGAAGCAGGCGAGACTATATCAAGACGGCATTTTAGTAACCAACTTATGTATTATTTCTTAAGCTGCAACACAAAGGGTCCAACAGCAGCGCTGATCGTGGAGAAGCTGCAAGGACGCCGTGGCCTGACCATGACATTCCAAAGAGTATCTGCAGTCCATGATCTGTAAAGATTATATTGCACAGAAATATACCTCCTCTATGCGTGTATTTCGAAAGCTGATATCACCCTGAACCTTTTCTCTGTCAACTTTTGCTGCCTCAAGCTGCACCAGCACACGCCACAGAAGCTCAGAGGTGATGCACATGTCACATTTACAGCATGTTCTGTGCGCAGCATGCATAACACGGAGATTTTGGGCAAAAGCCATTACCGCTCTGTTCAGTCTTCTAATCTCACTGTCTAGCTTCTCATTCTCAACCGTGAGATGATTGTATTTTGTTTCTGCAGCATAGCATGCAGGTCTGTATCACCCCTTGTGCAGACTTTTCCAGGCTGAGGCGAGCTGTCTTTGGCACCAACGCTCAACCGAGGACCAGCGTGAGTGCACATGACAGACCAACTGCATATTTGTTTTGCAATTCAGGCTGTTCTCACCGTGCTCAGTAATTACGGCCACAAGGTTCCGGACGTAAGCAGAGTGCGCTTGCAGGTACCACACCCCTCCTGCCGCTGCGAACAGACAGATCAGAAGCCCAACACACCAAACGCTGCTACTTTGCCTCTCTTTGCCGCTTTTGCCTTTGTAGCTGCGCGGGCTATTTACGGTATACGGAAGCATCGAAGCTCGGTTCCACTTTCAAACACGAGCGCCGCGATTAAAGCAGCTCATGACTTGCGGGACTAGTCCTCAACAAAGATTGACATACCTCAAAACCGTATACAGAGCCGTGTGATCAAGACACCTTGTTGCACTGCCGCTGCAGCTGCATGCAGAGCACTGATGCATCAGATGCACCTCGGAATGCTTCCGTATCAAGCGTTACACACACGCTATCCGTCAACTGGTGTCCTCCGTGGTCCACGATTCTGTCTTCATGTGACAGTTGACACTATTCAAGATCTTGGACACTGCACTGCATTGCAACCCGCAAGCCGGTTGTGACGCCTGCAGCTGTGGTGTCTTTGTGTGCTCTTGACGCTGCATTGTGCGCTAGCCGGTATGTTGCTAACGAAGGGGTGCCCAATGCATCTGCCTGTCTGTCACAACTGCCCAAAGGCGTTACCGCGTTTTCGCGCAGTAACTTTCCGAAAGGCTACACTTGGTCGCCAGAGTAGTCTAATATGTAGAGCCGAAGACCGCGGCTCAGCTGTGACAGACATCAGGAAGATCGACACCGAGAAGGGCGGTCTCACGCACACTTTGCGCGAAACCGTGTTCACACCTGAGAGTCTGGTACCTGTTGCTCTTGGCGTCGGCGGAGCGTTTTTGGCTGGATATGGACAGGACGGAGCTGTTCTCGGTACACTCCTGCACGCAAACAAGTACTCAGGTTGCATGCATGCTTGATCTGTTGCACAGCAAAGTCACAGCGAAGCGTAGTCTGTAGGTGCTGCTGCTGGAGCAGCTTTGCGGGCCGGACAGCTGTTGTTCTTGCAGCAGACAGTGCCTTTCACCTATCGCAAGCACACTTTGCTTCTACCTGTTGGCATTGAGCTGACCATGGGAGATGCCACTTTTAAGCAGCAGATTGGTGGCTATGCGCAAGCTGGCAAGCTGCTGAAAGAGAACAACCCAGACTACCAGCTCATTGCTGGAATAGCCAAAATGCAAAAAAAGTCATTGGTGCTGTGGGCAAGGAGTATGGAGGAGGTTTCCAGTCACATGTCAAGAAGTTCAAGTGGGAAGTGGTAGTGGTAGATGACAAGGTCCCTAATGCGTTTGTTCTGCCTGGCGGCAAGATAGTCGTGTTCACAGGTAGTACCCACAGCGAACTTGCCTCAAACCACTTTTGCTATCCTAAGCATTGAGATTGGCTTTTGCATGCAAACAGTAATTTGCATGGCCTGAGACATATCTATAAGAGCCACCAATCACATGATGCACACCTGCCCGCCAAAGCTATCATGTTCACTTCACAACAAACGGAGCGATTTCAGATGCACAACAGGACTTTGTGTGCAGGCCTTATCAAACTGATGGAGCGTAAAGAAGATCTGCTGGCAGCTGTGGTGAGTCTCTTCTCCTCACATCAGGCAACTACCATGACCAGCACAATTGATGGCTCAGGATAGCACATTCACCGTCATTGCAAGAAGTAGCCGCTGCACTTCTGAAGCAGCTGTTTTATGTGGCTGTTGCTCGTCTTGCTGTCACAGCAGCAATCACCAATCAGCTCCTCAAAACATCACGTGAATTTCATGAAAGGCAAACACAACAGGGCATCACACACAACTGTGCCAGTTGTATGACATTGTGCTTGGCAACTCACAAGTCACAGCTGGGATCCCAGTCAGTATGCCAACCAGGATGCAAGTTCATGACATTGCATGGCAGGTGGGTCATGAGGTGGCGCATGCAGTGGCACGGCACAGCAGCGAGAAGCTGAGCCTGGGCATCTTCCTGACTGTTGCCAGTCAGCTGGCCTTCCAAGTCTTCCAGGTGTACATCAGGAATAAGCAAGGGCCCGCTCAAGGCAGGGGTCCTGGAGGGGGAGCCCAGGGCATCCCTGTTGCCTGGTACATCCTGTTCCTTTTGCTATAGAGCACTGTGCATACCCATCACCTGATGTGCAATATTTGCTCTTCGAGGGTCATGCCCGTGTTGGCTTTGTGGTGTGTTGATGAGTTGTTTAGGCTGTGCACATCACCTCCAATCCTGTAGGTCTGGAGCAATGTTCAATCAGGCTTTCTTTTCGTTTCTGTGTTTTGCTGCTCCATGATGTCCCAGGCCAGTCATGCTTAGTGGCGCACATGCCCCCAACTCCAAACAATGACCCTCTTGTAGAAGACGGTAGCGTGCTCCAATGGTGTTGTTGCCACCAGGGTCTGCTGGCTGCCTTGTAGTCAGGCAGCAGATCAGGCAGCTTTTCTTTGTGACATGTAAATAGATGGCAAGCCTGTCAACAGCTGTTATGATGGTCAAACTGGCTGTATCTGTGCAGGGGTCAGCCACAACGGGGTGGCTATGGCATGAGCAATGCTCGAGGTGGGTATGGGGGCAGAGGAGGGGGGCGTGGTGGTGGGGGTGGCGGCCCAGGCGGGCTGCTGTTGAACCCCCAGGTCATTGGTATCTTCACCAACCTGTTCCTGCAGCTACCCTTTTCAAGGCGAGCAGAGGCAGAGGCCGACTTGATTGGGCTGAAGCTCATGGGACTGGCTGGCTACAACCCACAGGTCAACAAACTCCTTTGCAGAAGATTTGCTAGCCAGCTTTTTCGCATCCACTCCCCGCTCTCCTGAGCTTGAATGTCACTCTCCATAGCAAGTCAAGAAGCACATGAGTCCTGGTTGTGTATACTGTACTCGTGCTAAGCATGCATTTAGGCAGCCATCATCTACTCATCTCTGCTGATGCACTGCTGAATCACAATGGCTGACAAGCGTGCTTGCTGCATCCTGTCTTTGCGTCTTCTGCTAATCCTCATTTGTCCTGCCAGCAGCTTAGTTGCACCACTGTTGACCATACTCATGTCTGTGTGAGTGCAGTTAGCACCAGAGACCTTCAGAAGGCTCGCGATGGGAGAAGCAGCGATGAGGAAAGCCATGGGAGGAAATTTGGGGGCCTTGCAATGCACCCACCCCAGGAGTGAGACTCGGGTTCAAATGCTTGAAGAAGAGCTCAGCATGATGAAGGAGCAGCCTGACCTTGCACTGCAGAAAGTCATGCATAAGGTTCCTTACTGGATGCTGTAGTCGCTGATGCAGAGCTGTGCGGCACAGCTGCACCAGCAGCAAGCCTCTGCACTCCTTGATCTGCTGTCCAAAGGAGAGTTGCACAGTCACAGCTCGATTTTGGACACTGGTCTGCAACTTCCAGCTGGACAACAGCATCTCAATATTTTAGTTTGGTGATTTGTTTGATGCTCTTTGGTCCTGGCAGCCAAGTCAAAAACGTACTACTGAGGCCCTTCCATGACTGTACTGTGTACTGGTGAGAATGACATGCAACAAACGCCATGTCTGAATCTGAGTCAAAGGAGGTGAGAAAGCATTTGACCTATTGGACCCAATGCTTGCCGAAACTGCTTCTGTTGACATGCGTTCAGGCCACATGGTAGGGTTGTATGCAAGCAAGCTGATAAGTAATTGTGCTAGCAGCATAAGCTCAGCAGCATGAAGTTGGAAGACTAGACCTGTGGATGCCGCTCTAGTGCATATTCTGAGTGGTCATGTTGAACTGTCTGCTGTGCTGTGTCAGCCTGTATTCAGCATTTCACGATAATGTGCAGACAAATACCCTCGCAAGGGGTACCTTGTTTGGCAGACAAAGTAGTGCAAGCTGTGTTCTAGGCACATCTGTCTACCCGCAGTAGTTATCTACCTGTCATGCTGTCCTACATCAAGAACATAGCAGTGCATACTGGGAGGCAACCTTTACTTGACCAACTCAAGTTCAAAACGTCACTACAGTCACTGACTTACAGATCTACGCATAAGCTGTGTCATAGGCATGTGTTTACCCACAGCCTGGGAGGCTTGCGCTATGTCTACCAGAACTCCCTGCAGTTGTTGCATTGCATGACTTGGCATGGGGTGACGGCATGGGGTGACACCTATTGTACTAAGAGCATGTCCAGGTCATACTACTCTACTGTGGACATTTGTGCCAAAAATTGTTGCTGGTTGGTTATCACACATGGGTCTGCTGACAGCACTCTTGACCTGCTGACTGCTGACTTATCAATTTCCTGAAAGGGCTGAGCAGAAACAATAACCCGACACAGATCTGCAGATGATCTGCAAAAACTCGCAAAACGCGTTAAGCTTGTGCTGCTTGAGCTGCTTCGCTATTCTTGTTGGCCTCCTTGAGGGCCATGACAAGCTCAGGGGCATGATGCTCAGCATGACTGATCAGGTACTCCCTACTCTGCATCTCCAGTAGCCTGCTGATGGTTCTATCCTTGGAAAACCCAAGATTGTCGTCTACCACTAAGGCATCCTCTTGCGCCTTGCTCTGTACAACAGTCAGCAGTTACCATTGCAAGGACTTTGGTGGCAGCAGGTGACGAATGGAGCAGAAGGCCAACAGAGTGGAGATGAGCGTCTACACAGCGTCCACGTGACACTGTTGGATTGCAAGACTTAGGCATTCACTTTCAACTCCAAGCATGGGCTGTGACAATTGCATGGTCAGCTCAGAGGGACGATCATGCAAATGACAAAAGAATATGTCAGATTTGTCACTGTCCATAGCATACTGTCAGAGTCCAGCCAATGGTTAGTACATCTTTGTATGCTTTTCATTGTAGCACTGTGTATAAAAAAAAGTGACTGAGATGGATTTGTTACCATGTTGAACTGGTGAGTAGTCCACAACCCAGACGGGGATGCGCCATGATGTGAATGACTGTCAGCTGAACCTCATTGGGTATGGTGGGTGCAGTCAAACAGTTTGTCTGTTGTCAAAGCTGTGCTCTGAGAGGGCTGGAAACAGCAACTTACCATGTTGGGTCGCTGCGTGCGGGCTTCCTGGAGGGTCATGACATTGACAAACAGGTCCATGGGCTCCCCGTCGGCAGAGCAGAACACCCTGATGCGATGCTCATACAGCACATCTATCAAGGTCACAAACCTGCACATTGCACACTTGGCATCATGACAGCAAAGACCTGAGCAACAGATGTCAGGGTATAGAGTGCTGGCAAACAGCAAAAGCCCAGCTCACCATCTCGAACTCACTGCATCAGGATAAGCACAGGGCTCAGTGCAAACTACTGTGGAACAGGTGCACCTCTTATGCAATCAACTTTCTCCTGTCGTGTTTGTGCAAGCAAAGCACAGCAAAGAGTGACTCACCCGAAATGGTGCATCTTGCATAGACGTGCTGCACAGCTCAGCCGGTCTTGGAGATGCAGACACATCGAAACACCCATTCAATAGTGCAAGTTTAAATTCAGGCTTGCCTGGGGGCGAGTGTCAGGCGTTCCTACCCACTTGAGGGAGATGCCCTAACTCACAGCTGTCATGGCTGAGGGGTGGGAAAACAGCAAAGGGCAGCAAGGGCACACCTGTAGGCTTGACTCCTGATGTCAGCAGTGAAGACTGGCACTCCCGACAGGGCTATGGTGTGGAACTTGTTTGCCAGGGCAATGTAGTCTGCTGCCCCCACATTGGCATTGCACAGCTTGTCGAATGTGAAGAAGCAGACTGGCCCTCCTGTGTTCACACCATCAGACATGTGATGACAGAAAGCTTGTGTAAGGTAATAATAATAATAATAATAATAATAATAATAATAATAATAATGATGACAATAATAAACGCCTTCCAGCTCATGATGAGCTAGGTACATGCAGGACAAGTCTTGTCTCTCCTTGTGTAAGATGCATGCAGACATGAAGTCAGCGCCCTGGGTTGAGTATTTGTGGGAAGCTGCACACAGCTAGCACATTGCGTCAGTCTCCCACCAGTCATGTGTTTCCATTGCGACTTTTATTTTGGTTTTGTTTGACATGGACTTGCTGACCATCAGTGTTGGCATGTACTGATTGATATTTCCAAGCAGAGACAGGCACGATAGCCTGGCTCCAGTGTCCTCGAGGACCATTCAGCTGTTCATTTGGCCAAGAGAAACAGCTGCTCATCCAGGCATGCTGAGTCCCCGTTGTAGTCACAGCAAGATGGCTAATGAGGAGCAACGCCATCAGCAGTCACTGTACTGCATGTGGTGCAGAGAGAGCAGGCAGCACATGTGGCATTACCACCACAGCTGGCTGCCGTGAGCAGGCTATCGTGTTGAAAGGTGCCGCTCTGGCATGTTCAGCTTTTCTCATCAAAAACCTGGCTAGTCAATTTGGACAAGAGCACTGGTTGCAACTAAGTAAAACAACTTCGTACTGATGTTTGAGACCAGGAACTGACAACCCTGGCACAACTGTACAACCTATTTGGTTGGCTGAAGATTCAAAGCCTCCTCCGCCTCCTCTGCTGTAGTGAGCAGCGGTGTCATCAAAGACTCAATCAGCAGTGCATTATCATCATCATCAATCGTTTCAAGGTATTCCACATGAGTAGTGTGACAAGTTGGCGAGGTTGCTTGCCTGCTTGGGCAACGTCAAGGGTGCGGCCCATGATGACATCCACCCTGATGGGGCGGGTGGAGTGGGGCTGGGCCACCTCCTGGAACCTGGCCTGCAGCTCTTCTTCTCTCTCATCATCAGTGAAGAAGAGGCCTCGGTGATGGTGAGCCAGGCGGCGGTAGTCTGTCACAGACGCCATGTCATGCACCTTGCATGCTTTCTGCATCAAGCTACCATACATGCTTATCTCAGGCTAGGCTGAATCACTTTGGCAGTGCTGTGCATCCAGCAGGCTTTCTGAACGACATCAGTGCAGGTGCAAGTGCAGGATCTTAGGCTGGCTTGTGCTTCTGATCAATGCAGTTCCATGCGCCTTGCAATCTGTCTGCATTGCAACACCTCAAGCAAATGATCCCAGGCTTGGAGGGGAGGTGCCAGTGCTGCAGCATCACTCGAGATACGGAAAATTGTGCAGCACATGTGCAAATGGGTGGTCAACCCTAGGTATCTTGCCATGTATTGGCTTGTACCTTGAGAGTTACGATGATCAGTAGGGCAAAAGCTGTATCTTTCTCTCAACCACACAAAGCATCTGAAGTGCCGGCAGGGTGGAAGCCCACGCAAGTGCAACACACCTTCAGTTTCTCAATGAAAGGGAGGAAAAGGTTCCTTTGCAGCCCATTCTCATACAGGGCATCAGGAGCCCTGTTGGAAGTGCTGACCAGGACCAAGCCATTCTCCCACAGCCGGCTGAACAGCCGGTTCAGGATTGCAGCGTCAGCCACATCGTTCACAAAGAACTCATCCAGACACAGTACTTTGCTTTCCCGGGCCACAGAGTCGGCCACTTGCACCAGGGGGTCTTGGTGGCTGTGATACTTCTTCAGACTGGAGTGCACATCCAGCATGAAGTCATGGAAGTGTGTGCGCTTCAACTGCAGTGACAGCAGCAGAGTGTTTGTGTGTTTGTTTGCCAAATGTTGATGTTCATGTGCATGGTCTGTGCCAAAAAGGACTTTCTTACAACTCCATGCTTGGGGGCATCTTTGTGCATTTCCTGTCGGATGTAAAGGGAACCAGACTGCATGTGGATGTGCCCTTGTAAGCTGCTCTATCTATGCCATAGGGCTGGGCCTGAGGCTCTGGTGAAAGTTGGATGTCTGTCCACCATGTGTGACCTTTTGGCATGTGTAAAGCACATCCTGTCATTGCATCCAGGCATGCGAAGTGCATATGAGGTGCAGTTTTCAGGCTGAAACTGAAATACATGAAACTGTATGGTATGTGCAGGAGTAGTACACTGAGCATAGATTGCACAATCTGGCATGATTACATCATGTGTCACAGTGCAAGCAAGGCTGCCACAGTGTGAGTTAACAGAGCAGAAATTTCATGAGGCACAACACAATGATGCAATCGGGACATGTCAGCTGAACAACAGCATTCCAAAAGCACAGACTGACTAGACATGCATTGCTTTGCAGCTTTGGCGCCAGGAACTACCACTATCATCCACTTTGTTGCAACCTTTAGGGCAACAGCTTATCCAATCTGACGATCCTGATGTCACAGTGATGTTCAGCTCTCCAGGTTTTTTAAAATGTCGCCTTTTTTTTAAAGAAACACTCCTTGGACAGTGTAAATCTAGACTAAACAATGCTTGGGGACAGTAAAAAGGCATTTCTGGATTGGAGAGATATCTAAAAACTGTGATGAGGTTGAGAAGTGGCGCAAACCTGGAAGGAGGAGGGAGCGGAGTGGGCCAGCAAGTCCATGAGCATGGTCTTGCCAACTCCCACACCACCATACATGTACAACCCCTGCAGCTTAGTCTCCTGTGCCTTGGTTGGAGAGCCTGTCATCAGCCGCGTAAACCTGCAAAGCACATGGGGCATAGCTGTCAAGTCTGTATTTGAAAAGCCAGGACGTGGCTCTATGTCTTGCTTGAATGCAGTCTGCCAACAGTTGCATATGGCTGCAAGTCAGTCCTTGGGCAGCCATCACTGCATGCATCAACATAGGGTGAGAATGAAAGGCCTTGCTTGGTTTTGAAGCTGTCACATATCTTTAATAATGCACAACTCAGCTCATAGTATATATGTTGTCATGAGAGGCAATGGCAGCAACGTGTCATAGTATGTTTGCACTGTTAGCCACGCAAATGTGCAAGGGCAGACAAGCTGTGTTGTGAGCAGTAGGCATGCAGGCGTACCATGAGTGCCTGGGTTTATCAAGGCCAATGTGATCTGTTGTGGTCAACCCCGAGGGTCGTTTGTGTTCCAGATGGACCTGTTTCAGCTGATCATACAGAGCTTGCAAAAGCTTGATGGTGTTTTCTTGGCGCGGGTCTGGTCTGAATAAACCTGAATTGCGCCCATCCAAGTATGCCCTCATTGGGCCTTCTGTGATGTGGTCTGAATCTTGGATAGTGCTTCCATCAGCTTGTGATGCTGCCACTCCAGCTGATTGTGGGTCTGTACAGGTGCACAACAACGTGAGACCAATAAAGAAAGAAAAATTGCTGGCACCCAAGACACTGGAAGGCCCAGTATTGATAGTATTGTGAGTTCAATTTACCTTGAGCAGGCCTGGCGGAAGTGTGCAGGAACTGCTTAGTCTGCCTGATAAGTTTGGATGACCCAGAGTGCCGATTGACATCGGAGAGAACATGTTGCGAGCTAAAGCTTGTGCTCAGCGCTGCTAGCTCTGCAGGCAGACCTACTGTCTTGTCTTTCTGATACAAAGCACAGACGACGCGTCAGGTGGAAGGCCTTACCAATAAGCTGCTGCTGAACGGCAGTGACCGCAAGAGCAGCAACTCTTTGCGTAAGACAGCGGTTGAGGCCGTGTAGACTCAGTCGAGTCAGCATATCGACACAGCCTGCTCACAAGGTTGGCGACGGCAGCCAGGTCAGCTTTGACCTAAGAAGGCTGACTGTGTCGATGCATGCGACACTGTCGTTACGCAGATGAGCAAAGTGATGGCAGGCAGATCCTTGAGAGCGCTGCTATCGGCAGATCCCTCAAGCAATCAAGCAGATCTGTCGCCGTCTGTCGCAAGCACATGTAGTACAGCTTGGGTCGAGTTTAGTAACTGCCAAATCTTTTGAAGGCTCGAACGGCTAATTTACATGTAGGTTAGAGAGATTCGTAAAGACCTAAAGCAGGTCAATTCGTCCAAAGGCAAGTGCTGCCTTCAGCAGCTGAAGGCTACCCAAGCTCGTGACAACACACCCACAATCGCCCGCACTACGTGCTGCTGATTCGTTCGAGATCTTGGCACTCAAAGGTGGCTTGAGGATGCGACGCTGTCCGTGATCTTTGTAAAGATCTTTGTGGAGAGAGCCTGCGCGTCGCGAGAGAACAGCTTACACCAGCTTTAACACAGCAAGCCTTGCAGTTTCTGGCAGATCTGTTCTGGCAGCATGGGCAAGCGCAAGTCCAGCAAGCCCCCGCCAACAAAGCAGAAACCAAAATTGGACGCGACTTTCAACTGCCCGTTCTGCAATTCTGGCAAGTCAGTGTCAGCTGTCATGGACAGGGAGAGCGAACAAGGGCAGATCAGCTGCAGTGTTTGTGGCGCTAATTTCAGGACACCAATCAACACCCTTTCAGAACCTATAGACGTTTACAGTGACTGGATCGATGCTTGTGATAGGGAAAATGACTGAGAAGAGCAATTATATTTCATCTCGTGTCCTTCCCTAGAAAAACAGAGTGTAGTCTGGAGTAGGTTGGCATTTTTGTACAGTACGTCAATGCTGTAGTCAGAATCTGGAGTTTCAAACAGTGAATTTTCATGTGACATTGCTTGGCTGTTTAGAGAGCATCGCTTCTGATACAACTTCCTCTAGAAAGGTTTCAAGCATAGATGAACCATTCACAAGCTTTGTTGTTGCAATCACAAAGTCACTCCTGACCTCTGGCCTGGTGCTGAGAAACCGCAAAGCTCCAATCTCTGCAAATGTGACTCCTCCAATGAACATCACAAGGACCACTCTTCGCTTCTTGTCTCTGCTACCTGCATATTGTGTGTCTCACAGACTCATGCATTTGTCTCACAGATATGCACAGACTTCAGAAACATTGCAGTACATGCCTTGCCTGTGCACAGTAATTGTTCAAAGCATGACATAAATGTTGGAGCCTGAATGCACACAGTTGCATTGCACTGACCTTGCGGCGTTCCAGCACCAGCTGATTGTTCTACAGGCAATCCATGTTCATCAACACTCTGCACAATATCAAAGGCAGGCCCAGGGATGGCCTTCAGAGCCTCTTCTAGTCCCAACTCTTTGCTGCTGCTATCCCCTGTGCTGCTACGCAGTGCATGCTCCACCAGGCGTATACTCAAAGGAGCATAGCCAGCATATGTGTAAGCTATGTCTGTGGGATCGGTGTCATTCACATTGTCCAGCAACAATCGGAAGGCTTTCTTGACTGCTGGAAAGGTGGATCTCCCACCTTGCTGCGGCTTCAGCAACCCTGCAAGCACGTACACATCAGCTTCTTGCAGGTGAGTCAATCTTTTGCAAGACATTGCGGAGCACAATGACTTTGCTGATGAACAACAGGGTCCACATACAGCTCATGTGGCACTGAAACCTTCTCTAAATGCTCTTGTCCTCCGCGTCTGTCAATGTGAAATCTAGGCACATACTGCACCCTCTCACTTTCAGCATGTGGACATGGGATCAGCGAATCTGCATAGGGTCATTTGCATGGGAGCTGCCAGGTGTTGTAATGTCTCACCAGCATCTTGAAGCGCAGCTAAGGTCAAGATATGCTCATGTCCATATGTGTGCACCACTTCTCGTCTCAACACATCCCAATGCTTTTTGGGGACGCCGCCCTGGAAAACGAGCAAGTAATCATTGTTCTGCATGTAGATGGCAGCTTGTCTCTGCCAACATGCACACCAAAAACTGCAGCTTTAGCAGATTTTGACCACAGCAACAACAATGTGTCATTGATTGCAAATTGCAAGGGTTACCTTGCCTCTATTCATGCCATAGTTGCGTTAGTGCTTCATCAAGCATGCAGGCAGCTCAGCACACCAAACAGATACATTAAATATGATTACTTCCAAAGTTCATGTGGCTGACAGGGTCATAAAACATAATACTGAGGGGCAGTAAGTTGTTACTACCTTGATGTCCAAGTGCATGTCGCATGACAAGGCGCATACTGCAAATACACATTGCAGGAGCAGCCTAGAGTGAGTGCAGCAACAGAGCTGTGCATGAGAGCAGCAGAAGAAGCAGGGTGCTGACCTGAGTATGGGACAAGATACAGAGCAAGCGCAGGATTGTCATCAGGTCCTCGTTCTGGTACATCAGCGTCTGCATACCACATTCACCATCATCACCCAGCCTTTATTGACGCAGCACACACATGCACATCCTGATGATGATACGCTTCTCACCCACTTGCAGCACAGCTTCACAGTGCCATCTGTCTGCTGACAAATCCACACACAGACACAACGTCTGTGTGGTTGTACACACATCTAAGTTCTAAGCATGACTGATAGCTGGCCCCTCTGCATACTCACAGCTGCAGCAGCAAACGCAGCAAACAATGATGTCACGGAGTCTGTGCAGATTGCACAGGCTGCACACGTTGTGAATGAACACAGCATGATTGATGGGCCTCTCAAATGCTGCAATGCGTATAGATACATTTGTACTGTTCTAGAAAGCAGCTCTCAACCATACAGGCCTGGGTTGTGTTGTACAGCAAGCAAGTTCTACATTTAACTGTGCTGACAACAGACCCTGTGTGCAGCTCTGGCATAGTTGCCGGTGCAGTGAACATGCAATATGCAACGAGGCGCCCTTGGATGTATGCAGATTGCAAACTGGATTCAACAGATGACACAGCACTGGAGAGAATCACCTCTATGGTTTCACAGCAAGCATCCACACTGTGTCCATCCAGCAAACTCTGCTCCACAGTGACCCTATCTCTGAAGTTCTGCCGGGCAATAACCCTATTGATGGCTTCTGCCAGATTGATGTGGCGCGTGATGTTGGGCAGGCTCTTCAGCTGGGCAGCAAAGTCCTTGAGCTCTGCCAAGCTACGCTCTGACCCTTTGCTTCCCTTGTAGTCCGTCTGTAAGCTTTTGGCTCGCTCACTCAGCTTTGGACCGACTGCTGCAAAGCTTAGGTCGCGCAGCTCAAGGTACACCTTGTCAGCTGAGTTGAGCGCAAATTTTTGCTGTTTCTGACCTGCATATGCCTTTGAACATGGGCACATTTGAACTGAAGCGGAGCTCAGGTCTTGCAGCTTAACGCGCCATCTGCTGAACTTGCAGACTTCCATTGGATTTCTTTGGACTGGCATGACATGTCACTTGCAGCTCTTTGTTCAGAGCGATCTTGGTGATCAGCCTTGTCTGCCATATTGAGGCAAAGTGATGGTGTTGATTTTCCAGCATGTACACAGATGTGTGCTTTGTATCTGAGTCACACTTGCTCGCTTCAGAATTGCGCTGTCTTTGGCATAGGAAAAGAAGTGTTTGAATGCACCTGCTGAGTGATGAACAAACAGCAGAAAGCGAGCAGTTCACTCTGCGCTTTGTTCCCAAAGTGTGGGCCCATGATAGCATTTTTTCAGTTCTTGCCAGGAAGACATTATTTTCTGATTTGGCGATGTGCAACATGCCTGATGCATACAAACATTTTGAAGCATGCATGCCGCTTGAAGCCGTTGAGTATCAGTCACCAAGCAATACAACATGGAACATCAGTCATGCAGAATCAGTCATTAAAAATATGTAGTACAAGCTGACCTTCAGCACCAAGTTGCACAACCCCATTCTTGATGTGTAGGGTCTCATCCACCAACCCCTCATAGGTCAGCTGGGTGCAGAGGGGGGTCAGAGGGTCCACAGTCCGATCAACCAGTACCAATGTATCAATCTGCCCTCCACCTGTTTCAGAAAGCAATGCACAGCTCATTTATGTTGTCAAGACCTGTCAATATGCTCTCCAACAACATGCCTTTGTGCGCAGAAGATTGAGCAACTTTATGCCAAGCACCGACAGCTATTGGTTACCTGGCAAACAATGTGATAGCTGTGTAATGAGTCATTGAGTGACGCTCTGACTGGCTCATCTTGATTACTAGCAACAGGCATATTTTGCGGTCACTCATGCAATCACATACAACAGCAAAAGTGCTGTCAGACATGCTTCGCAATGTTAGAACAACGTCAGTGTGTGACCTTGCATGCAAAACGGATGGGGTGGCTGACACAAGAAGCTACAGACATGTGACATACATGGAAGTGTTTCAGCAACAACATTCAAGCACAAAGACAACATCCACTGTCTTTTAGCACAGGAAAGAGAGATCAAGCCAAGCTATGCAAGGTGTTCATGAGGCATCAGGTTTAGGTCTGACCTGTTCGAGGTGCTTTGAGCCCCATCTCCCGGCGCATGAGGGTGAGCAAGTTCTTGACCGCCAGGGCATGGCCGCCCTTGCCCTTCACTTCCGGGATGGTTCCATACAGGCTCTGCAATTGCATCAGCCCTCGCGCTGTGTAGTACAGGCTGGATGTGTCACCATCTAAAACCAACTCCTGCATAGGCAATTGATCGCCTTTTGTATGTCTGGTGTAATGGTTGGTGGTGCACCAAACAGGGCCTACATGAAGGGCCTGCTGTGACTTGTGTGAGCCAGAGCTTGACTTGTTCGCTGACATTTGAAGCTGCCTCAAAACTTGTTGGCAGCATCAGTGTGCGCTTGCTATCAAGCACACTGGCAAGCTCTTCTGTACTGCATAAACAGTTTTGTAAGTATTGTGTATACAAAGGCTGGCAGAAAGAAATCCGCAGTAATGTCTCTGTTCAGCAAATCCATCAGAACTGCAGAGCCCATGTATGCATCCCAGACATTACAAGACAAGCCATGAGCTGTCAAAATCAACAGTGCTCTTTACTGTCATGGCTGACAGGAAGGCAGTGGGGTCACCATCTACCTTGTATGCACCATCAAGCTCCAAAGACAGAATGTCTGAGTCAAAGGGGATGAAGTCAAGGGGATACTCAGACAGGGTGACATCTGCAGCAATGCCCTCCTCTTGAAAGACTTTCTCACAGACCATGGTTCTTCTGGGCATGAAGAAGACTGAGTACTCCAATTTAGTTCCCAGCCTGGAGGACAACAGCTTTCGTTGGTGGTGCCTTGTTTAGAACTGGTGCAGCTGAGAAGCACGCATTCTCTGTGGGAGAGAAGATTATTAGAAATGCTGCAGACTTATATGCAGGATGTTTTGTTATATATCAAGCATGCTGCACGATGTACACTGTGTAAGGAAATATGACCCAGGCAGGTCTGTTGCAGTTCTGCTCTGCGTAAGGATTGCATTGGTCAAGCAGGTGCAAGTTTGCGCAGTCAAGCGGCCTACTTGTTTGTCTGGAGGACTTGCTGAGCAATGAGCTGCGCATTCTCGATGCGAGACCTCACAAGGTAGATCACACTCCGTACATCTACGCCCGTCAGGGGTTCTTCTTGCAGATACAGGAGCCTATAAACAGCATATCGGGATGTGCACTGCTCCTGGGCAGTGATGTTGATGCCATGCCATGTCATGAAGTTTATTCCCAAGAGCAGTTGCTGCTTGCCACAATGTGCCATGCTCACAGGCTAGTATCATGTCACCTTTCAACTCCATGTTCCTTCAGCAGCGGTACTTCAGCTATGAGACCAAGGAAGCCACTGACTTTGCGGTCAAGGATCAGGATCTTCTTACCCCGCACCTGCCATAGCAATCGCAACTATAGCTTCACATCGGCTGATTCAGGTATTGACAAACAGCCTCAAGATGGCAAACAACTGCTGTCTCGCACCGAATCGAGAGCTTCGACCAGAGCCTTTCGGGCTTGCTCCCTGCGTTCAAAGAGCTCTAGCCGTGCGCGTGCATGCTACGACAATATGCTGTAGAAACCAAACTCACGGACCTGATCCGGGACAAAGGAACAGAGCCAGAGCTCAAGTTTGGCAAGGGTGTGCTCATCTCACGAAGCTGCGCAGCACGTGCTGGCGGGTCAGTGCTGATTGCAACATGATCAGTCCCGCGCACCGCACACGACCACAGCACTCCCGCGATCACTTGCCGACATGGTAGAGCTACCTATTTCGCACAGCAACTTCATGTGCGCAGCCCCCGACTCAACTGCACTCCAACGTCGGGGTCCATCGTTGACTTGCTCTGCTCGTTAGGTCAAGTTGGTTTCGTTTGGTCAAACTCAACTGCTCACCTGTTAACAGAAATAAGGTTGCGCGCACATCAGTCAGTGCCGCAGCATTCACTCCCCCAGGCCGTGATATTGAGGTGTCCGCCGGTTGTAGACGGGTGAACTCGAGCCTGTGCCGTTTTGCGCACTGTGCAGATGTGCATAGGCTGGGGTTGATACGTCGCCTGCAGACTTGTTGACTATTGCAAATTCGACCTTTCGGCGACACAGGTTGCCTTCAGCCAAGAATATGGAGCGATTCAAGCTTGTGCAGCTATTCTTCTGTGTCGTCATTTTGCAAGCAGTCAGAGGCCTGTCAGATGCCAGGCTAGCAGAGTACATGCAAGAATCTAGCAAAGAACAGGATTGGTTGGTTGGGATCCGCAGAGAACTTCATCAGTGGCCAGAGCTCATGTATGAAGAGCACAACACCAGCCTATTCCTTCGTAAGGCCCTGGATGACCTAGACATCCCCTACAGGTAGGCATGCAAGCGTGCTGTCTGTGCTGAAGCTGGTTAAATGATCGACTTTATTCATGATCGTGCAGCAAACACACCTGCTATGCAGGTTCCCAGCCGCAAAGACTGGCATTGTGGCAACCATTGGCAAGGGTGACCCTGTAGTAGCGCTACGGACGGACATTGATGCCCTACCAATTCACGAGGAGTCAGATGTCCCGTTCAGGTAGACTCATCACCAAGTTGCACAGGATCTTCCTGTTGCATTCCCTGGATTTCACTACTTGTGCTGCTGGCACAGATCAAGCTGTTGTTGCTGTGCAGGAGCAAGATCGACGGCAAGTCACATGCATGTGGACATGACAGCCATATGACGATGCTGCTGGGGGGTGCCAAGCTGCTGAAGAAGAGGGAAGCTGAGCTGAAAGGCACAGTGAAGCTCATCTTCCAGCCTGCCGAGGAGGGTGGAGCTGGTGGGGAGAGAATGGTCAAAGAAGGTACACATTGTCCATCATTTCTCTGTAGTCAAGATCAAAAGTGCGTTGGCATGTGATTGGGCACACTTGGATTTTGCACAGCGTCCAAACTGCATACTCTTTCTGGGGTTGCTACGGCCTGGTCTTGCTTGAATCCAATGACGCTGACAGCATCACCAGGCAAATGGATTCTCAGCAGCCCAATGAAAATTTGTGACGCGTTCAAGCTTCCTTTAGGCAATGAAGGAATGAGTTGAAGCTGATCTTAGCTGACAGGCAACAGCCAATCTGACTGGGATGCAGCAAAGCATAGCAGGTTTCATCTGCATTAGCATTCCAAGTCAGTGTAAAGTCTCAGCAACCACACAATGTCATCCAGCATTGGCCATTCAGAACACTCCACGTAGAGGCATCTGTTGCAAGCATTATAGTCAGGATTGTGTTGCACATGCTGTCTGTGTGTACACAGTCTCTGCCATATACATGGCAATGGGTCGGCAATGGAGTTCAATTGTCAGGTGAAACAAGTGTTTTGACAGTGAGGTTTCCAAGGGTCTGTATCACCAGTCAGAATGAGCTACATCTGATCCATCCAACCGATATGACTGCAGGTC
>JAABUO010003564.1_pt1 | contig 18532 bp, 14 predicted proteins | sample 5559291 | NCBI WGS metagenome assembly JAABUO01 (sample SAMN10711878, study PRJNA513372) | rock metagenome | isolation source: Antarctica rocks | place: Antarctica: Victoria Land, Finger Mt sud | reverse complement strand
ACCACTTTTTGCATGTCGCCCCCAGAGGAGGACATCGTTAAAGTCCCCCGCGCCCTGGTCGATCACCTCAGCGAGATGCTCTGTTATGCGGCCTAAACGGCCAAAGTCTAGGTAAGGGGATAGCCCTAATGTGTACTACGGCGAGGGCTATGAGCACGCCTATACTCAGCGCGAGCCGGTAAGAGGAACGCGTAGAGTTCCGGCTTATAGTCAAGGAGCCAGTTGGATGATCGCGAAGCTCGAGTCTTTTGTCCGCCGCCTGACCGAGGATGAGTCTTTCCGCCGGATCGTGTTGCGCAATCCGGAGCGGGCCGTTAGCCTGTTTGGTCTTGTCGGTCCCGAGCGCCACGGCGCCCTGCAACTCTGCGCCGCCGTCGCCGGCCACGGTCCGACCCGCGCCGCCGTCGCCGGCCCGAAGAACGGCATCGAGAGCTGCTGGTGGTAGTGCCGGACGTAATGGAAGAGTAAGTCCAATGACCCTAGTACGCGGAGAGACAGAGCCAGCCTCTGCCATCGATGAGGCTCGCGCTCTCGACTCTGTGCAGGCGCTTTTGCGCGCGACGCTTAACGCCGCGCCGTGGCCCCCCGCTTTAGCCGAGGTCGCGACCGCCGCGCTCGCGCAGCCGATGCGCGCGCTGGGCGGGCGTCTCACTCCGTGGGTTCTCTTTCCGCTGTGTTGCTGCGCCGCCGCGTGCGGAGATTGGCGTCCCGCCCTCTCCGCGGCGGCGGCGGCGGAGTTGTACGTGGCCGCCCTCGACCTCTGCGACGACATCGAGGATGGAGACTACTCCGTCATCGTCGAGCGGTACGGCGTGCCGATCGCGCTCAACGCGGCGACCGCGTTGCTGGCGCTCGCGCATACCGTTTTACGGCCAACCGTTTCCGACGGGACCGGCGCCGCTCATCGTCGGGCTCAAGACGCCTTGTGGGAGGGTCTGGCCGTGGCGACCGGCGGGCAGCACCTCGACCTCAGCGCGGCCGGCGACGCCCCACTATCGGTCGACGAGTGCCTCGACATCGCCCGCCGCAAGGGCGGCGCGTTGGTCGAGGCGTGCTGCCGCGCCGGCGCCGTCTTCGGCGCCGCAAACCCCGAGTTGGTTGGGCGCTGTGGCCGGCTCGGCGCCTCCATGGGCCTGCTGGCGCAGCTCGACAACGACATGCACGACGCCGAGGACAGCATCTATAAGAGCGATGTGACGCGGCTCAAGCAGACTGTCCCCGTCGCGATCGCGCGTCGCTGGCGCGGACAGGAAACGTTGGACGCCGCGGTGTGGCAGGGCGGTATTCAACTCGCCTATGCGTTGATACACGCGGAACGGGCGCGCGCGCGCGCGGCGCTCGAAGATGTCGCGGCGCTCTGTCCCGACCCCGCCTTTGCGCGCGCCGCCCTCGGGCTATTGCTGCCGTCACGCGCCGCCGCTATAGGGGCGGCGAGGTGAACACAAGCCCCGCGATGTCGACACGGCAGTCGATACAGCATAGGCGGTCATGGCGTCTCGTGATCGCCTGTGTCGTGTTGCTTATCTACGGCGCCATCGATGTCGTCGCGCTGTCCGCGCAGTCCTCCATGCCGGAGTGGGGGGCGCATATCAACCGGCAGGGCGTCATTACGTGGGTTGACCCCAACGGGCCGGCCTCGGACGCCGCCCTGCGGCCGGGGGACCACGTGTTGCGCGCGGGAGAGAACGCCAACGTTCCGTACGTAGACATGGTACAGCGTCGGCTGTTGATCGTGCGACGACCGGGCCTGACGCGCATCCTGACGGAACGCGCGCGGCCAACTTTTGGGCCGACGTCGACGGGACAAGCGCTGGTATTGGTCGGCGTGCTCTTCTTGCTGGTCGGCGGCGTCGTGTGGTCGTATGGACGCGGCGCGCGTCCTCCGCTGCTGTTAGCCGCGCTCACCACGACCGGCGCCCTCACGCTCTTGGGGTATGCCTGGGCTCTCGACGGGCGGTGGTGGGCCATGCGCCTCGCCTTTGTCGCCGGGTCCGTTCTGTTTCCCGCGGCCTGGGCCGCCTTTTTTCTCTCTTTCCCCCGTGATCGGCTCACGCGGCCGCGCTGGCGTCGGCCTTTCATCGCGCTCCTTGCCGTGGCGCTGGCGACACTACTGGCCTATGCGTTATGCCTGCTCGCCGGCTTGCCCTATGCAACTGTTCACGCCGTTGGCGGTCTCATCTTTCCTGTCGGCTTACTCTTGGGGTTGGCCGCGCTCTTTCTACCTGGGCGTGATGAAAACGTCCAACTGCGCCGGCAACGGCGCATCGTTTCCTTCGGGGCCGCCGGCGCCATGCTGCCGGTGTTGTTGCTCTCTTTCGCGCCTTTTGTTGTCCTGGGCCATCCGCTCGTGCCGTACGCGGTGTCGGCCCTGGCCGTGGTGGCGCTGCCCTTGGCGCTGGCCTACGCCATCGTGCGCTACGACCTGATGGGGCTCGACGTCGTGGCGCGGCGCGTGGTCGCCGCCGCGCTGGGTGGGTTCATTCTGATCGCCGCCACAGCCGTCGCCTCCGTCGCGCTCAAACCCCTGCTGGGCGGACTCAGCCTGCCGCCTCTCGTCGTCGCCGTGCTCGCGGGCGCGTCGAGCAGCGGGTACGTGCGCGCCCTATCGAAGACCCTGGCCGAGCGTTTGCTGGCGCCCGAGCTTGTGCGCTCACGCCACCTGCTGGCCGACCTACAAGAGGTCTGGCAGCGCGGTGAGGAGGACTTATCCAGCATCGCGGCGCGCCTCGAGGAGGCCGCGCGCGACACGACGGGGGTAGCGTGGGCGCGGCTCCTGGCGCGTCGTCGCGTGCCCGGAGCCGTGTTCCATATCCCCTCCGTCGCGCCGGGCGATGAGGGCGCTTTCCACCTCTCCATGCTGTTGTTGACCGACGCGCTTGCCCAGGAGTCGTGGGGCGTCGCGCTCGGCGCGAATCACGACGCCGCCGCGTCGGCGATCGCTGACGAATGGCGCGAACTATCCACTGGGTTGTCCGCGGCGGGGTCGTCCGCAACTGGGTCGTCCACACTGCCGGCCTTACTGATGCCGGCGCGTATGCGCGGCGAGGTCATCGCCGTCCTCGTGGTCGGCGCGCGCGCGGACGGCGCCCCGCTCGCCGGCTCCGACCGCGAGGCGTTGGCCCTCCTCCTCACGCACGCGACCCTGGCCGTCGACCACGCGCGTGTGCGCGCCGAACTGGAAGAGGTCGGCGCGGACGCCGCCGCACTCTCGTCCGCCAGTATGCGCCTCACCTCCGCGCTCGACGACCGGCCGGCGCTGCCGCACCACATCGTCGGCGCCCTTGGGGCGTTGCGTGATGTGCGCGATGTTACCCTGCTCCTGTACGAGCCTAACGGCACGCCGACGGTTGTGGCGGCGCATGGCGACGCGATCGCGCTGGTGCCGCCGGCCAACCCCGTCGCCGCGACGTTCACGACGGGGCCGGTTCCCTATGCTTGTCTTCCCCTTATGGTCGGCGAGACGGCGATCGGCGCGTTGTGCATCCGCTGGAGTGAAGCGCATGTCATCCGCGACCACGACCGCCGCCTGCTCACGGTCTATGCCAATGGCGCGTCTATGGCCCTGGAGCATGCCCGTCTCTACGAGCGCGCGCGTATCCAGGCCGAGCGCGACCCTGTCACCGATCTCTACAACCACCGCGCCTTTCACGCGCGCCTGGAAGCCGCGCTCGCCAGGGCGGAGACAGCCGCGGCCTCCGTCGGCGTGCTGCTCGTCGACGTGGCCGACTTCAAGCTCTTCAACGACACGCACGGGCACCAGGCCGGCGACCGGGCGTTGCGACGCGTCGGCGAGGTGCTCCAGGCCTGCTGCCGCGCCTCCGACGCCGCGGCGCGCCTGGGCGGCGACGAGTTCGCCGTGCTGCTGCCCGACGCGACGGCCGACCTGGTCTATACCATCGCCGAGCGCATCAATGACCTTGCCTCGCTCTCCGAGTTGACGTTGCCCGCGGGCCAGCGCCTCCCCGTGCGCCTCTCCATCGGCACGGCAACGTTCCCCGACGACGCGGACGCGGCCAATGCCCTGCTCGCCCGCGCCGACGAGCGTATGTACGCGGCCAAGCGCGCCGGCGTGGCTATCGACGGGGGCAGGCGGCTGGACGACGAGCGCGAGAAGGGCAAGGGCGACGGGGGGCGTTTCAGCATTCTGGAGGCGTTGGTCGCGATGGTCGACAATCGCGACCGCTACACGGGAGAACATTCCGAACAGGTCGCCGCCTACGCCTGCGCCATGGCCGCCGAGCTTGGCCTCTCCCACGACACCATCGGCACGTTGCGTACGGCCGGCCTGCTGCACGACGTCGGCAAGATCGGCGTGCCCGACCGTATTTTGCGTAAGCCGGACAAGCTGATCCCCGAGGAGCGCGACATCATCGCCCGCCACGTCGAGCTCTCCGAGGTGCTGCTCGCCGTCGTATCGCAGGACCGCGATATGATGGACGCGGTGCGTTACCATCACGAGCGTTGGGACGGCGCCGGCTACCCGCGCGGCGCCGCTGGCGAGGATGTGCCCTTGCTCGGCCGCATCATGATCGTGGCCGACGCCGTGTCGGCCATGGGGATGGACCGACCGTACCGCAAGGGGCTGTCGTGGGCGACGATCGCCCGGGAGTTGGACCGTAACGCGGGCCTGCAATTCGATCCGGCCCTTGTTCCCGTGGCCCTACGCGCGTTGCGCGGCCACGTCGAGCGCGCCGCGTGACGCCGTTCAGATCTCGTCGGGCAGCAGGACGCAGCGCGCGGTGGGGAAGCGCACCCATACGCGCGTCGCGGGGGCGCGGTCGGGCGTGAGCGCCTGGATCGTGAGGTCCGGCCCCAGCGCCACGACGTGACGCCAGCGTCCGCCCAGGAACTCGCTGTGGATCACGTCTCCGGCCACGAGGTTGCAGTCGGCCCCGTCGGCTCCATCGCCGCCGTCGGGGGGCGGGGCGGCGTGGACCGTCGCGTCCTCGGGGCGTAGCACGGCGACGCCGCGACCGGAGCGCGCGCCCCCGTCTTCGCGGGCCAGCCCGCGCAGGCACAACGCGCCGCGCCGCACGGCGGGGCGTCCGTCCGGCCCGGTCGCGATGTCGCCATGCACGAAGTTGGCGGCGCCGAGGAAGCCGGCGATGAAGACGTTGGCCGGGCGCGTATACAGCTCCTCGGGGGCGCCGACCTGGACCACGCGCCCGTCGCGCATCACCACGATGCGGTCGGCCATGGCCAGCGCCTCGACGCGGTCGTGCGTGACGTAGACCGCCGTGATGCCCTGTGCCTTGAGCAGCCGCACGAGCTCCACGCGCATCTCCTCGCGCAGCGCCGCGTCGAGATTGGAGAGCGGCTCGTCCATCAGCAGCAGGCGCGGGCGCGTGGCCAGCGCCCGCGCGATGGCCACGCGCTGCTGCTGCCCCCCCGAGAGTTGGTCGGGGTAGCGCGCGTCGAGCCCGTCGAGGTGGACGAGGGCCAGCGCCTCGGCCACGCGCGCCGCGCGCTCGGACCGCGCGAGGCGGCGCAGCCGCAGCCCGAAGGCGATGTTCTGGGCCACGGTCATGTGCGGCCACAGGGCATAGTCCTGGAAGACCATCCCGATGTCGCGCTCCTCCGCCGGGACGTCGCGCCGGCCCGTGCCCGCGTAGACCACGCGTCCGTGGACGCTGATCGCGCCCGCGTCCGGCCGTTCCAGCCCCGCCAACATACGCAGCACCGTCGTCTTGCCGCTCCCCGACGGCCCCAGCAGGGCCAGGAAATCCCCGTCGTCCAGCGCGAACGACACGTCGCGCGCTGCCGTCGTCGCCCCGAAGCGCTTGGTCAGGTTAGAGACCTCGACGGACAAGGGCGCCACCTCCCCGTGAGCGGATAAAGCGGGCCGCGATCGCGATGACCAGGGCCGCCGCCGCGACGACGATCAGGGCCAGGATGGTCATGGCCGTGCCGGGACCCTGCTTGTAGTTGTTGTACTGGTTGATGATCTGCACCGCCAGCGGCGGTTGTCCGGGGGGCTGCAACAGCTCCGAGGCCGGCAACTCGAATATCGTGCCGGTGAAGACAAGCATCCACGTCGAGAGCAGGGCCGCGCCGACGATGGGCAGCACGATGCGCGCGAAAATCGTGCCCGTGCCCGCGCCCGCCAGCCGCCCGGCCTCCAGCAGGTGCTCGCCGACCTGGGCCAGGGCGCCCCCGGCCAGCCGCGCGCTGAAGGGCAGCGCCCCGGCGACGTAGGCCGCCAGCAGCAGGCCCAGCGTGCCGTAGGGCGTGCCGCCGAACGCGCCGTTCATCCACGACTGGTTCCAGGCGAAGATGTACCCGACGGCCAGCACGACCCCGGGGATGGCCAGCGTCACGATCGTGGCCAGGCGCAACAGGCCGCGGCCAGGGATGCGCGTGCGCTCGACTACGAAGGCGACCGCCGCGCCGAGCAGGGCGGCGATCGTGGCCGTGGCCACGGCCAGGGCCGCGCTGCGCTCGAGGGCGGGCAGCGCGTCGCCGCCCGTGTCGAGCACGATCCGGTAGTTGGCCCACGACAGGTTGCCCGGCGCCAGGCCGGCCGTGAGGTCGCGCATGAACGACGAGGCCGCCGTCGCGATCAGCGGCAAGAGCAGCGCGACGAGGAAGAACAGCGCGACGAGGGCCAGCAGCGGCAGGCGCCAGGCTCCCAGCGCGAGCGGATAGGCCCGGCGCGTGCGGCCGGTGACGACTTGATAGGAGCGGGCGCGCAGCAGCCGCGCCTGCGCGAGCAGCGCGAGAGCGATGGCGACAACCAGGATGAGGGCCAGGGCGGCCGAGAGCGCGAAGTCGACGGGCGCGTTGTTGATGGCCGCGTAGAGCTCGTAGGTCACCAGATTGAAGCCCGCCTGCTGGGCGATCGTCGCCGCGGTCCCGTAGTCGGAGATGGCCTCGGCGAAGATGATGAGCGCGCCGGCGACGAGGGCCGGGGTCAGCAGGGGTCCGTTGACGCGCAGCCAGCGGCGCAGCGGACGGGCGCCGACCATGCGCGCCGCCTCCTCGTACTCGGAGCCGAGGCCGCGCAGGGCCGCGGCGACCGCCAGGTAGGAGAAGGGGAACAGGCGCAGGGCCAGCAACGCGGTGAGCCCGATCGGCGAGAAGATCGCGGCGACCACGCCATCAGGCAGCGGGGCGACCGTCGTGTCGACGAAGCCGCCGCGCGCGAACAGGAGTTCCCAGGCCAGCGCCACGAGGTAACTTGGCGTGAACAGGGTGATCCAGACGAGGCCGTCGAAGAGGCGGCGGCCGGGGAGGTCGGTGCGCAGCAGCAGCACGGCCAGCGCCGCCCCCAACGCGGTTCCGAGCGCGGCGACGGCGAGGCCGAGCCACGCGGTGTTGAGCATGGCCGTGTAGATCTCGCGCGAGCCGAACGCCTTGACGAAGGGGGCTAGCGAGGGGGTCAGGCGGGCCGGGACCGCGAAGAGGCTGGGCAGCACGCTCTGCGCGAGGATCGCCGCGAGCGGGTAGACGACGAGGACCAGCAGCGCGGCGGCGGAGAGGGCCGCGAAGGCCAGCCCCGGCGCGCGACGGCGTCCCGCGCCCCCCGCGCCCCGCCACGCGCGCCCCTGTGCGCCGGGTTCGCGTCGCTCCAGAACGTCGACGAGGGCGGGGGTGGCTCCCCCCGCCCCCGCCGCTCCGCCCTCGTCTACCCGTGTCGCGTCCACGCTACTGCACGACGTTGGCGTGGAACCACGTCTTGATGTCGGTAGCGTGCGCGCCCGCCCACTTGTAGTCGAGGCGCTGGAAGGTGATCCCCGTGGTCTGGCGGCCCGGGAGCGCGGACACGCCCGCGACGATGGGGGTGTAGTACGAGTCGGGATCGTTGGGGTCGTGCAGCATCACGTTCTGGCCGGTCCGCGAGAGGATGTAGTTGACGAACGCCTCGGCGGCCTGGAGATGCTTCGACCGCGCGTTGATCGCCACCACGCCGGGCAGCACCGTGACGCCGCTCCGCGGGTAGACGACGCCGATGGGCGGGTTCCCGGTCAGCTTGGCGGCGTAATAGGCCGAGTCCTGCACGATGCCGACCGAGAGCGCGCCGGTCTCGACGTTGTGCAGGGTGGGGTCGTTGGTCTGGAAGATGTGCAGGCCGTTGGCCTTGAGCGCGCGGTAGTAGGCCTCGCCCCTGGCGATCCCGTTCCCCGTGCCGCCCAGGCGCAGGTACATCCCGGCGATGAGCGGGAAGGCCGGGCCGGAGTAGGCCGGGTCGTTCTCGGCCACCTGGCCCTTGAAGCGCGGCGCGAGCAGGGCGCTCCAGTCCGTCGGCGCCTGGGACGCGGAGAGCTTGCGGGTGTTGTAGACGATGACGCCGGCCGCAGTGACGCCGGTGGGGTAGAAGGCGCGGTCGGGCGGGATGAGCGACCGGCCCAGCGTGGTGTAGTTTTTGGCGTTGGCGGGGCTCCACCTATAGAGCAACCCCTGGTCGTCGAGGGTCTGCATCGTGGCGTCGCCGTCGAACCACGCGATGTCCCAGTGTGGATTGTTGCGTTCGGCGGAGATCTTGGCCAGCAGATTCCCCGTGCTGTCGTCGGTGAGCAGGACCCTGGTCCCGCTGGCCTTCGTATAGGCCTTGGACATGGCGCTGTCGTAGCCCTGCGCCGAGTAGAGGACGAGCGAATCGGCGGCGTGGTTACCCGTCGCGGGGCCGGCGGCGCGGGCCGGGGTAGCGATCGCGGCGCACGCCGCCGCCAGCAGCACGGCGCGCAGGGGCGTCGCGGCGCGAACCTGATGGATCAAACGTGTCATGGCGCTCTCCTCGGGAGTCAGACGCACATCGGTGTTACATGTAGCAGGCGCTACATCTGCCCTACTGTAGCAACGCGCCGTTAAGAGTAGGTTAAAGGCGTGTTAAGAGGCGGTTAAATCACCGGCCTCGGGCGGCCTCAGTGCGCGGCGTCGGGGAGGAACGCCTCGCCGTGGGGGCTCAGCAGGCCGATCGCGACCGGCGTGATGATCCCCGTCGACAGGTCGATCGTCCCGACCATGCCCGCGACGCCTGAATCGTTCGGCGCGGCCGCGTAGGCCGTTCCGGGCACGAAGGTCGTGCGGAGGGCGTAGATCGCGTTGGCCTTGGTATCGGTGACCAGGATGCGGCCCTGAGAGGCGGACGGCCAGATTGTGTCGTCCACCTGCGTGCCCAGCGGCACGCGGGTCACGTAGGGGTGGGCCGTGCCGGCCCCGGAGATGAACACGAGCTCGGAGCCGGCCTGGTTGTCCATGACCAGATTACCCCGCGGGTCGATGGTCATGGAGTCGGGGTCGACCTCGTTGAGCGTTACCTTTTTGTTCGTCGTGGTGTCCAGGGCGGTCCCGTTCCCCATAAGTAGGGGGGTCAGGCTGACCTTGCCGTGGCTCAGCGTCACCTTGTCGAGGGCCGGGTGCGTGTTGGCGCCGACGCCGTTCACGCTGGGGTTAGACGCGTCCATCAGCGCCATCCCGTTGGTGAAGGCCATGTCGTCGTAGCCGCCGCCGTGGGGCGTGGCGATGGAGCGATACAGCGTCGTGGCCCCGCTTGTGGGATCGATGGTCGTAAGGTGCGGGTTGCCGTCCTCGTTTGTCAGGGCCCAGAGTTGGCGGGTCATCGGGTTATAGCGCAGGCCGTCGCAGTGGCCCAGGACGTCGAAGGTACGGACGACGGATCCCCGCGCCGTATACTCCACGATCGTGCTCGTCTTGTGGTCGGCGCCGTCCTTCGCCGTGATGTTCTGATAGCCGACGTAGACGCGTCCCCCGGCGGAGACGATGGAGTCGGGGTTGGAGTAGGCGGCGGTCCCGGCGGCGAAGGTCGAGACCTGGTAGCCCGGCAGCGCGACCACCGGCGTGGCCGTGGCGGCGACGGCCTCCCGGCGCGCGGCGGCCCCGGCCGTGAGGCCGATGAGAAGCGCGGTCAAACCAGACGCGGCGGCGGCGCGGCGAGCGACCGGAGACATGGACATGGACATGGCGTACCCTCCTATAAGTGCTGCCCTCTGGAGATAGCAGAGGGGGTCGTCGACACGCCGCGCCCCTCCTGCCCTGCTAGAGCGCGATGGAGCGCGGCGTGTCTTCCAGTTTGCACGTTACCCAATCCGTGTTAAGGGGATGTTAAAAGGGGATTAATAGCGGGTTAAAGGTATTGCCGTGAAAAGTTGCCTACTCCGTTCGCCCCCTCCGGGGCGAAGAGGGCGACTTTGCACAGACCGTTATACTGAGGGTGGATGGCGACGCGCAGACGCCCAGGAGAACCCGCGGGGCGAGCGCCGGCATCCACGCGGCCGAGCCGGACCGCGAGATCGCGTGGGCGCGGGGACGAACACGACGGACACAAGGACACGACGAGCAGGAGGAGAACTCCCATGACAGAAACACCAATGCCCGGTGGCCAGGAGATTGAGAAGGAGCCCATGCTGCTCCTCGATACGACGGGATCGATGAACTACGGTACCTCGGCCCAGGATCCGACGCCGCGCAAGGATACGATCAGGGAGGCGATCGGCATCATCGTGGCGCAACTCGCCGCGGAGGACAGCCAGGCCGCGGGGGAGGAGGAGGGCGGGGGTCTACGCACCGTCACATTCGCCGGCGGCCAGGCGCGCGATATCGGCGATCTCAACCCCGCCAACATCGAGCAGAAGTGGAACGCCATTCACTGGGCGGGGGGGACGCGCATCATGCCCGGCCTCAACGTCCTCGTCCAGACCTACAACGAGGAGTTCGGCTCCGTGCCGCCGGCCACGCGACCGCTGCTTCTGGCCCTCGTCATCACCGACGGCGAGGCCGACGATAGCGCGGCCTTCGCCAACGCGATCGCGCAGGCGTCGGGCGGCATCTATTTCGCGTTGGCGATCATCGGCTACGGACCCGAGCACGACGCGGCCTTGCGCTCGTACCAGCAGATCGAGGCGCAAAACGCGCACGTGAAAGTGCTGCCGTTCGCGGCCGAGACCGATCCCACGGTGATCGCGCGCGGCCTGTCGCGGATGATCGAGTAGGACGGGGCGGACAGGGGACCGCGGACGATGGGGGCGATGTCGTGGGGCGCGCGGATGAAAGCGGCGTTGAGCGGCGACGTGTCGGGGGTCGACGTCGCCGCCATGCTCGCTGCGGCCGGTTCTCTGTCCGCGTTGGGGCAGGAGCTGGCCGATCGGCGTCTCGCCGCCGAACTCGACCACGCCGGGCACGAGTGGCGCGTCTGCATGGCGCTCGCGCCCATCGCCGCGCCGCTCTGGCTGGGCGAGGCGTTGGTGACGTTCGCGGGGAGCCTCGTCGAGGCGGAGGCCGCCGCGCACCCCGACCGCCCGTCTGACCTGAGCCCCGTTGCGTACGCCCTCGCCGTCGCGGCGCTGCGCCCGGTCACCGCGATCGTCGCCGAGGTGAGCGCCACTCTGGTCGACCCGTCGCGTCCGTCCAGTCTGACCGCGCCGCTCACGGTGGGGCCGCGCGGCGCGGTCGCCGCGTACCCGCTCCCCATCCCTGTCCCGGCGCCCTATCCACGCGGCCTGCTCCACGCCGCCGCGCTCATTCAGGGGGCGGCGCAGGCCGCGTTGAACGATGCGGAGGCGTTGGTCGGGCGGTCGCCGGCGCCGGGGTGGCTGACGGCGGCGTTGCGGCGGGTCGGCGGGGAACTGCGCGCCGCGCAGGCGCGCCTGGACATGGCCGAGGTCCGGCTGGGAGCCCTCTTGCGCGCGTCGCGCGCGGACGAGGAAGCCTTGCTCGCCCTCTGCGCCGACTTGTGGGACGCGCTCAACACGGGCCTGGTCATCGGCCAGATGGTGCGCGAGCCGCACCTGCTGCCGGGAGCCCCGACCGCGGCCCCAGCCGTGGAGCCGCGCGCCGTTACCCATCCGGCGATGTCTTTCCCACCATCAGCCTCGCCAGCCCCGCCAGCCTCGCCGCCCGACGCGCGCCAGGGAGTGCGGCCGCCCGTCGCCGCGCCGGAGCGGCCCCTCACGCTCCCCGAGGTTGGCGACGGCGTGCGCGATGTCCCGCGCGACGCGCCCGCGCCCGCCGCCGGGGAGATTGCGGGCGCGGGCGCGGACCCGGCGGCGACGCGGCAGGGGCAAGGGCGGGACGCGCCCCTCACGCTTCCACGGATCGGCGCGCCCGACCCGCTCCCCGCTCCCCGGCCCGACGCGCTTGTCCGTCCGGCCCATCCGGCCAACCCCGCTCATCCCGCGCCGAGCGCGAACCCCGATGTGTCGGATTATTTTCGGTTGCCGCGCATCGGCCCGGACGAGTAGCGACCCCCGTCAGGGTGTCGCGCAATGGTCTCTTGTGGGGCATGTCGAACGGGACGATATGGGGTGGCCGGATGGCGGGGTGGCGAGACACTGGGGCGCCATCCGATACTCGTCCCGGATATGGCCGTGGAGGATAGCTGTCCCGTTCCGCATATCCCGTCTAACGGCGAAGAGCGAGATCCTGAACGCTACCTTAAACACGTGAAACGTGTAAAACTATAGAAGTGGTTGTTCCTACATAGTCAATGGCGAGAGAGTGGCGCGTTATGGCCGAAGCGAATGTCCTGACGAGGGGCGCCGAGGGCGTTGATCGCTTTACTGTGCCGCTGTACACCTTATCTGAAGCTGCCCGTTACTTGGATGTCCCTGTAACTACCTTCTCCACATGGGCGCACGGGTATCAGCGGCGCCCGCGGGGTCGGCGGGAAGTTATCCAGGGGCCTGTGGTGACAGCGATGGACCGCGAAGGACGCGCCCCTCGCGGTCCGTCCGTGCCTTTCATCGGCCTGGCTGAGGGGCTACTATTAGCCGCGATCCGGCGTCGTGGCGTCCCGCTCCAAAGGATTAGGCCAGCACTGCGCATCCTATCCGAGCAAATTGGGCTGGAGCATGCGCTTGCTTCCCGCGCGCTCTATACGGACGGCGCGGCCGTGCTTTATGACTACGCGGAACGACAGGGGGACACACCCGAAGCGCGGAGCGCCCGGCGGTTGATCGTCGTTCGCAATGGTCAGGGGGTCTTCAATGAGATGATGGAGGACTATCTGCACCGGATAACGTACGGCGCCGACAACTATGCGCGGATTATTCGCCTCCCGCAATACGAGAAGGCGGACGTCGTCGCCGACCCCGCTCGGTCGTTCGGTCGCCCCATCTTCAGCCGAGGCGGCGCGCGCGTCGAGGACGCGCTACAACTCTTCTGGGCGGGAGAGGATCTGCGGACAGTCGCCGCTGAGTTTGGAGTGCCGGAGGCCGAGTTAGAGGACGCGGTTCGTGCCACATCCCGCTGGGCTGCCTAATCTTTTCCTCGATCGGAGCCTCGGCCGTATCCAAGTGCCTCAACTCCTTCGCGCTCAAGGGCTCAGACTGGTAACCCTAGCCGAGCATTACGGGATTCCGCAAGACGAACAGGTTACCGATACGGCATGGCTTACTGAGGCAGGCCAGCATGGGTGGGCCGTTCTTATGAAGGACGGACGCATTAGATACAATGCTCCCGAACTTGCCGCTGTGAAACAGTATGCGCTGCGCTGTTTCTGCCTAAACCGCCAGGATTTACGAGCGCAAGACATGGCTGGGCGCTTTTTACGCAACGTAGAAGCGATGGCCGCAACGTAGAAGCGATGGCGAACGCGTGCGGTGCGCCAGGGCCCTTCATATATGCCGTGCATGATACAAAACTACAATTGCTACATCTGCCCTAAAGTGAAGCCATGGTGGAATCTACATGCTCTCTCACGCCGATCCTGCGGGTTTCACCTTGGCGTTACTATAGCGTTACTATTCAAGCAAACTACCCTTGGCGGCGCCGTGTGCGTGCCGGCGTACCGGCGACCACACATTGGGGTCGTTAGTGGGGCGCGGCGTCGTTGGACATTCCGCGCCGCCCCGCCAACTCGCGCTGGTCTAGCCGCCCCTCGCGTTCTCGACGCGTCGCCACGGGCGTATAATTAAGACGATATGCCCGACATATTCGACGCCGCCACATGTAGCGCGGTGATGCGCAAAGTGGGGCGAGAGAACACCGCCCCGGAGATGATCGTCCGGCGTACGCTGCACAGGATGGGGTATCGCTTCCGTCTCCATCGCCGCGACCTGCCCGGCCGGCCCGATATCGTCTTGCCCAAGCACAAAGCCGTCGTCTTTGTGCATGGCTGCTTCTGGCACAGTCGCCCCGGCTGTGAGCGCGCCGATCGGCCAACTTCGCGCACCGACTATTGGAACCGCAAACTGGATCGCGATCGCAAGGCCGTCGCGGCCCTTGAAGAAATGGGCTGGCGCGTCCTAATCGTCTGGGAATGCGAGATCAAGACCGAAGTTGCGGTGGAAAGCGCGATCGAAGGCTTCCTCGACACGTCCAAGGGCGTGAGCGGCGCCCGGCAGCCCTAACCGTAACCGTGAGCACGCTACGTCTTACCCGCCTTCACTTTCGCGTCGCGTAGTTTCTCGTAGCGGTCCAGGAAATCTTTGTGGCTGCGCTTCACCATCGCCAGCAGATCGGTGTAGCGCCGCACGTAGATGTCCGAGTTCTCCAACGTGGTGCGCCGCTGCCGGACCTGCCACGTATCAGCCAAGTCGCCGCAGAGCAGATAGCCAGTGACCTCCTTGTGCCGCAGGTCGGGGTCCGACGTCCGCTGCACGTAGTCGCGCATGAAGCCGACGTACTCCTCGATCTGGGCGAGTTCCTTCGTCGAGGCCTGCACCGACGGTCGCTTAATCTCCACCACGACGAGATGTGTGCCCTCCCATACGCAGAGGAAGTCGATGCGCCGGTCGTCCGCGGGGAGATCGTCGTCGGGGAATCGCTCCCGCAGGAGCTGACTGTATCGCTTCTCATCGGCGATCAGCGTCCAGCGCGGATCTAGTACCCAGGGGAACTCTTTGAGGAAGTTGTGCAGCGTCGGCACTTCGAGCGCGTTGGTTTCGATCAGGCGTTGCAGCTTCTGAATCGTCGTCATCCGCCCTTCTGTGACGCGCATCATTTCCTTGGCCTCGACGACCTCCCACTCGCGGAACAGCTCGATCAGCTTCTCGGTCTCCTCTACCCGTACGTCGGTCAGGTCCTGGGCCAGGTCCCAGAAGGCGTCGAACTCCATGAAGTCGAGGCACATCTGCACCACGGGCATTTGGGTTGCCACGTCCGCCGTGGGATTGCGCTTGACGATCTCGCGGATCAGCTTGTCGGCTACCTTCTTGGCGCGGCCATTGCCGTGTTGCTCGGCCTCCTCCTCGAACCGCTGGTACAACGGGTTCTTCGCCAACTCCGCGTCGTTGTCGCTCGATCGCTTCTCCGCCCACGCGCGGGCGATCCTGTTGACCTCCTTTTGCCCCCATTCCTTAAGCGCCGCGTTGGCGTCCGTATCCCAGACCAGGGCATTGCGCGACGTGCCGACCGTATCCTCCTCGGCGTCAACGAACTCGGCGTTGATCTCGCCGATTAGATGAGGCCTGGTCATAATTCGTCACGCATCGTTTCGGAGCGGGGTGAACGGGGTATTTGGGTCACTTAAAGGGTGGTCATGCCGCATCATCGCCATGCGGGAGTTGTTACAGCCCGCGTTGAGCCCCTCGTCGGGTCTTACAAGGGCGTGAAAGACATCCCTTGATGCCCGATTTAAGCGCCCAAATTGAATTATGACCAAGTCTCGATTAGATAGGAGAGCGCGTACTGCTGCCCGACCACGGCGTCGAACACGAACGGCTCCTGCACCAGCTTGCCGCGCGCCATGATGACGATTCCGTGTTGCACACCCTCGGGCAGCGACGTCTTGCGGTCGATGGCCCCGATCCAGCCTGCCACCGTCCACCCAGTGTCGGGCCTAATCTCCGCGTCCTCGTATTCCCACAGGTACGGCTTGCCGGCAGCGTCGTGCTCCAGCAAGTTCTTCAGATCGCGCTCCTCCGGCGTGATCGCATCGCCGTTGACAACAACCTCGAACCCGTCGCCTATGACTGAGAAGCGTCGGGCCAGCGCACGCCGGAGTTGGGGTATGGAGATGCTGCGCTTCCGATATTTCGAGATGTGGCGCAGCGTGACCATGGTCCCTGCGGCGACGGTTCCCGTCGGGGGGAGGGGAGGTATCTTAATCTCTCGATGGATGGCGTTGCGCTTGAATTCGTCGAGGTTCATGCGGAAGCGGTTCGTCTCGCCGCCTTTGATGCTCTCGATCTCGATCTCGCTCGCGATGCCGAACCCTGACAGCTTGCCGATCCCCTTGCGGCCCATGATCTTGCGCCCGAGCTGAGGGGTGACGTCCGTCTTCTCCTCCTCGCGTCGGTCGCGTCCCATGATGAGGTAGGCGTCGCGTACGTCGGCGTCGGACATGCCGTCGCCATCGTCCGTCACCACGATCTCGGATGCGTCGGTGACCGCTTCGGTCGGCACGGCGATGTCCACGTGCCGCGCGTTGGCGTCCCACGCGTTGGCCACCAACTCACCGATCACGGGCGGCAGCGTCGAATACATCTGCAATCCTAAGTGCTTGATCGTGCCGATGTCGAACTTCATGACGTAATCGGGCTTGTGTGAGGGCGTGGCCGTGGTCGGGCTTGTGCTCATCTATCCTGCCTCTTCTTGGGCGTCGCGGCCTGGGTGATCGAGGCCCCCAACTGTGCGGCCAGCTTCACCGGGACGGCGTTACCGATCTGCGCGGCGATGTGGAAGAACGTGCCGAAGAACTCGTAGTCGTCTTCGAAGGTCTGCAACGCGGCCGCCTCGCGCAGCGAGAGTCCGCAGTCCTGATCGGGGTGCGTGAAGCGGCCGCAGTAGATGTCGGTGCAGCGGCAGGTCAGCGTGGGGGCGGGCTTCTTCCACGCCATGCGGCCGAACACGTCCTTATGCACGCCGGGGTTCTCCTGGTGGCACTTTAGGAGGATCGACGTATCCTTGACGTCAGACCTGTTCCCGCCGTCCTTCGGGACGGCCCGTGCAATGACTTTATGGTGCGCTGGCAGCTTGCGCGCCTTGTGGTTGACGTATCCTGCCGCTGCCTCCCCATCGGTGAGCACCGGATATTTCTTGAGGTATTGCTCGACCGTCGCCGGTTCCTCGACGCTTTGCGGGGGCAAGGCGATCCGACCGTGTCGCGACGCCAGCAGGATGAAGCGTTTGCGCACCTGCGGCACACCGTAGTCCGCGGCGTCGAGAAAGTCGGCGGCCGGCTCGACGAAGCCGCACGCATCGAGCGTCTGCGCGAACTGCTCGTAGATCTCCCGACCGTACGCGGTGTTCAGCCCCGGCACGTTTTCGACCACGATGAAGTCCGGGGGCGCCTTGCTCACCAGTACGGCGAACGCGAGCAACAAGCTCTTGCGCTCATCCTTCCCCTTCATCTGATTGAGCGTGGAGAAGGGCTGACAGGGCGTGCAAGCCGCGTAGAGCACCGTGTCGTCCGGCGTGATGCCCAACTCCTCGCGCAGTTCGTCGATGTTGATGGTCTTGATGTCTCGACAGACGAAGCGGCTCGGCTTGTTGTTGTGCTCGTAGGTCTTTTGCAGTCGCTCGTCGTCGTCCACGCCCGCCAGCACCTCGATCCCCGCGTCGAGCAGCCCGCGCGTTAGGCCCCCCGCGCCACAGAAGAAATCAATGGCCTTAATCACGCGCCCTCCTCGGCCTCCTGTGCATATCGACCCCAACTCCTACACTCGTTCGCATCTATTCCGTAACGCATACCTCTATACTCGCTGTCGCGGCGTCGGGAAGTGCAGCGCGGCGACGGCCTTGCGTTTGGTGGCCTCGCCGCGGCGGTCGTAGCGGGCCGTGGCCACGACCGAGGCGCGGCCGGTGAGCTGTCGCACCGTGCCCATGTCCACCTGGGCGTCGAGCATGTCGTCGACGAAGGTGCGCCGGAAGTCGTGCGGCGAGACGTGGGCGACGCCGGCCTCCCTGGCGCGCTTCTGGAGCGCTTTGTACACCGCGCCGCTCGTCAGGCGCGTCTGCCTCACTCCGCCGCCCTTGGTCAGCGGCATGAACAGGCTGCCCGGCGCGCGGCCCCGTAGGGCGAGCCAGGCGTCGAGCGCGGCGGCGGCGGCTGGGGTCAGGGGAACCAATCGCTCCTTGTTGCCCTTGCCGTGGCGCACGCGCAGCCTCGGCGGGTCGGCCGTGTAGTCGGCGAGGTCCAGCGCGGCCAACTCGGCGCGGCGCAGGCCGCCGACATAGAGAGTCGCCAGGATCGCGGCGTCGCGCGCGCCCGCCGATGTCGGGTCGGCGGCGCAGGCTTCGACGAGCGCCCAGAGGTCGCTCGGGGCGACGCTGCGCCCGGCCGGCAGTCGCGTGCCGCATGCCGGCTTGACGTCGCTCAGTCGGGCGTACTCCTCGGCCGAGATGACGTTGAGGTTGCGGGCGTAACGGGCGATCCCGCGCAGCGTAGCCAGGGTCAAGTTCACCGTGGCCGGCGCCGCCTCCCGCGCCAGCAGGCGCGCCTTGATGTCCTCGACGTGCTGGGAGCGCAACTCGTGCCATGGAAACGCGGCCGCATCGACGCCGATCAGCAGCGCCACGGCGCGCAGCCGCTTTGCGACAGCCGTGCGGCTGGCCGGGGCCAGGTTGCCGAGGTAAGCTTGCAACGGATCTTGCGGCGGCATCGCCGCCGTACTTAAGAGTGCGACGGCGGTGA
>JAABUO010003563.1_pt1 | contig 18536 bp, 11 predicted proteins | sample 5559291 | NCBI WGS metagenome assembly JAABUO01 (sample SAMN10711878, study PRJNA513372) | rock metagenome | isolation source: Antarctica rocks | place: Antarctica: Victoria Land, Finger Mt sud | reverse complement strand
GGCGGTGAGCGTCACGATATACCTCTTATTCACGAGCCATCCTCCGTCCTGTATCCGTGCCACTACCACTATGAGGATGCCCCATCGAAACACCTACTGTCAAGATGATGCTTGACGGCCTACTAGTAGGTCGTCGCGCGAGGAAAGAGTGCGGTCACGACGAAGCAACAGGCTACCAGACGCCCCAGACCGAGACCACGACTTGTAGGATTGGGTATCGCCCCCAAACTAATCTTCGATCCTTCTACACGAACGATAAGCGCAATGCTGTGAATTTCAATCCCACCAGAAATACCACACGGGAGAGTTAAGGAGCGTAGCAGCGAGATTTTCGACCGTTCGGACGCCCTGGATTACGATGTCCCAGCAGTAGCAGAATTGCTCCCAGGCTAGGTCTAACGCCACCTCCCGATCGCGCGGCGGTCGCGACACCTGCATCTCAATCGTGTCGCCGTTGATGCCAACGATCTCTGCGCCATATAGTGCATTCCATCGGCGGAGGATTGCCACATGCTCCGCCGGTTCTAGCCCTCCGCCTCCGCCATAGCGAAAATACGCAGGCACACGCCACGGCACGGTTGTAGGGATAAGGTTTAGCTCCACTACGGCGCTGCTTGGGATGGAAAATGCTGTAATGGGCGTACCCTCTCCCGGCCGAGTGCCTTGTATCGCTTCGCGAAAGCTCGCTGGATCCTCCTCTTCATCGTCATCTACGAGAGCAGACCAGCGTTGCTTGAGCCAAGCGACGGGATCGATGAAGCTTGCAGCCATAATGATACGGCTGGCCGCACCGCTTTGCAACTCTTCGATGAGCGCCTCGATGTCGTTAGTGGAGTAGCCTAAGCTTTCCCGACTCCGACTAATAACGGGCCATAGACCCGTCGAATCAACCAGTTGGCGCAGAGAGCGCCAATAGCTGACCGCTTTATCACCCATAACCGGCAGCGAGTAAACGGGGCCTTCTGGTGTTGTGCAGAATAGTGTCAGGGTCGTGGTATCTATACCAAGTTGCTGCAGCACCTCAGCGAGTTCAGTCATTACTGCTTTTCCCCTGTCCAATTAAGTCGCTTGTTGCAAAGCTTAAAACGCAACGGCTAAAGCCAAACGCTGGGTAAATGCTACTTTGTTCAGCATCTACCCATCCATGATTATCTCCTTTTCAGCCTCGTGAATGGGGCGAATGTTTTGTAGTACTCTTGATCGAGCAACGCATTGCTTGCTGGGTCATACGGGATGTAGATGGTATCCAGAGGCCGCTTTCCAGCCCTCATGTCTTGCATGAATGTTTTCCAACCGTAGCTACCTGGCCCCTGCGGCTTGAAGTCACCGTGATTGTACCCCGCCGGCCATTTCGAGCCTGGATACTCAGACGGATGTGTACCCTCTTTATACGCAACGTCCACCCCAGGCTGCCCATTTGCTGTAAAATCAAAGGTCGTGTCGGGGTACCTAGCTTGAAGTTGCGATGGCCCACCCTGTCCGGCCCCTCCATTCAACATGTCATAGTGGAAATCGTTACCGTTGATAGTCGCAGCGGTAGACCCTGTCGTTGCTCCGACGCCCGTGCCATCCGCAGGCACCGATGGCACCTCAGCAGGGAACAAGGATTGCTGCCCAGGTCTGGCCCTTGCCGCCCGCCTACTCCGGTAGACGATGCCGAGGGAGCCGGGGTCGCGGACGGAGTCCCAGTAGGCGCGGGCGCCCCGCCCGGCAGCCGCTCTTAGGCCGGATACGCCAACCCCGCGTAGGGCTCCCGCGAGCCCGATGACTCCACGGGCGACGCTGGGCGCGCCCAAAGCGGTGGATACTACGGCGGCGTCCCCCGCCTCGCGATCCAGCATCTGCTGGTCGCGCTCCGCTTGTGCGTCATAGGCAGCGAAGTCGCAGGGGCTCGACGGGCCACCCGCCACCGTCGGTGTCCCGAAGATCAGACTGCCCCCCCCGACGACGAGACCCGTGGTCGTCCCATTCGCGCGGCGAGTCAGCGCGAAGTCCTTGACCTCGCCGAGGTTGCAGCCCAAATCCCCGATGGAGGAGGCGGCGCGTGCCCAGAAGTCCTGTCCGCTGGCGCCGTTGCACCCGCTGTCGAGCCCGGTTGGATCGACCATGTTGAGGGGGTCGACCATGGCGTAGGCATAGGGTTGGCCGGTCTGGTCCACGAGCGGGTCGACGCTCATGAATTGCTGGATGGCCGGGTCGTAGTAGCGCGCCTGCAGGTATTGCAGGCCGGTCTCGGCGTCGGTGTATGCTCCGGCATACCCGAACGGGGTCGTCGTGTTTCCGGCGCGGCCCGTTGGGTTGCCGTAGGCGTCGTAGCTGTACGTGGCAACGGTGTGGCCCGCCCCGTCGAGCAGCGCGCGCGTCGAGCCCAACTGGTCGCGTAGATAATACTGGATGCTGCCGTCGGGGTTGACCTGCTCGATGGGTAAGCCGTCGGGGCCGGCGATGTAGCGCGTGGCGCCGTCTTGCAGCAGCGCGGGCAAGCCCTCGGCGGTGTCCCACGTTTCGGCGGTGGTCGTCATGCCCTGCGTCGTGGTAATGGTCTTGCTCTGGCGTAGGCCATCGCCGTCGTAGCTGTAGCTCGCCTGGGTGATCCCGGTGGTCGCGGTGATCAGGCGGTCGGCCTGGTCGTACCGAAGTTCCGCGATGCGCCGCCCGCGCTGTCCGTTTGGCTGGTCCGGTCGCCATTCTTGTTGTATAGGAATGACAGGTTGTGGAGGGTGGCCGTGCCCGAGAGCGTGGTCGTGCCGGTCAGTTCGTGGGCGTTATCGTAGGTGAGCGTGCTGGTGTATGGTCCGCTCGGGTCGAGGCGCTGGGTGACCTCGCGCGCGGCGTCGTTGGCCCAGGTTGCGGTGCTGGTGATGCCGCTGCTGCCCTGGCTGTCGCCGATCAGCCCCGCCAGCTTGTCGTAGCTGTAGGTGTGCGCCTTCCCGTCGAGTGGATCGACCGCCCCGACGATCTCTCCTGCCTTATCGCGGCTGTAGGCGTAGGCCCAGCTTGTGAGGGGCGTGGTGTCGGTGATGCCGGTGAACCGCTCGGCGGCGTCGTAGCCCATCCCGATGCTGGTGGTGGTCGAGGTGGGCAGCGTCTGCGTGATGAGGTTGTCGGCGGCGTTGTAGCCGAAGCGCGCGGTGTGGCTCAGCCAGTCGCGCACGCTGCTCAGGCGGTCCAGCGTGTCGTACGCGCGGGTGACCTGGGAGCCGTCGGGGTAGGTGATGGCGACGGTGTTGCCCACCGCGTCGTAGCCGTAGCCTACGCTCCGGCCCGCTCCGGTGGTGGTCGTGATCACGCGGTCGAGCGCGTCGTAGCCGTAGGAGGTCGCGCCCGTGCCGTCCGTCATGCTCCGGCGTTGACCCGTCGCCGTGTAGGTGTAGCGCACGTTGGGCGTCGCGCCGTCGCTGTAGGTGATCGCGGCGGTGCGGTCGAGGGGGTCGTAGCCATACGTCGTGACGCGGCCCAGCGCGTCGGTCCGCGAGGTGCGGTTGCCGGCCAGGTCGTAGCCGGAGAGCGTCTGGTGGCCGAGCGGGTCGGTGGTGGTGATGACGCGGTTGAGGTTGTCGTAGCCGTAGACGGTCTGCTTGCCCAGGGCGTCGGTCGCGGTGACCGGGTTGCCCGCCGCGTCGTAGGCCGTCGTGAGCGTCGAGCCGTCGGCCTGTCCGACAGCGGTCTGCTGGTCGGCCGCGTCGTAGGTGTAGACGGTAGTACGCCCCAACGGGTCCGCCAGCAGGGTGCGGTTGCCGGCCAGGTCGTAGCTGTACACCGTCGTGCCCGTGAGCGGATCGGTCACGGTGATGGGGCGGTCGAGCGGGTCGTAGCCGTAGGTCGTGGCGTGGCCGAGTCCGTTGGTGCGCGTGATGACGTTGCCGGCGAGGTCGTAGCCGATGGTGGCGGTCGTGCCGTCGGTGCGCGTGATCGTGGTCTGCTCGTCGCCCGCGTCGTAGCCGTAGCGCGTGGCGTGTCCGTTGGCATCGACGACGGAGGTGCGATTGCCCACGGCGTCGTAGCCATAGACGGTCGTGTGGGACAGGGCGTCCGTGGTGGTGATCAGCCGGTCGAGCGTGTCGTACTGGTAAGCCGTGGCGTGGGTGTTGGCGTCGGTCGCGCGGGTGCGGTTGCCCACCGGGTCGTACTGGTAGGTGGTCGTGTGCGCGAGCGCGTCAGTTGTCGCGACGAGGCGATCGAGCGCATCGTAGGCATCCGTCGTCGTGTTGTTCCGTGGGTCGGTGCGCGCGACGGGGTTGCCGTCGGCGTCGTAGGCGACGCGCCACACGCCGCCGTCCGCCCGCGTCGTCGTGATCCGCTCGTTGGCGGCGTCGTAGCCGTAGGCGGTGGTATTGCCGCGCGGGTCGGCCATGGACGTGCGGTTGCCCGCCAGGTCATAGCCGTATGTCGTCGTGCGGTTGAGGGGGTCGGTCACACCAATGAGCCGGTGCAAGGAGTCGTAGGCGTCGCCCGTGCGATGACCAAGCGCGTCGGTGCGCGTAATGACCTGCCCATCGAGGTCGTACTGCGCGCCCAGGACGCCGCCGTCGGGCTGCCGCACGGCGATCTGCTGGTTGGCCGCGTCGTAGGTGTAGACGGTGGTGCGGCCCAAGGGATCGGTCATCCCCACGCGGTTGCCGGCCAGATCATAGCTGTTGGCAGTCGTGCGGTTGAGCGGGTCGATCACGCCGACGCGCCGGTTGAGCGCATCGTAGCTGTAGGTGGTGATGCGGCTAAGGGCGTCGGTCGCGGTGATGACGTTGCCGTTGGCGTCGTAGCCCGTCGCCAGCGTGGCGCCGTCGGGCCGTGTCGTCGTGGTGCGCTCGTTGTCCGCGTCGTAGCCGTAGGCCGTGGTGTGGTGATTGGCGTCGGTGGAGCGGACCAGATTCTGGTTGGGATCATACTGATAGGTCGTGACGCCGCCGCGCGGGTCGGTGATGGCGGTCGTCTCGCCGAGCGCGTCGTAGCTCATCGTCGTGGTGTCGCTGAGGGGGTTGGCTCCGGCAACGTTGCCGTTCGGGCTCACTTTGGAGATCATGCGGCCGATGAGGTCGTAGCCGTAGGTCGTCGCGCGGCCCAGCGCATCGCTCGACCGGACGAGGTTGCCATAGGCGTCGTAGGCGTAGCGGGCGGTGTGCCCGTCGGGGTCGGTCCGCGCCACGACGTCGCCGGGGCGCGCCGCGTCGTAGGTGAGGCACGTCGTCGCCGTATAGGGACTCGCCGTAGGGCAGCCCGTGGCAGGCGTTGGGGTGGCCGTGCCGGTCGCGGAGGGCGTTGCGCTCGGGATGCTGGTGGCAGTCGCCGGTGTCGTGCTGGTCGGCGTGGATGTTGATGTTGGGGTGGCGGTCGCCGTATTCGTGGCCGGGATAGGCGTGCTTGTCCTTGTGCTCGTCGGCGACGGTGTCGCCGTGCTCGTAGACGTACTGGTCGCGGTCGCTGTCGGGACGGCTGTCGAGGTCGCCGGTGGGATAGGCGTGCTGGTGGACGTGCTCGTGGGGCTGGCCGTGTTGGTCGGCGAAGGTGTCGGCGTGGCTGTGTTGGTCGGAGGAAGGCTCGGCGGTGTGGGCGTGGCCGTTGGCGGCGTGGCGCCGGTCACGCGCACGTTGTCGATGAACGCGGTGTTATCCCCGCCCGCCGTGTCCAATCCGGCGAACGTGAGCGTGTGTGTCCCCGCGGTTGTCGTGAACATCCCCGTCGTGTAGGTGGTGTAGCTCGTCCCCGTTGGCTTGAACGTCCCCAGCACGGCGCCGTCAAGCAGCACCTGGAGGTCCTGCCCGCCGTTGCCGCAGCAGTTGCCGCGCTGCGCCGCCGCGAAGCTGAGCACATAGCTCGTGCCCGCCTGGAAGGGGCCGACGGACTGCTGGAAGCTGCCCGTCCCCTGCAGGAAGGCGACTTGATTGGCCTCGGGCGCGTTGGGGTTGCTATTGGTGAAAGCGCTGCCATTGCCGGTGATGCCCGAGCCGTTCGGGCTGCCGCCGTTGAACGCCCAGAACGCACCGGAAGGGTTGTATTGGTAGCCGCCGCCGAGCGGCGGTGCCTCGAAGCCGTTGTTCTGGATCGGGATGACGCCGGAGGGCGGGGAGGCCACGGCGACGTTGGTCTTCTGGATCTGGTCGAACCAGGCCACGGCCTCCTTGACCATGCGCGCGCGCAGGACGTACGCGCCCGAGGTCGTGGGGGCGATCACGGCGACGGTGAGGGTCTGCGCGCCGCCCGGCGGCACGTCACTGGTCAGCGTGAAGCGCTGATCGGTGGACCAGCCATCGCCGATACCGTCGCTGCTCGTCCCGAAGTGGACGCCCAGGTGGACGGGGTTGGAGCCGCCGGCGTTCCACGTCTGCGCGCCCGTGTTGGTCACGGTGACTTGGTAGATTTGGGTTTGACCGGCGGTCCACGAGGTGGGCGGGTTGCTGCTGTAGCTCGCCGCCAGCGCGGGACCCGTGGGCGTGCTCGTCGGCGTGGGCGTATTCGTCGGGATGACAGGTGGGTCGGTGGGCGTCGGACACGTTTCGATAATGATGCTGTTGCAGCCGCACGAGCCGCCGGACTGCGGACAGACGATGGCGGGCGCCAGACCCGTCGGCGTCGCCGTCGGCGTCTGGCCCTTTTTGCTTGCATTACTCATGGCTGTGGCTGTCGCGGTAGCGGTGGCCTTCGACGCGTGGGGCACGGCGGTCGGCGCCACGGGCGCGGCGCGCGATGGCGCGCTGGTCGCGGTGGCCGTCGCCGTAACGACGGCGCTCGACAGTGCGTCGCGGCTGGTGGCGGTGCGGCCGTAGGAGGCCGTAGTCGCGCGCATTATGGTCGACGCCGACATAATCCGGGCGCTCGACCCGCTCTGGGTCGTCCCTGTCAGCGGCCGCGACACGGAGAGCAGGTTGCCATTGGCATCGTAGGTGTTCGTGGTCACGAGGCCGAGCGGGTCGGTGATGGCCGTGACGTCGTTGAGCGCGTCATAGGCGTAGCTCGTGACGCGACCGAGGGCGTCGATGTGGCTCGTCAGGTTGCCGCTCGCGTCGTACGCGCTATATGCGGTGTGGCCGTTGGGGTCGGTCGCGGATGCGACACCGAGCGTGGCCGGATCGTAGGTATAGGTCCACGTCGCGGCCTGCGCTGTCCCCGCGCCTTTCGTCTCGGACACCAACTCGTTGCCCTGGTACTGGTCGACCGTGGCATACCCGCGCGGGTCGGTGATCGTGGCCGTCTGCGCCGGGCCGCCGGGCGCGAAGGCGTAGGTGAAGGTGGTGGTGCGCTGTTGCGCGTCGGTCTGGCTGATGACGCGCCCGTAGCTGTCGTACGCGTTCGTGACGGTCCCATTGTTGGGGTCGGTCATGGTTTGCAGCAGGTGCGTGCCGGGGGCGTAGGTGAACCTGGTGACGGCGCCCCCCACATCCTGCGCGGCGATCAGGTCGCCCGTGCCGTTGTCGTACGTGAATACCGTGGTCCGGCCGATCGGGTCGCTAATCTTCGTGATGTGGTTGGACCCGTCGTAGGAGAAGATGAGGGAGCGCCCCGCGGCGTCGGTGACGCGGGAAAGCAGCGGGGTGGTCAGCGGGGTCGTGTAGGTCAGGCTCGTGGTGTAGCCGTTGCGGTCGGCCTGCGCGATGAGGAGGCCCGCCGTCGCCGTGGTCGGCGCGGTGAAGGTAAGCTTCTCCTGGGTCTTGCGCGTGAGGGTCAGCGTGCCGTTGCCATTGGCGACGAGCGTGGCCAGCACGCGGCTGGGCGCCTGGTAGGTGGCCGGCGCGGTGAGGCTGAACGGCAGCGTCGAGCCGTCCTCCTGGGTCACGGTCACGGCCCCGCTCGCGTCGGTGCTGAGCGACGCCGTGCGGTCGCTGGACCAGCCGTAGCCCAACGGCCCGTTCTGGCCGGCCAGCAGCGAGTTATACGTGCGCGTGAACCGCAGCGGGGCGCCCCGGCCAGGGATCGAGACGTCGGTGAAGGCGTGGTAGAAGTCGCCCGTGGGCAGGGTGACGGGGTTGTGCGTGTAGCTCCTGACGCCCGTGCCGAGGTTCTCGCTCTGGTTGCAGCCGCACATGACCTCGGAGGTTGAGGGGCCGATCCCGGACACGCTCACGTTGCGCAGTTCGTGCGCGTCGGTCGCGCCGCCCGTCGCGCCGGCGAAGCCAAACTTGAGCGTCGCCGGCAGCGTCGCCTGGCCCGGCGCGGCTTTCAGGTTGTAGCGGTCGATGTAGACCTGGGAGGAGTTGGGGGTATAGGCGGCAACGGTGACGCGCAGGTCGGGCGTGATCGCGATCACGTAGTGCTGGTACGCGGCGCCGAAGCCGGACGGACGCCGCGTGCCCGTGACGTTGCACAGCGAGGGGGAGATGGCGCCCGCCGCCGTCGTCGTCAAGATGGGGTATCCAGCGCTGGCGGACCCGGCAATCGAGATATGCTCCTGTTGGAAATAACCGCCCGAGAAGTTGCCGAACTCGTCGAGCCCGACGCCGACGTACGCGCCGGCCATGCCCTTGTAGCCCAAAGATCCACCCACCCCACCTGGGCTGAACGGGACACCACCGTCAAAGAGATAGAAGCTCGCGCCGTCGGAGCCGTTGTTTGGATACGGGCCGTAGTGTCCACCCCAGCAGGCGTAGTCGAAGCTGACGATAAGGCCGTTGGTGAGCATCAGCGGTGCGTTGTAGTAGGCGTAGCCTACGCTGTTAGTCGTGCTTTCCGAGGTGAGCCGTAGCCACCCCGCGCCGGACGGATCGGTCGCGCCGGTCGCGCCATCCGTCGTGCCCGACGTCAGCGTGGCCGCCCCACCGATGACCCAGCCTGTGTTATCGGGCGTGCTGTTCGCGAACGATTCGTAGAGGGACCCCAGCGCCCCACCGGGCGTGCTAGGACCACGGAGGGTGCTTTGCGCACGCCACATGGCCGCGCGTGTGTCTGTCGGGTGCGTAAGAGGCGCCGGAGCGGCACGCACGCTCACATGCGCGGCGACGCGGCCCACCCCCATCGCTACGGATTGACCCGGCGCGAGCGTCGTCACCAAGGTCGAGATCAGGCAGCAGAGCGCCGCCAGCGTTGTGCGCGTCCGTCGTACTTGCAAGCCCATGGTTTTATCCTCTCCTCATCTGGCGTGCCGGCTATCACGCATCGTTGCCCGTTTCTTTAGGGGGGTGAGCCGGGGGTGTCGGCGACCAATCGGCCGACGCGACTCGTACCCCGTCCTTATCACCCCTCGTCTCATGACACGTTCACGATACCAAGCGCGGAAGGCGTTCGCCGTCCGTATTTCCTGCAACTGTCGCCGCCGTGTGTCCGTACTTTCTGCAATTCCCTCCGCGTCCCCTCTCCCATAGCCGTCGATATGCTACGGTGCTAGGGTAGGAGCCGGGTACCGTGTCATCGGAGGACGGGGGAACGAAAACGTGGGGAGGGAAGGGGGACTATGAACGAGGCCGCGAGACGGAGAGGGCGAGGCTGGCCGTGGTGGCGTCAGGGACGAGCGAGTGCGACGGAAGCCCGCCGTGGGACGGTGGGGAGGCGGACATGATCGCCACGGTAAGGACGCGCCTCGATGAGCGCGCACACGGCATGACCCGCGCACGCCGTGCCATCGGACGCGGCGTGGGTCGGCGCGCGCTTGATCGTCTCGCGCTCCCCCTCACGCTGGTGGCCGTCCTGGGCCTCGTGGCCGCGACCGCCGCCGCGCTCTGGACGCCCGGCACGCTCGAGGTCGCGACGGCGAGCGACGGCGGCGGGCACGAGCGGGTCGCCTGGGTCGCGCCGGATAGCATGGCGGCTAGCGCGGGCGCCGCGCGCGGGGAGCCGGTCGTCGGCCGGCGGCCGGTCGCGGGTGGCGTCACGCTCCTCGTCGCGCGCCCCGACCGCACCGTCATCGCGCTCGGGCCCGACCTGACCCGACCGACGCCCTCCGATCTGCTCGACGCGGCGCTCGGGCTTTGGTTCCTCCTGCTCGGCGGCCTTGTCCTGGCGCGCGCCCGCCCGTCGCGCGCCCGCAACGCCTTCTGGGCCATATGCCTCACGGCCGGCCTCGCCCTCGGCATGGTCGCGGGCGCCACCCACGGTTTGCGCGCGGCGCAGGCCACCCAGTTCGTCGCGCTGCGCCTCTCCGGGCCGGCCCTGCTCGCGCTCGCTCTGGCCTTCCCACTCGGCGCCCCGGTCGTCGGCCGCCGCTCCTGGTGGCGGGTCCTGTGCTGGCTGCCCGCGCTCGCCCTCGTACCCACCTATCCCCTGCTGGAGCGCTACCCGGATGCCCTCGCGCCCCCCAGCCTGGCGCTCGCGGACGCGGCGCTGCTCGCCTACATCGTAGCTGCCGGCGCCTGGCTCGCGCGCCTCGCGGCGCGCGGCCGGCGGCTCCCGGCCACGGCCCGCGCCCAACTAAGGCTGCTGGCGCTCGGGGTCGGCGGCGGCTTCGCCCCCTTCATCCTGCTCACGCTGGTCCCCCGCCTGCTCACCGGCCACGAGGCCGTCGTGGCTCCGTTCACCATCCTGCCGCTCGCGCTCTTGCCCCTCACGGTTGCCGTGGCGATCGCCCAGACCGAGTTCCTGGGCGTCACCAGTCTGGTGCACCGGCGCACGCTGCGCATGATCGTCGGCGCGGCGCTGCTCGGCCTGGTCGTTCTCGGCGCCTGGGTCGCCGCCGCTCAAGCCGCGAACGCGGGTTGGTCGCCCGCCCCCGTCGCCGCCAGCATCGCCCTTCTCGCTACGGTCGGCGTCGCCCCGGCCTGGCGCGCGATGAGCCGGCGTGCGGAGCGCCTCTTCCTGCGCGACGCCTACGACACGGGCGGCGCGCTGCTCGGCCTGAGCGTCGAGTTGGACGCGACCGCCCCCAACGAGGTGGGGGCGGTCGCGGTGGAGCGCCTGGGCACGCTGCTCGACCTCAGCTTCGTCCTGCTTGCCTCAGAGCGGGCATCCTGGTGGTTCGTCCACCCGCCCGGCACGCCGCCCGCCCCCGTGCGCGCCGCCGTCGCGGAGAGGGCGTGCGTGATCGGCGACCGCCCGCCGCTGGCGGACTCGGTCGAGGAGCGCGTGGACGGGACCCCCGTCCTCTTCCTGCCCGTGGCCGACGACGGGGCGCTGCACGCCGTCCTCGCGCTCGGCCCCAAGCGCGGCGGCGACCGCTACACGGCGCAGGATCGCGCGCTGCTCGCGGTTCTGGCCCGCCACCTGTCCACGCTCTTCGCCAACGGCCTCCTGCGCGCCGACGCCGCTCGCCACCTGGCCGCGGTGGAAGATATGGTCGCGGAGCGCGCGGCCCTGACGGCCCACCTCGTGTCGTCCGTCGAGCGCGAGCGGCGCCAGCTCGCGTCCCTGCTGCACGACACGCCCATCCACCTCGGCCATGAGGTCATCCGCCGCCTCGGTAGCCTCGATGCCACGGATCGACCGGGGGCCGTGGTCGGAGGGGAGATCGAGGCCATCCGCGGGCTCGCGGGGGACCTGGTCCACGAGTTACGCGTCCTCATGGCCGACCTCTACCCGCCGCCGCTGGAGATCACGGGCCTCGTCCCGGCGCTACGCGCTCTGCTGCGCGACGCCGAGCGCGACGGTGACCTCGTGTGCGTCCTGGAGGTTGTCCCCGAAGTCACCGCGCTGGGCATCGCCCCGGCCCACGCGGAGCGCCTCTTCGCGATCGTGCGCGAGGCCGTGCGCAATGCCCAGCGCCACGCGGCGGCCGCCACGATCAGTGTCGCGCTCGACCGGGAGGGCGCGGACCTCCACCTGCGGGTCTACGACGACGGGCGGGGCTTCGTGCCCCGCCCGCTTGGCGCCCTGTTGGCGGAAGACCACCTGGGTCTGGCCCTGCTGGGCGAGAAGGCACACGCGTTGGGGGGCCACCACGAACTGACCACCGCGCCCGGTCAGGGCACGGCCATCCACGTCTGGGCGCCCCTGGCCGCCCTCACCCAGGATCCCCGTATGTCCGCGCCGGCCGCCCACGAGGGAGACAAGGAGGACGATACATGATGACCGCCCGCGCCGCCCGCGTCGTCGTCGCCGACGACCACTACATCGCCCGCGCCGGCACACTCGACATCCTGCGGCACGACCCGTCGCTGGAGGTCGTCGGCGAGGCGGCCGACGGGGCCGAGGCGCTCGCCCTGTGCCGCGCGCTCCTCCCCGACCTCGCCATCCTGGACGTGAAGATGCCCCGCGTGGTGGGCACGGAGGTGGCGCGCGCGCTGCGCGACCTGATACCGCCACCGCGCATCATGATGCTGAGCGCGTACGGCGACGCGGCCCTGGTCCGCGCGGCCCTCGACGCGGGCGCGACCGGCTATGCCCTCAAGAGCGTGGCGCGGGACGCCCTCCTTGCCGCGATCCACCGCGTCCTGGCCGGGGAGCGGACGCTGGTCGACGTCGAGGAGCCCGACGGCGGGCGCGAGCCGCTGAGCGAGCGAGAGCGCGTGGTGCTGCGCGGCGCGGCGCGCGGGCTCAAGAGCCGCGCCATCGCCCTGGAGATAGGCGTGAGCGAGCGCACCGTCGAGACCTACTTCAAGCGCGCCTACCAGAAGTTGGACGTAGCCACGCGCGTGGAGGCGGTGACGGTCGCGCAGCGCGAGCACCTCCTCGGCGTCGACACGCCCCCAGGCACTCGTGGCGGCGACGCATAATGTACGAGGCTGGCCACAGCCAGGCATTCGCGATTGCCGAGGTCGTCGGGTGCGCCCTCGCGTGGTCCCCGTCGGACCGTCCGGCGGCGCGCAGCGCATCCGTGCCCTGAGCGACGACGGGCGCGCCGTGCGCGCGACGGTCCGGTTCGCCGCTAGCGAAGGCCCCGTGACCCTGTCCGGGTACGCGGCGGCGGCGCCGTCGGCCACGGCGATTTACGGCAGCGTCCGCGCGGTGCGCTACAACGCGCGGACGCACCTGTTCGGCGTAACCGTCGTCCCCGGACCCGACGGCGCGACCGCTAGCGTGCGCATCGCGCGCCACGCCGGCGCGTAGCCGCCGCCAAAATGGCGCCCTCGCGAGGTTAGCAAAAGATGGGTGTGTTTCCTCTTTCCTCGCTGTGTGGCGTAACGCCCGTCCTGGATGCGGCCCAGTGCTCAATCGCGGGTGCGATGTCCGCCAGCGGGAGGACGGCGGACGCGGCGCGTGCCGCGACGACCGCGCGCGGCATACCATAGACGACCGACGTTTCTTCATCCTGCGCCACCACATCCGCCCCGCGGCCGCGCAGCGCCCGCGCGCCCGCCGCTCCGTCGACGCCCATGCCGGTGAGGATGACCACCATACAGGGACCACGCCAGCACTCCGCGACGGAGGCCAGCGTCCGGTCGATGGCCGGCCGGACACCGTGGATCGGCGGCCCCGCGTCGAGATGGATGCGGTGATCGCGCCCGATCGTTAGGTGTGATCCGCCCGGCGCGACCAACACTTGACCCGGCGCCAGCAGCTCGCCCTCCTCGCCTTCGTGGACGGACATGCCATTGCGCCGCTCCAGGCGCGCCGCCAGCGACCGCGTGAACAGCGGCGGCATATGCTGGACGACCAGGAACGTCGCGGCCAGGTCGGGCGAGAGGCTGCCGAACAGGTGATCCAGGGCCTGAGGACCGCCAGTGGAACTCCCGATAACGACCAGCGCGCGCGCACGTCCTCGCGCGCCAGCGGGGACGGACGGCCGCGACACGACGGGCGCCAGACGCAGCGTGCCGGGGACGACGCGCGGAAGGCGTGCGGTCGCGGCCATCGCCAGTTTGCGCAGCAACTCGTCGCGAAAGGCTGCTGTCCGGTCAAGCGTACCGGATGCCGGTTTGGTGAGATAGTCGACGGCGCCTAGCGACAGCGCGTCGAGGGTCGTGCGCGCGCCCGCTTCAGTGAGGCTGCTGACCATGATCGTCGGAGTGGGCCGCGCCGCCATGATGTGGCGCAGCGTCGTCAGGCCGTCCATCCCCGGCATCTCGACGTCGAGTGTCACCACATCGGGCTGAAGCGTCGGGAGTTGGGCCAGGCACTCCTCGCCATTGGCGGCGCGGCCGGCGACCTCGTATCCGGGAGCCGCGCCGATGATGCCGCTCAAGCGGTGGCGCATCAAGGCGGAATCATCGACGATTAGCACACGTAACGGACGGCCCATGACGCTCCTTTCAACGGACTATTAGCCGGCATTAGTCATGACCACCTTTTGCACCACGGAGACACGGAGGCGCGGAGATTTTTAAGAGCGTGACGTCACCCCGCCTCAGGGCATAGCGGGGCATGCGCCTCTTGTCTCTCCCTCCGTGCCTCCGTGTCTCCGTGGTAAATAATCCAGGTTAGGCGGCGAGCAGCTTGTGCGCCGCCTCGAGCACGCGCGGGGCCTGGAACGGCTTGACCACGAAATCACGCGCCCCCGCCTGCAGCGCCTCCATCACCATCGCCTGCTGCCCGAGCGCCGTCACCATGGCCACCCGCGCGCTCGGGTCGTGCGCCATGATCGCGCGCAGGGCCTCCAGGCCGTCCATCTCGGGCATGGTGATATCCATCAACACCGCGTCGGGCCGTGACGCCTTGTATGCGTCCACCGCCTGCCGGCCGTTCTCCGCCTCGATGGTCTCATAGCCATTCTCTTTCAACAATTTAACGCAGCGCATGCGCATGAACGCCGCATCGTCCACCACCAGAAACGTCGCCATCTTTCTCCCTCTCCATCTATCAGCTGTCAGCTATCATCGTCGGTTATCGGTCGTCGTCACTTCGCGGCGAGTTGGAGTTCGATCAGGCCCACCGGTGTCTCGATCGGGACCAGCATGCGCATGGCCGTCAGCGTCGACAGCTTGCTGCCACGCCCCACCATGATCGCCGGGGGCGCGATCGCGACCGCGTACCCCTTCTCCCCCAACACGGCGCCCGCACGTCCCGCGATCACATTGGCCAACTCGCCGATGCCGCTCTCTCCGAGCGCGTCGAGTTCCTCGCCCGCCTCGCCCATGATGTGCGCCACATACGCCAGCGCGGTGCGCAAGCCCATGCTCATGATGACCGCGCCCTGGATGTCGCCCGCCAGCCCGATGAAGACCGTGACGTCGCCGGGCTCGTATGCCCCGCCCTGCAGCTTGGGGCGGGCCGCCTCAATGGGCTCGCCCACCTCCTGGACCAGCACCTCGCACGCCGCCCCAATGAACGCCTGGATAATGTCCGCTTTCATCCCAACCCTTTCCTCCTATTTGTTCATCTAGGCGCTCAGGGCGTACCTGGGGCGCCACTCTTTGAGGGCGGCCACGTCGACGAGGAGCCCAATGCGCCCGTCGCCGAGGATCGTCGCGCCGGCGAGGCCGGGCAGTGTGCCCAGCGCCGCCCCGAGCGGCTTCATCACGATCTCCTGCTCCCCGATGAAGTGGTCGACCATCAGGCCCAGCGGCTGGCCGTCGACGCGCGTCGCCACCACATGGCAGGTCGTGGCCGGCGCGGCCGGCGCACGGCCGTAATAGTCGCGCAGCCGCACGATGGGCAGGATCGTCCCGCGCACCACCGTGACGTCGGTCCCCTGCAGCGTCTGGATCGCCGCCGTCGGGAGTGTCAGGATCTCCGTCACCGTCGTCAAGGGTAGGGCATACACGGAGTCGTCGACCGACACGAGCAGCGCCTGCATGATCGCCAGCGTGAGCGGCAGGGTGATGAGGAACGTGGTCCCTTGCCCCACGACCGTCTCGATGGCGACGTGGCCGCCCATGCGCTCCAGCGTCGCCTTGACGATATCCATGCCCACGCCGCGCCCGCTGATGTCGGTGATCCGCCGCGCCGTGGACAACCCCGCCGCGAACACGAGTTCGACGGCCTCACGCGGCGTCAAAGCGGCGGCTTCCTCCGCCGTGATGAAACCCTTCTCCACCGCGCCAGCCTTCATCTTCTCGCCGTCGATACCCCGCCCATCATCCTGGATCGTGATCAGAATGCTGCTCTCCCGCGGCGCCGCGGAGAGTGTCACCGCGCCCGCTTCGCTCTTGCCGGCCGCGCGGCGCTCCTCGGGCGTCTCCAACCCATGGTCGACGGCGTTGCGCAGCATGTGGACGAGCGGATCGGAGAGTTGCTCGATGACGGAGCGGTCGAGCTCGGTGTCCTGGCCATGCATCGTGAAGGACACCTTTTTGCCCACCTGTGCGCTCAGATCGCGGATCAGGCGTGGGAACTTGTTGAAAACGTTCTCGACCGGCAACATACGCGCCTTCATGACGGTGGCCTGTAGGTCGGCGCAGACGCCGTCAAGGTGGGCGACGGCGTCGCCGAGGGCGTCGATCGTGGCGTCCGCCGGATAGGCGTCGTGCAGCCGGGCGCGTAGGCTGGCCAGCCGTGTACGGTCTAGCACCAACTCGCTCGCCAGGTTCATGAGGTCGTCGACGATGCTAACGGAGATACGGATCGTTTCCTGCGCCGTCTTCTCGCCGCCCGCCCGCGGCGCCCCTCCCACGGGCTTGGAGCTAGCCACGGCTGGCGCTCCAGCCGGTGAGGCGCCAATGGATACAGGCGTCGTCGTATCCTGTGCAACGCTTGTGTCGCCACCGATGTCGCGCAACGTCTCAGCGGCCACGGTCTCCTGGTCGGACGAGTCACTCCCATCTACCAGCGCGACGGTGGCCGAGAGGACATCGGGGACGCCCGACAGCCGGAGTTCGAGCAACGACGGGGCCTCGTCGGTCGCCACGACCGCGTCGAGCGCGCTCGTCAGTTCATCGGCCTCGATCTGCGCGGGCGTCGGGCACGCGGAGATGACGCGCGTCGTGCGCGCCAATTCGAGGTACACCTGCAGCGTCCGCGCCGCCGAGAGGCCACACGCCGGGTCCACCGACACCGCGACCCGGTAGGTCGACCCATCCAGGGCTCGTGCATTATCTGGGAGCGCGGGCGTCTCGCCCGCGCTCCCAGCGGCGCCCGCCGGTCCAACCGCGAGGCAGCCCGCGAGCGCCGCCAATATATCGTCGATCACCAGCGGGCTCTCCTCGCGGCTGACCACCTCGTCGTTCAGCGTGCGCAGCCCATCGAGCGCCGCCAGTAGCGTGTCGACGATGGCCGGCGTCGCGCCCAGGGTACGCGCGCGCAAGGCGTCGAGCACATTCTCCATGGCGTGCGCGAGCGCGGCCATACGCGCATGGCCGATCATCCCCGCCCCGCCCTTGATGGTGTGCGCGGAGCGGAAAATGCCCTGCAGCAGCGCCTGGTCGTCGGGCTGTGTCTCGAGTCGCACGATGTGCTGGTCGAGCGCCTGCAGATGGTCGTTGTTCTCCGCCAGAAAGAGCGCTAACTCCTCGTCGTCGGCGTCGAAAGAGAGCTGTCCCATGGGTGTCGTTATCCTTCCATCCGCCTAAGCGGCCGCGACGGCGGCGAGATCCGCCGCCTCGTCCAGGGCGATGACGCGCGCGAGGTCGAGCAGCAAGACGAGGCGATCGTCGAGGCGGGCGACCCCGCGCAACAGGCGCTGCGCCTCGGCGCCGCGGACCACACCTGCGACCGGCTCGATAGCGTCGGTCGCGATCGTCGTCACCTCCGACACAGCGTCCACGACGAGGCCCACGCCCTGCTGCTGCCGCTCGTCTTGCACCACGACGATGCGCGTCGCGGGCGTTTCCTCGGCGGGCGGCAGGGCGCAGCGCTGGCGCAGGTCCACGACCGGCACGATGGCACTGCGTAGGTTGATGACGCCGCGCACCGCGGATGGCGCGTGCGGCAGCGGGGTGACGGGCTGCGGGCGGATGATCTCGCGCACCGCGGCGATGTCGATGGCGTAGCTGTTCCCGGCAAGCTCAAAAATGACGACTTGATCTTCGCTCATGTGTCTCCTCCTTCGTGCATAATGCGGGCTTACTATTACAACGTGACATTGACCTGCGACCGCGGCCGCAGGCCCACGGCGCCGACAATTCACGAGCCCTGGGTCTATCATAGGGCTCGTTCGGCCCCACTGACCGGCCGCACCGTCACGGCGCCGGTAGCGGCGGCGAGCGCGAGGGTGCGGCCGGCGTTCCCGCCGGTGTCCGCGGCCGCGACGCGCAGTCCGTGCGTCGCCAGCGCGGCCCGCACCGCCTCGACGTTGCGCCGCCCCACCTGGAAGCGATCCTCGCGGCCGGCGAGGCGGATCACCTGCGCCCCGCCGGCTATCTTGACGACAAGGAGGCCCCGCGCGCCGCCCCTCCCCTCCACCACGTCGACGAGAGCGGCCACGGCCTCGGGAGCATGGCGGGCACGTTGGTCCGGGGAGAGCCCGGCGGGGGCCGGCCCCGGCAACATGACGTGCGCCAGGACCGCGATGCGCCGCAGCGGTTCGTAGGCCGCGATGCCGATGCACGAGCCCAACCCTTGCGCGATCAACGTGCCCTCGCCCTGCGCGACCGAGAGTGCGCCGATGCCGGTCATGGTGACCTGTCCCTGTCCCCCAGAGGCTGCGGTCATACGCCCACCGCCCGTGGCGCCCCTTTCGCCCCCTCGAGGCGTCCGCGCGAGGCGGCGTTCGGGAGGAGCAGCAGGTCGCCCTGCACGGCCTGGCCCTCGATGGTGAGCGTGGTACGCAGCAATAGCGCATCGGCCGCGTCCAACGCCATGTCGGCCACGATCGCGTCGAGCAGCGCGCCGATCATATCCTGCATCACCACCGGCGGCGACGGATA
>JAABUO010003562.1_pt1 | contig 18541 bp, 24 predicted proteins | sample 5559291 | NCBI WGS metagenome assembly JAABUO01 (sample SAMN10711878, study PRJNA513372) | rock metagenome | isolation source: Antarctica rocks | place: Antarctica: Victoria Land, Finger Mt sud | reverse complement strand
ATCCAACATGGTGGACCGCATGCTGACAGACTCACAGCGCGGGGCCTCATGGCTCAGGCGAGAGGTCCAACGTGAGCTCAAGTATGCAGAGGTGGAGGGGCCGGGGTCACTTTGGGGGTCTACCCCCATGACGCAAAACCCTGTCCCAAGGTGGGTGCACCTGTCTGCCTTTGTCATTCACACATCTGGTGTCTGCAATGATGATGGCCCAATGACATGATCCACAGTGCATTGACCCGGTGCATGAAATGCAACCTGGGAGGGGGGGGGAGAGGGGTCATTAACCCTTGTCCTAGGGGTGTGTTCAGTGGGTCAATCTAGTTGGGTTCCAAGACAGCAAGGCTGTTTGATGACCATGGTGAGGAAGATTGCTGCGCCTAATGGTGCTATGGCACAAGCCACATTGCAGCTGTGGCATGGCCTGCCTCAATATCAGGGTATAACAGCACATGCTAGCCATCCAATCCACTTCCTCATTCTTGGCATGCCACATGAACAATGCAGAGATTCAGACTGGTAAAGATTCGCATGACTGGGACAGGAACCGGCAGGACACCATTAGACCACCGTGTGTGTGAACCCACACAGGTTGCTGGATCTGCAAACCTTCGCGGCTGAGGCTCGTGAGGCGGGGGCTGTGGTGCTGAACACGCTGCATGCTGAGCTGGGTGACAACGGCTTCCTTCAAGCCTACCTAGAACAGAAGGAGGTGCAGGTCCTGCACACCGGCTCAGACTCCCAAGTCACTGCCCTCTGCCATGATAAGGTATACACTGCCAAGCCTTGGACAACATCTTGCTTGCTGGTAGCGTCAGCGACTGGGGGTTTGCATTTGTTGAACACAGGCTGCAAAGGCTGCTCTGGAGAGACAAGGCTTGTCCTGCCCGTACCTAGCTCATGATGAGCTGGAAACGATTTTATCATTACTGTTGTCATCATCATCATTATTATTATTGACGTTAATATTATTGCAACTACTATTAATATTATTGTTATTGTCATTGGAGGCTGCATGGACTGTCATAGTGCGTTGGCTTTGCAGAATGTGCATGTACCTGTATCCTGTTGGCGTGGCAGCATGTCAACAGCATCAGCTTGCTGAGTGCATGATGAACCCGAATCTGGTCCGCACTGTACTGATCAAAAGGGCAACAGCAAGCTTTGCAGTAGAACTTAGTAGCTGCTGTTTGCCGCTTTCAGGTGGCGTTGTCAGAGCACTTGAAGACACTGGAGGTGTACCACATCTCCACTATTCCCAAGTGTCGCCTCCCTCTGCTCCAGCTGTATGCTGCAGCCACTGACACAGACGCAGCCGAGACCCTCTTCCAAGAGCTGAGGCGCACTCTTGGTACACCGCTCACTTCTTATACACTCAGCACTTGCATCTCATCTCAGCTCAGCTCATCTCATCTCATTATATCTCACCTACCCGCCTTCAAAACACACCCTACAATCTCAACCACCAAATGTAGGCATGTGCCTTCTGACATGTCACCGGCATGCTTTGTAGAACTTCCCTTTTGATTGAGCAAGTGATGCTATTTGTCGTGACTGGCTTATTGTACTTGGCATGCTCCATTGGTTGCCCTCATAATTTTGCATTCCTGCCAAGGCTGAGGCCCTACCCCATGAGGGGGCATTGGCTCTTGTTGTGGTGATGCTTCTTCAGCTTGTATGCCGGAATTGTACATTGTGGTCAGGCTGAATATCCTAACACACACTCCCCTGTCTTGTTTTCCATGTCCATGTGACTCCTTACACATGCCCTGTCACCACACAAGCCCTCCCACATGCCCTGGACCCTCTCAAGCCCTACTTTCGTCTACATGTCAAGCCCCTTGTGTGAGGTCCAAATTTCGAGTGTGTGCTGTGACAGGTGACTCACCAGAGCTGTGCATCAAGCCTGCCATGGGTAGCTGGGGGTTGCACCGCCCCCTCCCCTGCATAGCCACCCCTGAGGACCTCATGCTGTATGCCTTGGCGCTGCAAGATGGATGGCCGCAACTGCCACCAGACTTCCTCAGCACGCTGCATGCTGCCATTGATCTGCCGCCTGCTGGCAATCAGCAGCTCATGGTGGAGCCATTCATTCACGTTGCCAGGTAATCATTGAGTCACAAGCTTCTGACTGCTGGTCATCAGTAAGCCAGTTGACTTTCAATTGCTGCTCATCCCATTGCCTGTCACTGCTGACTGCTGCAAGTACACATGGGTGGCATCTCTTGGGGAAGACTCTGAACATTGACTTCAGTGCAATGTGTGAGCTGTAATGAAGCATGCACTGGCTGCCTGCTGGCATGTCAATGCTCTGTGGCTGCCAAGGAGGGGGTTCTGATCAGTGAAGTCACACCTGTACATACACTGCACTTTGTATACTACAGTGTAGGTTGTGCACTTTATGGTCCACGACCTACACTGTGACGCCCTTGTTCTCGTGACGTCAGCCGTGAAGTTGTTTGTCAGTTCTCATTGCTCTCGTGTGCTGGTTGTAGGTTGGTTGCAGTGCCACAGCAGCAGGGAGGACCTGAAATCCGATGGGAAGGCGACAGTCGCTGGATTGCCATCTCCTCAGCCCTGCTAGGTGAAGTGGGACGAATGCAAGTCCTGACCCCCACCATCCTGGTCCACCCCCCCTCTGACCCCCCCTCTGACCTAGATCAGGCTTCTGATGCAACCCATACCTCTGGCGTGACCTCCCCTGGGCCAGCAGAGGCCATCGCAATGACCCCCCCACCGCCGGAGTTTTTGCCGCCGGATATCATTGCGGCAGCAAAGCAATGGATGACAATGGCGGCAGACAGATTGGCAATCGCTGGCGCCGCCCACATGGATGCCTTTGTGCATGCTGACAAAGGGGAGATCATCATCATTGATGTGCACTCAGTGCCAGACCTGTCACAAGATTCTCTGCTGCTGCAGCAGGTAAGCCTGGATGAAGCAATGGACACCCTGTCATGCTTGATTCACAGTCACCTGATGCTGTTTGCTGCTGCCAGTGCTGGACTGCCGTTGTCTTATGGCAAGCACCACCTTCGCAAGGCTGCACAGAGGAGAGCACATTGTATGTCAGCCTTGAGGTCTGAGCTGGTATACAGAGCACGCATACTATCCTCAGCACATCGTGTGAACTCAAGCTGCTACACTATCATAGCCCTTCTGACGGCCTGGGCAGCCCGGTATAATACCTGGCTTCTCATTAAATCGACGCCGAAAGGCATAGTCTTTTCTTTTCTTTTCTTTTCTAGCCCTTCTGACATGACTGACACATGCTGCATTGCAGGCACTGGTTGAACAGCCACCGGTCCATCCCAATGACGTGCTGCGTGAGGTTGTTGACCTTGCACAGCTGCCAATCTCACAAGACACCTTTGATGAAGATCCCCAGCTGCAGTATGATAGTCAGTTAGATCATGAAGAAGATGAAGAGCTGCTGGATCCTGGGTTAGGCCTACAGGCAGATGATGCGCAGCCTAACACATCATATGGGCAGCAGACTTTCCAGCCAGCACAGGAGCTTGATGAGTCTAGGCAAGCTCAGAATGGCGGTGGTACAGGAGCAGGCTGGACAGACGATAGCTTCACTGACGCAGCACTTGATGATGACACTTTCGATCCTTCTGGCTTCAATGTTGTTGAACAGTCATAACCTTACCATGTGACAGGCATTGGACTGACCATGACTTTTGAACAAGATGTGAAGGGACGCCAAAGGAGCTGTGCATGAGGCAGGTGACAACAATCATGGCTTATTCACACACTTGAATGACTATTGTATGCAAAGCAAGTAATGTCATGCATGTGCTGTGTATCAAACCTGATGTCGACCTTGAGATAAATGCTCACTGTGACAGTCCCAGATTTCAAGCGCCCCAGCCGATTTGCTGGGTTCTGGTGCTGTGTGCATTTCTGGCAAAGCGCTTTACTCCAATCTCACGCAAGAATAAAGAAACAATGATCTTAGCCCCAAGAATTAGCTCGCTCTCCGTGCAGATGCATCCCATGCAAAATGAAACCGTCCTCTTGAGATTGATGACGGTCAAAGAGAATACACAGCAGCGTCGAGGTCAAACTCTTAGATGTCAATGATGCTGCACTACTACACAGACTGCTGGAGCAGCTTGATGACGGTCAAAGAGAATACACAGCAGCGTCGAGGTCAAACTCTTAGATGTCAATGATGCTGCACTACTACACAGACTGCTGGAGCAGCTTTCTGCCAAAAAATTTTGGAACCATTTCTCGATTTATGCGTGTCATCTCTGCGCGAGGGCCATGCTAATCTTCTCTGTATCGTTCCAATTTTAACAGATGTAACCGAAGTTACATCACATTGGCCTGATTTGTTCGTTTATATACACGGCATTTACATTACAGTTGCGAGTATGGGTCGAGCTGTGTCACCTACAATTTGGCAGCAGATCTTCATTGCACGTTCCCCCTCTCTTGCGCAACAGACCATCTTCTCAAGTACATGGGTGGTTGCTGCTCCTCTCAATCTCAGCAGGGAATTACTGAGCAAAATAACTTGGACCGGAACAAACGTCAACGTCAAAGCAACTGGACAGCCACGGGTACTATTGCTTTGCGCGACAGCAATCTCAAGGTGCAGTGCAAGAATCCTCGCGACTTTACAGCGTGGCCTAGCATGTTGTGTGGCAAGCTTACACCGCGAATTCTTGACCCCTTATTGCCCAAGTCAGACTTGCTGGTATCGTATGCAGGCTCTGCCAAGTGCAGCGCTCGGTGTGGGTCCCGCAGCTAGGGTTCTTGACGTGACCAACAACCACTTGACTTACTTGCCAGACCAACTCAGCGGCTTTACCAACCTGAGCAGACTGATATTGGCTTCGAATCAACTCAATGCACTGCCACCTTGCTTGTCTCAGCTCACTTCCCTCAAGGTGGATTTTGACATTGTATCAGCTTAGAGCAGCTCTGTGCAGCGAATGACACCTATTTTAGAGTGTGTACAGTAAGCTCAAATCACACTTGCACAGCACCTTTGTGTTGTATGATGCAGGTGCTAGTGTTAGACAACAATCAGCTGACCAGTCTGCCCTCAGACATTGGCCAGCTTTTCCGGTTGGAAAAGCTATCTGTCAAGGGAAACGCTCTTGTCACTGTGCCTGTCAGCATCAAACAACTGCAAAAGCTGTCTGTGTTAGATCTATCAGCCAATAGCCTGTCTGAGCTGACAGCAGCAGTGGCAGAGTGTTCTCAGCTTGAAGAGCTGAATGTCAGCAACAATGATCTACAGGTATATTGCGTCACAACGGCTGCAGCTATCACTGGCTGCCCACAGACCATGCAAGATATGCATAGAGTAGAGACATGTATTGTGGATGTGATCTTGATACAAGACATTCATGGAGAAGAGATATGTAATGTGGATGTGATCTTGCGTGGCAACAATGACGTTGCATTTTATGACAATTTATGTTTCTGGGTCTCTGCAGGCAATCCCATCAAGCTTACAGCAGTTACAGAAAGTCAAGATTTTGAACTTCAGCCAAAACAAGATCACAAGTGTGCCTTCTGGTATCCTCACTGGATGCCAAGCTTTGCATACTTTGCTCTTGCACTCAAACCCAATCTCAGCACAGGTATGGCATGATGTGTCTTTCTCTGTCACTTGTAACAACTTTTCTACCATGAGTCTGTTTGCCCTCCCTCATGCTGCCCCTTGATGGTGTGCTATCAGCCTTTGTGTCAGCTGATTGCCTGATTATGCTCCAGCATTGCCACGAATCTCATGTGCCATCCACTGGTTGCAAGCTTCACCCAGCTGCTTTCACTGCATGTGCAATGATACACGAAAGTTGTCCCTGAGCGCTAAGTCTATTGATTTTGCATGCAGTGCATACTTATGAGCAGCTGCAGCATGCATGCGTCCCACCTTGCTGCCCCCTTTTCTGGCATTGCTGCATTCTTCTGTGTGCTCATGCAGTCTTTTGAAGCTACAGCAGGTTACCAGGAGTTTGAGCAGCGGCGCAGGACCAAATACAATAAAAACATTGCGACAGGTGTCTCCATGGGCAATGGCTTGCAAGAAGGTGTTGACAGGCAGCTGAAGCCCGTGCAGCACTGATATACATACACACGTGTGCACTGGTTCAATACTAGTAGACAAGACCCCTCTCAGTACTGTGTTGTATGCTCTAAGCTCGTCTGCATTGTGACAACAAAAGTACTAAACAAATGACCATCTGAGTTGCTCACGGCTTGTTGTGTTACAGATGTTTCTGGGGATTGACTTGACTTTATTGTGTGTTTGTTTTCCTGGGGTATTGTCTCCAATGCTGACTGTCACCGATGCCATTGACACCTCTTGCCTGCTTTGAGAAGTTGTTCACCAAAAAGCACCCGTAGCAGCAGCGTCAGCAGCAGCTCAATACAACATCTGCAATCTCGTATAGCTGTGCTGGCAGTGCATTTAAATTGAAAGTTATCAGTGACACAGCAAGTTGATGTCTGTTTCTGCACACACATTGCAGCTGCATACTGCTTGGAGTCTGCATCGTCGACCTTGACAGCGGGGCAATTGCAAAGCTGATAGCTATTTTTTTCATTTAACTTTGGTTCACGTTCTTTTGAGTAATGCTGCTCCTAGCAGCATGTAATTGTAAGTCACAAAAGCTCGCACATACAGATTCCTGATAGCAGTGTGGTGGCAACAGTTTCTGTGCGCAGCTTCTCTGCATAAAAAGGTCAATAAAGAGCAACACTAAATCTGCCATCACAGCAAATGTCGATGCCAGCAGCAGGTGCATGTGCAAACTGCAGCTGCTGCTGCGGCTCATTTGCCTCTTCATCACGCCATTTTCTTCTGGAAAGAGCTTCTTGCTTGTATTCCTTTGACGCAAATTCTGACCACTGATGCAAGGACAAATAGTCCTAGGACAATGACAAGAGATGCTACAGCTGCCAAAAACAGCTTGACATCAAGCAAAGACAGCTGCCACCATGATAGCTTGTGTTGCATGGTTTCCAAGTAAGGCTCTGCTCCAGTGCGCAGCACTTGCTCTATAACATCAGCAGCCACTTGCGCTGGATGCCGCGGCTTGTTGATCAGTCTCTTTTGCACCTTCTTAGCGCTTTCCTGCAGTCAAATCAAAGTTGCAGTCAGGAAATGGCCAAATGCAAGAGCAAGCAGTTGCGAAAATGCTGGTTTGTGGTATTGTGCATACACTCAGCCAGGCAAAGTCATTGAATGTCTGCATTGCATATGTACTGCTGAAACATGCCAATGGTTTCGGCAGTACATATGCACTGCTGAAACCACTTCTAACTACTTATGCAAACAGGTAGTCAGCTACTGCCCACATCCAGTTGGCTGCATCACAATTAATAGATATCAGGCGATTAGCAGAAGACACCATTAAAACCTGTAAGCTGTGGACTTGCAGAGGTGACCAGTGCCTGAGCATGCCTACTTGCACTAGGCATTTGGTCTCCAGCCAATGATTTCCGGCCGACTCATGTTTGCCCTGCCTAGCTATAGTGCTCGCAATGCAAGGCATGGACATCGCATTTTCACCAAGCCTAGTAACGCATGTTGCATGCATGGCTTACAGTGAAGGATGGCTCATCCAGAATGCGCATGAGGGCAGCCTTTAGTGGCTTGCTGTTCACTGGGCTCAACTTGCTGGGATCGACCGTAAGCCCAAATCCATGATACTCAGCCTGAAACAAAAGACTCAGGTTTTGTCCTGTTACAATGTGGTGGCACATTCTATGGTCTGTGCAAACATAGTGCATGGCCAGCACCCCATTTCGAGCAGCATGGCAGAGCTCACTTTGCATATGCAGTTAGTTTATCTACATGCCAAATGCTGACATCCAAAACACTAATGAGCCCTCCATGCATCCTTTCAAGATTGCATACGCTCTACTCTGCATTGATTCTCATGTAGATGCAGCGCTTTCCCTTCTTTTTCATCATTGAATTTAGAAAGAAAATAGACCCAATGCAAGAGTCTGCATGTACCTTAGCGGCATTGGCAGGCTGATCAACAATGAGGGGAACCGATATGATAGGCTTGCCATGGTACGCAGCTTCGTACAGACTGTTTATGCCGGCGTGTGTCAAAAACGCCTTGACAGCTGGATGACCGAGAATGTCATTCTGAGGTGCCCAGTCAATGAGCTTGATGTTTGTGCCTAGATTCAGAGCCGCCATGGTCATGTTCACTGCACAGCATCAAGGGGTGGTTACACACCATCAAGGGTGATTACACACCATCAAGGGTGGTTACACACCATCATGGGTTGGTTACACACCATCATGGGTTGGTTAGAGACCATCAAAAAGTGGTTACAAACCATCAAAATGCACAACGGCCAATCAGGCAACTAACCATGACCCAAGGTTCACAATGCAAGAACTGATAGTGCCAATGCAAGCATTGGCAGCCTCCAAAGAAGAAGGTTACCAACCCCACGAAGCAAAGAGCTGAAGGCTTCTGACCAAGCCTGGTGTTTGTGGATGCGCAAATGTGCCAGCAATCTCTTCCAGACAGAAGTGGCAAATGGCGCATCACATCTGTCCAGACCTGACCCTTGGGGAAGGGTTGCAATACTGTTTTTGGAGGATACACGAAGCACACCTGGCAGGTGCAGTGGATTTAGCTTCCACAGCACAGGATTGGGCAAAGCTGACAAGGCCTGAGCCATGCTGTGCAGCTCATCACTGTTCATCCTGGCTAGTGTTCCCATTGAGACAAACACAGCGCCATGCCCCTCTGACAGCCCTTGACTCAGGAAAGAATCGAGCTCACGAGTTACTGGCTTTGAGTCTTGAGCCAACACAGGTCCCACCAACTGCAGCAAAGCTGTTTCTGTCAGCCTTGACAAACAATGCAGGCTACTATATACTATATACGCCATATAACATGCAGCCTATACTATATACCATAAAATATATGAGGTGTAATACATAATGTGTGACATATAGACATATAACATGTGTTATCAGACAGCTGAGCTGGATATAGGACGGGGTGTGCACATGTACATAGCCACTAGCAGGGCCACAATCTGCTAAGTGAAAGCGTCAGTGAGCCATAAAGATGTCATTTACACTGTAGCACCGTGAAGAGAAAGCTGTCCAGAGATGTACATGCATTTTTCCAATAGACCACTGTCCAGAGATACATGTGTGTTCTTGAAGAGAGCACTATCCAGGAGCATACATGCAGTCTTGGTGGCACTGGCTGTGGGTACTCCAGAGCCCAGTCCACAACCGCAATGACAGCTGCTGCTGAGGACAACCCAGTTTGGTGCAAGCCAAAGCTGCGCCCTGTGGCCTTAACAAACTCAGCTTGACTGGCATGTATCTTGTGCAGGAGCAGCGGAGTCAGAAAGGACACCACATAGTTTTGTGCCCGCTGCCAGAAGTTCTGCACAGCATGGAGGTTTCAATCACTCATGGTCAGAGTCACAAATGGAAGCTTGTAGAAGCTTCTTAAGACAAGCAGTTTTGTGTATATATACATTTTACAGCCTATTGCTATTGTCATGCAGGTTGGCACCAGCGGCTGCTGAGAGTAGCTCCGGTTTATGTGATGGCTCAGGCTACAGCAAGCTCAGCTCAGCCAAGAATCCACCTTGAACGCCCGCTTGCAGGGTCAAGGCTCACGATTCAGAACATAAGCAACCATAATGCAGTTGCAAGCTGTGCACAGGGGTGGATCTGATGTATCTGCCTTCAAAGTTTCAGGCATTAAGGGAGGCCGTACGTGTGCCTTCTTGGACCTGACAGCTTGCATCAAATATGCAACAACCAGTGGCTTATTGCCGTTAATGTGCCAGCAATCGATGTTATAGAAGCATACAACACGTGCCATGATCAAGAAGACACAATGTAGTGCAAGATACCACGCACCATGTTTGGGGTCAAGGTTGTCCCCAGTTGTGGAATGTAGGAGATTGGATTGGGCACTGATTGTGAATTGGAGTACATTGAGCTCAGCGGCAGTGGAATGACCTCAACACTTGGAACACCCAAAAGGTCTTCCAGCAAGGCAGCTGGCCACATGACAGCATCGCGAAGAATGAGGTCATACCCTGTGGGATGCAGACGAGTAAAATCTGCTTTGTCGGATGCGCAACAGCCCTGTATGAAATATGTGTGTGGTATCGCTGAACAGCTGGACCACATTGCACATGCTGACAACAGACCTGTGTCTGACATCCTCCCAAGAGCCTGTTTGTCTGCAAACAAGTGGCCTGCTGCCAAAGCCTGAGATTTGAACAATTGATCCGCACTCTGCAATGTTGAACAGCCACAAGTAAGCCTGGAGGTAAATGTTCGACGTGATTGCGAAGGCAGGTGTTTAATGGGCTACCTCTTGCGGATCACGCGACAAGCTGGACGCCCATGCCTCTGTGCCGACATGGACCGGACCCCCAAATGTCACGACGTCAAGCCCAGGAAAAGACCCTTTTTTGATTGCATCGATGCTGATAGTGTCTGTAGAACTCAGCAACATGCTGAAATTGTGCCCACGCACAGCTAACTCTTGACCTATTCTGAGAATGTTGAGTTGGTGAGAAAGGCCAGCCATAACTGCAAAGCCGAGTATGGACTCAGCACAAACAGTTGGCACAAGGGAGCACAAAAGTATCGCTACACAACATGACGGCCGCGAAAACGACTTGCGCATTTCGCTCCTGTCTATATGTTCGACAACAAAATGGGCGTTCGCAGCGCGTCTTGCAAGCAACGGCACGGCTGTACTGATCTGTTGTGGATCCACCTCATTTTGCTGTCGAAGCCGCACCGCCGCTGCACTGTCGGACCTCACGTACAGTACTAGTGCAGGTTTGTTTGAAACCGGTCTATGTAAGCCGGACGGTATTCTAAATCTTCTTATAAGTTCACCAATAAGCGAAATAATTTGCGCCGAGATATGAGAATTGTCATGCCCAGCACACGAAGCTGAAGATGAATGTCGGAACTGCTGTGACAAAGTTTCGCAGCACTACGCTGCATAGCATAGCACCAAGTTGACAGCCATGCGTTGAAAGCTCAAGTGAATATGTAGGCAGCGGTCACGGTGCCAACTGCAGAACTGCACATTAAGCTCGTTCTCGTACCGTCCCAGTAACTGCACTGTGTATGCTTGTGACGAGGCTCGCCCTTTAAAGCAGGCGACAAACGTCTACCATGTGCACTGACTGCACACAAGTCTCGGGCACACTTCAAAGTTGATGACTCCTTTCGAAAGCAAACATGATGCGAATTTCTGCCGCAAAATGAAAATTGGCAATCAACAGTTTCGCCTGTCAACGAAGCTGTCGCTGGTGGACTTTCATTAGTCTTGCATATTTGTACAAGGCCAACGAATCTCTGCATTCAGCACCGAGAACCTGAGCAGCAAGCAGCGCAACAGTGCAGGTTGTACAAAAGCTCCAAGGGGGAAGCAGTCTTTTACTCAGCGCTCCTGGGGCGAGGTGGCCTTGAGCACCGGACATGGCACATGATGCCAAGGCCTCCAGAGCTTAGCCCAGCAGAACATCCTCCAGACGTGTCAGCTCCAATTTGAAGCTGCCACAGGCCTGGGCCTGAACTGGGCTCTCCTGCACTCTGCAATGCAAGGGCTGCATGATGCTGCTCTTCCTTCCGCTGTTGGCAAAAGCAGCTTTGTGGATCTGACAGATGATGTGTCAGACACTGACCTTGAGGTGAGCTTGCAATCAGGCACTGCAGCTGTTATCACTGCAGCTTCACCTCTGCAGATTCTGCTGCTGACTCTGGCTTCTTCATGCAGATGCAGCAGGCAATGGAGGCCAGTCTATTGGAGAATTTCTGCCCTGACACAGAAGACACAGTCTCTCCAGAAATGCATGCGCAACAGCAAGAGTTACTTCTGTTCTATGCAAGGCAGCAGGCAGCACGCATGTCTCCCAACACAGAAACACAAAACCCAGCTGACACAGCAATCAAGTCACAATCAGCTCATCTGCAGCAGCATAAGTTGCAGCCTGCTGATTGGCATACTGGCGCTGGTGTTACGAGTGAGACAGGGCATACAGACAAAGCTGGTATGCTTAAAAAAGAAGCCAGTAGTGAGCAAGATGCCACTCTGAAGCTCACGCTCAGCCAAGAATGCTCTGACGAGTCAACATCGTCAGCTGGAGTGAGTCTGCCTGCTCAACAGCTGCCAGGTGATGAGCGTTGCTGTCCCGGGCAGAGTCACTGACTGTCATCCGGCCTTTGTTTCGCTGGGTATGAGAGTAATCCATGCTGCTATGCAGGCAGAGGTGTTGCATCAGCTTTGGAGACGCCTGCTGCAATGGAAACAAGGGTACCTGCATTTGGTATGTCCATGTGGCAGCAACCAGTTTGAGCCGCTACATGCTTTGCACCTGTTTGTACATGTTCAGACCTTCCTATGTGGAGCTCACATGGTTGTCGGAATGCCTGTTGGTTCTGTAATCGCTCACAGCAGTAGGTGCTGACGTTGCATTTGTATGGTAACACACCCATGTCAAAGGGAACACTTGGGAAGTGGCCTGCAGCAACAGCAACATGTTCAGCACTCACCGACCTTTCTGCCTGCATCATGCCTGTCCCAGCTTATCTGGCACTCAATTTGCAAAGTATGTCTACCCAAGCGGGCACAGTGTTCAGGTCTCTGGTAACTGCTGCCCTTCTTAGTCTCACGCTTGCTTGTTTGCAGGCGCAGCCCAGACAGGGCAGACCACCCCCTCCAGGTTAGTCACCTGGCCCACAGCAGCTTCCAAGCTCATGACAGCCGCTCCCATAAAACAGCTGCCTCACAGGACCCACCTGGCCCCCTCCCCCAGCTCCCCCCAGGCTCCCCCAGCCAGCCCAGCTTCCAGCGGCAGTGCAGGCTTTCTCAGCAACAAAAGGCAGAAGCTGGGGACCCTGGAGCCACCCCCAGGCCTGTGGCTAGGCAGCAGAGGTCGAGAATCAGGTCATGCTCCTGTGAAGGCCTCGCACAGGGTCACAGCACAGCAGCGTCAGGGCTACTCTGATCCTCCTGCTGAGCATGACGCCAACCTAGAGTCAGATGCAGACACCGATGCTGCAACACATGGTTCTGGTGGCAGATCAGAGGGCAGCAATGACCAGAGCTCAGCACCTGGTCTCCCCCATTCGCTTGGTGCACTGTTTGATCAGCAAGTACCCACACAAACAGGAAGTTTATTAGATCATGACATAGCCATAGACTCAGCTGGTGACACAGAAGCAGGGTACAGAGGTGTGCCTGACTTTGTTGATAGGCAGGTTCCTGGAGGCAATGGGGCAAGTGATGGGCAGCCCTTCCAGCTGATAGAGGACAAAGGGAAGGGCATCGCTTCCTAGCCCTGAGCCCTCCTTCCTGCCAGAACAGCCATCCAAGCTTGACCACACCAAGCCTGGCAATTGGGTGTGGTGGAAGGTTGATGATAATACCTGGATGCCTGTTCAGGTAGGGCAAAGCTGACTCACCCGCCGATCGTTCAGCTGGCTTTTTTCTTACTGAAAATCTTTCTTGCTAGCTGAGTATTTACATGACTGTCTCATGTGCATGCTGCTGAATGCTTCTCATTCAAACTTGCTCACTGAGTGTCTTCTTTACTGCATACTTGTGCAAATCCATTCCTGACTTGATTGGTGCTTGTCACAAGTATCTTGCAGCCTCAGCAGTTTGTATTGGTAAAACAACTATTTACAAAAGCTTTTTGATGAGTCACCATCAAAAAGAATAGCCTGGTTGTGTTACCATGTTTTGCATTGCTGCGCAAACTTAGGTCAGCTGGTCTTCACAGCTCCTACAATGTTGACATCTATTGCTGACATCCATTGCTGACTTTCGCCAGTCTCCGCAGCTCTTGCAGTGTTGCCTTTCACAGTCAATGCATTGCTGGCTGTTGCCATTCTCCACAGCTCTTGCAGCTTTGCTTTTCACAGTCGACCCTGTTTGATAAGGCAAATCATGGCCGCAGGTCCAGAAACGCTTCAGAGACTGGGCTGGCTTGCTGGAGTCCTATCAGGTGTTGCTGGTAGATGAAGGGACTGAGAATGTGCCTGTAGAGGTGCCTGCAGAGCAAGTCTGCATGCACTTCTTTCCTGGTAGCCGTGTGGACGTCAAGGGAACACCAGCCCAGCAGGTTGGTGCATCAGCCAACGTGTGTCCTGCCATCTCTGTGTGATGACTGTGTGTTTGCTTGAGCTTCTGTTCGGCGTGGGGACGGTCTGTGTGGGACATACTGCTGCCTGCTTCTGGTGAAACAGCTGGCAATCACCAGTATAGCATCAGCTTGTTGTCCAGTCGTGCCAGCTGTGTTTGCATGTGCAAGGACAACTGCGCATCTAGCATGCAAGCGGACAGCATCTGCTGGGGTCACCTGAGCTCTTGCGCTCTGGATCATTTTTTGCAATGTCATGTTGGCTCAACATGCAATGCAAGCTGGCGCAAAGTTTCCTGCCTTTCCCCGTCTTCACAAAATATGCGTCTTTGCCTTTTTCCTATTTTCACAAAATGTGCTTCTTTGCCTGTCCCCATCTTCACAAAATATGCTTCTTTGCAGGGTGAGGTGGTGCCCATCCGGTACCACCCCTTCCACGGCATCTACAACGTCAGGATGGACGAGGGCTGTGTTCTGATGGCCAGCCACTGCGACATGCGTCTCCTCCAGAACCATGCTGAGGCCAGCAGTTGGGCAGTCGGCACCGGGGACATAGCTCACAGTCAAGCCTCCAAAGCTTCACAGCACAGCCCCAATGCACAGCAGCAGCTGCGCGAGCAGACTCCAGCACAGCAGCCTGGGGTGTGCACTAGCCAGCAGCCTGCACAACAGCCTGGCAACCATCCTGTTCCCATGATGGGTTTTGAAGAGAGGGCGCATCTGCAGCAGGCAGCCATCGGACAGGATACACACGGCGCAGCAAAGTCTGCTTTTGTCAATGGTGCTTCTCCAGACCTGACTGCATTGGTCAACATTGCCAGGGCCATGACTCAGCCAGCTGCTGCTGCAGCAGCTGCCACAGTACCTGTTGGCATGATGCCTGACTCAGTTGCGCAAGGCACAGCTGCTCGCAGTGCCATTGTCGACAATGTTGTTGCTGATGAGGAGGAGGAGCAGGAGGAGCAGAAGGTTGTCAGTCCACCTCAGCGGCGGCGCACCAAGCAGTCTGTTGCACAGAGAATGGCACCAAAGAGGGCCACCCCAAATGTGCCTGCCAGCCCTGTTGAGCCCAGATCCATCCGCCGGAAGCTGTCTCATGCTGGGCATGCTGAGCCTGCTGAGCCTCCAAAGCACATAGTAGCGCCTGGTCCTGTCAAGCTGCTGCCAGAGCTTCCATCTGATGCTGCTGCTGTCAAAGCTGAATTACCCATAAGAGCAGTCGGTACCGCTGGAGGGAGCCACAATTACGTAATGCAGCCGGCACCACGGCAGCAGGTCAACTCTTGGGACCATGACAGCGATGATGACCTGTTTGTGGACCTTTCTGGCTGCAACATTGTGCCTACAAGTGGCAGGAAGAAGCAGGCAGCAGACGAACCTGCAGCAACCGACTCCAAGCAGTCTGCTCAGACTGGCGGCATTAGCATTGCCGGCACTGACAGTGCTGTAGCAAGCACACCCATTGTCTCTGCCAGAACGGGGATTGTGTCCAGTGTGATGTCACCCAAGCTACGTAGTCAAAGTGGCAAGGGCAGGAGAGCATCAGGCAAGGGCAGGAAGCCTGCGCAAGATGAAGATGATGATGTTGTCCTTGATCTTGACTAGTTATCTTTTTTGGCGTGGTTTGGCATGTATGTTCGTTTGTGCTGTTCTAATTGCTTGCTAGCTGCGTGAGTGCACACAAGCTGTTGTTTGGGGATTTTGGTCAAGGGTAGAGGTGCTCAGTATACAGGTCTTGAGGTAGCTCCAAGCAGGCTGATCATGCAGCAATTTTGCTGCATTTTCAATTGCTGGTGGGGTGACACTGAGATTAAAGTAAGCCGCAAGAAAGCTTGGTTTCGTTGTACAGTAAGGCTGTTGTACTTCTGACAGAACAGCAGCTGGTTGTCAAGTAGGCTAGCAACCATATAATGGCAAGCCTGTGCTTCATATACTGAAGACATGACTGATACACCAAGTCAAGGAATGCCAGGCAGTCCCTACTGCTTCACTGAAGCATACTAATGCTGAGATGCCATTATGTGCGCTACCTCTGCAGCCTCTGGCAAGCATGGTCTGAAGATGGTGCTTAGGGCACGAACGGATCAATGCGTTAGATTGAGCGCTGCAGCACCGTTCTGATCTGTCGGTCTATACAAAAATCTGGTGCTGCAGCTACAGAACTTTGTACAATATTGTCTGCAGGTGCTGTCCATGTAACGGCATGCAATAGGCTGCAAAGCATGCTACAGGCTATGTCATTCTGCGCACCTGCTTGGCGCTTGATACAATGTCATAAGAAGGTGCATGGGCATGACGTAGGGCACATGCTCAGCAAGGTTACCATCAGAAGAAGATGAACAAGAGTGAACAAAAGCATACACAGCTATGTTTGCCAAAGCGTTGGAAAGGAATCTAAACTAGTATACGCATGTCATACAAGACCCTATATGGCGATCTGCTACCCTATATGGCAGTACCATAAGTGATACGCACACTTGGTGACTACTTGATTGGTGCACTTTTCAAACCCAAGGCCTGTACCGAGGTGCAGGCGACCGTGTTGATGATGTCAGCTACCGTGCAGCCTCTGCTCAAATCATTGACTGGCTTGGTGAGCCCTTGCATGACTGGTCCCATAGCAATGGCCCCTGTGGATTGTTGCACAGCCTGCATGCACACATGTGTCATGGTCAGTACGTGCAGTAAGGTATGTATGTACAATATGGTATGCACACTGTACATACTGTATGTACAAACTGTCAATATGGACATGCAGGCCTATTTTTGAGTGATGGTAACAACTGGGCTAATTTTACAAGGCTGCATGCACAGATTGCTGTTTCGACGGCCTGACAAATCAGTCAGCATTGCTTCAGCTGCTGATACAATTTCATGCAACAGCACACCACTCACATTGGGCAATAGTCTGCACTGCATACATTCACTAAACATGACAGCAAGACTTATGCAGAAAGCAGCAGCTCGCAGGAAGGCTGAAACCTTGTAGGTGTTGTTTCCAGTGTTGAGGTCTGGGAAGATGCAAACGTTGGCCTGGCCAGCCACTTCGCTGGGTGTCTTGATCTTCTGCTTTGCAATTTCTGGGTCCACCGCAGCATCATACTGGATCGGGCCTGCATCCAAAATATATTTTGTCAGCATATAAATTCATATGAGGTTACCAAATGGAACCCCTGCCACAGACAACATAGGATGTGACTGGTATGTAACAGCTTCATATGACAGCCATTGGACATGCCGCTTGCTCATCATGCGAGTAACATCATTGCGCATGCGAAACCTGGTGTCAAGAGTAGCCAAGATGGGTAGTTTGGGATCTGACGAGTGCAACACGCACAGCATATGTAGTCAAGGCAGCAGCACTGACCTTCAAGGAAGAGATCTGATCGCATGGATTTGGCAGTTTCCACTGCCTTCTTGACTTTTTCCACCTGCAAGCACATCCCAGCTGCATGAAGCATGCCAAGAAGCATGCAACATCCCAGACTGTATGTTCACAGACTGCTGCAGGTCATGCTGACTGCTGCACAACCCATACTGTATGTTGCTTTGACTGCTGCAGCAGCTGCAGACCCTTATGCAAAGTGCACAACCAATGCAAACTGCTTGTGAAGCTGGTCTAACACTTGCTGCTCATACATATCAATAGAGTTTTATGTTTCTGTGTTGGGTGGGGGGTCGCATCATCAGCCGTGAGTGGTGTAATAAGTTGACCAGATTTTGGGGACGCTGATGCAGCAGACCTGTGGAGCTAAACAGAAGCAGCTACTTGTAGCTGGCCTGGCTCAAAGACATGCCTCTGTTCATTCACGCACAATGTACACAATAACAGATGATGCCTTGACATGCGCATGTTGAGGGCATAATGTATTCAGGCATACCAAATGCTGAGACCCAAGCAGAGCTGCAGAGCATGGCTACCCCAGGGGGTCACCCCAGTGGGGTTGTGCAGCCTCAGCACTGGTCAGGCCAGCAGCATTGATTCCTAAGCATGTCTCCCATTTTTGTTTTACAACAGACCAAAAAACATAATTGTATTTTATGAAGAGGCGAACTGGCCATACCTGAGGACCAGCACCTGAGACTCCAGTGGAGTAGGAGAGCATGGCTACCCGGGGGGTCACCCCAAAGGCCGCGGCAGTTTCAGCGCTGGTGACTGCGATGAGGGCTAGCTCTTGCGCACTGGGTTCCACGTTCACAGCACAGTCGCCGTACACCAGCACCTGCACCCACACAGCAAGGTAGGGCACACTGCTCTATTCTGCATGGCGCTATGCCACATGGCTCAACACTGTGCCCGCAGCTTATGGGAATGCTGTAATATGTCGGCACATGAACACATGTATCCAGCTGTCAGCTACTCTTGAAGGGTGTAGTAGGAAATGTTCATTCAGAAGATGAG
>JAABUO010003559.1_pt1 | contig 18551 bp, 14 predicted proteins | sample 5559291 | NCBI WGS metagenome assembly JAABUO01 (sample SAMN10711878, study PRJNA513372) | rock metagenome | isolation source: Antarctica rocks | place: Antarctica: Victoria Land, Finger Mt sud | reverse complement strand
CCAGCACCTGCCGCGCGGTCGCGGGGAGGGGGCACCTGCTGCCCGCCTGGACGGCCCGGTGTCACGATAGCTGTCACCAGCCGCAATCTGTGGCTGGTGTAAGTGCCTATTTTCACCCTGCACTCAGCTAGACTTTGGCCGTTTAGGCCGCATAACACAGCATCTCGCTCAGGTGATCGACCAGGGCGCGCGGGACTTTAACGATGTCGTCCGCTGGGGGCGACATGCAAAAAGTGGTCCCGGCCCACAGCGAGCGGCGCACGAAGGCGAGGGCATCGGCGAACGTGGGGTCGTGCTTGGGGTACCAGGCTGCCTGCCGGACGGGACAGGCCCCGGCGGTGATCTGGTCATGGGCCAAGAGCGTGACGAAGGAGAAGAGGCCCAGGAGGGCGGGCGTGACGCGGCGAATGGCCAAGTCCGACCACTGGCGCTGCGTTTCGACGCCGAGGTGGTCGCGGACCTCGCGGACCTCGTGGAAAGTCACCTCCAGTTGCCACCGCAACACGAACCAGGCCACGATCTGCTGCGGGGGCGCGTCGAGGTCGGTGCAGAGTAAGGCCTGGGTGGGGAACTCACCGTGCGGGTCGCGGATCAGCACCCAGCGGATCGGCACGGGCGGCTTGCTGCTGTGATACCACACGGCCGTCCCCGACACGATCTCGATGTCCCGCTGGTCTTCGCCATACCAGCGCGCGACGGTCAGCGCCGTCCACGCTGTCGTGGGGTCGGCGGCGCGCGTGGCCAGGGTCGGCAGCCGTGGCCCGACCACGCGAGGGCGTCCCTGCTGATGGGGCAGGCGCGGCGGGGCCGGTTCACACAGGTGTGCGTCCAGGCGTAGCCGCGTGACGATGGTCGCAACCGGGCGCGTCGCGGCGAGCAGGTTGATCGCGGCATACTCTTGGTCGCCCACGATGACGAGGGCGCGGTCGGGATACCAGCGATGGAGCTGGAGGATCATCTGTTGCGCCCAGCGCGGGACAGACTTGTGGCGCTGTGCGCGCTTCTCGTCGTAGCGGTCCGAGGGCGCGAGCACGGTGAGGAACGGCAACGCCCACGTCCCGTGCGCCCAGGGGATGGGCACGCGCAGCATCAGGCTAACCCAGCGCAAGGCGCGCACTTTGACGAAATGGCTGTGGCTGGAGCGCACCGGGTCGCGATAGATGCCGGCCGCGCTGATCTTAGGACCGCGCCGCCGCTCCAGCGTCGCGTCGCTACCGACGACGAGCGGCCCGGTCGGTGCGAAGGCCGCGACGAGCAGGCCGCGCAGGATGCGGCTGGCGCGCAGGCTCGACCACACATCCCGGTTGAGCACGCGATGGTAGGTGGAGAACGCCCGGCACTGACCGAGCCCCATCACGCGCAAGATCGAACTGACCATGCGCCGACGCGGCGCGAGGATCGCCCCGCCGACCAATGTGGGCACGTAGCGCCACACGCGGCGCGAGAAGACTGGCGCGAAGGGCGCCAGACGGTCCATAATATGAGCGGGCAGAGTAAGCATTAGTTGCCTCTTTTCCTTGCAACGGTGGAGCGGTTCTTTGCTTAGTCTGCCTGTCTTCTCTCTTCCGCGAATGGTAACGATAGGTAGGGCTTTACAGCCGTTCCCCCGTCCCAAACGGAGCGTGCGACTTTCACCGCACTCCGCTTTCCAGAGCGGTTCCCTGATTCTGGTCTGCCAGCGCACCTTGCTCCTCCGGGTACATGCGCCGTCGTCACTAACGGCACGCCGTTGTGTCTACGACTGACGCATGCGACAGATGTTAGCTTCCGCTCACAGGTTTCCCACTCCTGGCGGACCTTCACCATGTCCGTCCCATGACAGGACGGCGTTGGGCTACTACGCCGCCTCCGCCCTCTCTCCCGCACGCTGGCATGCTCGCGTCCCCTCACGGGGTAAAGCGGTGTGAGAGTTCCCCCGTTCCCGTATGAAAGACGTTAGTGCCCCGTAGCTGCCTGCTCTACGCCGGGTGGATTAGGGACAACATGCGCGCGGTTTGGCGACCGGCGCATCCCCCACCGTCCCTTTTGGGCCAGGTGTTTCAGCCACTTTCACCTGTTGCTCGTAACGACGCCTCAAACACAGGTTCCTCGCGTCAGCATAGGGTACAGGACTGGTCGGTCAACCGCTGTGTGGTTAGCAGAAGCCGAACTTTTGTCCGCAGGCTTCAGACCTCGACGGGTGCCGCCCCTCGACGCCTGCTGCGTAGTCCTCATCTCGTTGTCCAGAGATGGCTCCTCAATGGAGCAATCTTTCATACTGTTAAAGGGCGCACGCCAAAGTCTAGCTCAGTACTCAGGCCCGTTTTTGTGTCCTTCCGCATCATGAGGGCAGCCTGAAACGCCATTTGAACGGGCGAAGTTCCCTCTCTAGCCCTTCTCGGCACTTTGACGACAACCTTGAGCCTCTCCCTATAAAGCTAGTTTGCCTGTGCTGGCTACTTCGCGCATCCGTGCAACGATAGAAGCTTATCGTTGCACGGATGCGCGAAGTAGCCAGCACAGGGCAATCGCGCACGGGAAGGTGACGACGGCGCGATCGTGGGGCCAGAGAGGATGACGCTGGTTCCGGTCCGCTCCATCGCGTCCACGACGCCCCCTGCTCCCTGTGCGGTCGCTACCAGCAGCGTCCAAGCGGGCGGGCATGTTGCGCCGGAAGGGGTCGTCGCCAACAAGGCCGAGCCGCGCGATGCGCAAGCCCAGCGCAGTCAATCCGAGGGCCGTGAGCACCCGACTGGAGCCGGACGTGAGTATAACGCCGTTGACCAGTTGTTCCGTGCCCATGACGGGGAGGCCATGTAGCCCCCCCCCACAACGATGTCGAGGTTGATCTCGGCCACGACCGCGACAGCGAACGTTGGCGGCATTGTCACGCCCCCAAGGCGGGCAATACGACGGAGCGCGCGAGGTGGCGCGGCGCGTCGGGATTGACGCCGCGGCGCTCAGCCATGCGCACTGCTAGGAGTTGGGCCTGGCTAAGGGTGACGATCGGGTCGTCGTCGGTCTGCCAGACCGTAGCGCCCGTCCGACGCACATCGTCGAGGACGGCGCTGCTTGGCCCGTCATCGCGCGGGTCGAGACACCAGACCAGCGAATCCTCGCTCGCGCAGGCGATGGGGCCGTGGCGGTAGTCCAGGGTTTGATGCCCTTCGGCGACCAGTAGCGCGGTCTCTTGGACGTTCAGCGCCCCGGCGAGAGCCAGCCCGTGTCGCCACCCGCGTCCGAGATAGACGACATGATCATGCGCGCCGTTCGGGGTAGGATCGAAGGCGGCCAAAGCATCGTCCAAGCGCTCCGGCACATTCTGTAGCGCCGCGCGCGCACGATCGCCACCGATCAAGACGCGTAGCGCCAGCAGTGTGGCCGTGATGAAACGGGTCTGGATCACACCGCGCTCAGCCGCGAACTCCAGCCGCAGCACCGCGTCGGCTTCCGTCTCGGCCGGCGTGTCCACATCTCCACTGATCAAGAGCACGCGCGCCCCACTCCGGCGCGCCTGACGCATCGCCTCGACCACCTCCGTCGTGGTCCCGCTGCGGCTGATAGCCACATGCGTCCAGTCGCGCCACGGGCGGTAATCCGAGGCTACGATGGCCTGGGCCGGCTCTCCATGGCTCTCCTCATAGAGCGCTGTAGCGCTCGCGGCGAGGCAGTATGACGAGCCGCATCCGAGGAAAACGACGGGGCCATGTAGTTGCCGCACGATCACGCCCCCATCGCGATCGAGGCGAGCGAGCGTTTGTTGAAGGATCGCGGGCGTGCTGCGGATGTCACGTTCAACACTGGTCATTGGTTACTTTCTCCCGTCTCTGTAGGGCTGGCCGGCACCACGGCCGGCTCATCCGCCCGCACGTTATGCGTCTAATACCCGGATGAGCCGCGCCGCGTTGTCATGGTAGACCCGCCGCAGCACATCGTCAGACACGTCGATCCCGTAGATATGCCAGCGTCCCTGGCGGCCCTGATCATCGGGCGCGTAAGGGAAGTACTCGTCGGCCGTCTCCAGGAAGCGGAAGTAGGGGGCATACTCATCGGCCACGGGCGGGAACCTATCCAATCCGAAGAGGATGCGCCCAGCGTGCCGCTCAAAGAAACGCTTGCTTGTATACGGCTGGCGCCCTAATTCGGCCAGGCGCTCACTGATGTCGACGTTGAAATTAGGATAGGTGGTCAGCATGCGGTCCACCCAGCCAAGGTTCTCGGCGTAGCAGCCAACATGCGCTCCGATGAAGGTGGTTTGTGGGTGACGCGCGATGAGGCGCTCGAACTGCTCCATCACCGTCGCAAAAGAGGGGAACTGCGGCCCGTAGAAGTGCCAGTCTGGATGGGCGTGCAACTCCTCCCAGCGCTCGTTGAAACGATCCAGCGGCTGGAAGAAGGCGACGGGGTCGGCCACATGGATAAGCACGGGGACGGCGAGCGCCGCGGCCGCTTCCCACAGGTCGGACAGGCGCTCGTCGTCGATGGGGATCAAGCGCCCCTCCGCATCGCGGTAGCGCAGCCCCAGGGTCTTCCACACCTTGAGGCCCCGCGCGCCACGCGCCACGCTATCCTCCAATTAACGGGCCATGCGCGCGCCGAAGTCGCGCTCCACGGTGAGAGCCCAGTCGGCGTGGGCAAAGGTGAAGAAACGGCCCGGATACGCGCGATCGTAGCGGTCGAGATTGGCCTCGAGTTCGTCGCCCCACATGCCGTCCAGGTTGACGATCGCGCTGATATTGCAGCGGTCCATCACGTCGATGATCTCCGTCGCCGCCGGCGTCACCCATGCATGATCGGGGGTTAGCCAGCGGCCCAGGTGATTGTGGGCGTCGATGGCCGGGAAGCGCGCGCGCCGGACGTCGTGCCGCTCAACCACCAGCATGGGACGTGGCGCGAAATCAGTCAGCGGCAGATCGCGTTGAAACGCGGCGGCATCCATGTCCATACACCTCCTCCAACTTCTCCGGACCATATCCCTATATCAGCGCGCGATGATCACCTCGATACCGCGCTCCCGTAACGCATCCAGATCATCCGCGGATGCAGCCTCATCGGTGACGAGCGTGTGGACGGCCTGATAGGGCGCGATCAACGCCATGGTGACCCGTCCGATTTTGGTGTGATCGGCGACGACCACGACGCGTTCCGCATGCGCGATGATCGCACGGTTCGTCTGCGCCTCCACTTGATCGTAGGTCGTCAAGCCGTGCCGCACCGTGAGGCCGTCGACGCCAATGAAGGCCGTGCGGACATACAGCTCTCGCAGCGATTGCTCGGCGAGCGGGCCCGAGAGCTCCAGTGAGCCGCGTAACGTTCCTCCCGTCAGCGTGACCTCGATACCCGGTTGACCCGCCACCTCGGACGCGACGCCGATAGAGTTCGTCACCAGGCGCAGCGGGGTCAGCCCGCGTAACGCGCGCGCCACCTGCGCAGTCGTCGTCCCGCCATTGAGGGCCAACGTATCGCCCGGCGTGACCAGGCGCGCCGCCGCCGTACCGATCGCCTGCTTCTCGACCGCGTGCAAGACGGCTTTGGCGATGGGACTCGGTTCGATTGGATCATCAACGACGTCGATGACCGCCCCGCCGTGCGCGCGCCGCAGCAACCCAGCCTCCGCCATCCGCTGCAAATCCCGGCGCAGTGTCGTCTCAGAGTAGCCAAGGGTCTGGTGCAGGCTCGTGACCGTGATAGCTCCCCGAAATGACAACTCCCGCAGAATTTTCTTGCGGCGTTCCTCACCTAACATCATTGCCCTACTGGTCCTGTTCCTGATAACCTCCCGTACCCGCGAGAGTGGGAGGGCGCCCGTTTATGACCGCATGTGGCTATCGTCTACCTAAACGTAGCACGAATAACGGCCATGGTCAACCATTTTAGCGCGATATCGGCACGAATCGGTCTTGACGGGCGTTGAGTCCGGCAGTATACTGACGGCAATTCGCTGGGAGCGATCGAGAGGTCGGCGGCGCTGGGCGGGACTGCTCACTATGAGTCACGAGTAGGGTGACACAAGCAGATGACGGAAGGGTCAAGGGAGGCACGCAACATGGAAACCAGACGACCGGTACGGAAGTGGCTCGCGACATCCGCGCTGACAGCGCTGTGCGTGGCGATTATCGGTGTGGGGCTGCCCGCGGCGGCGCAGGCGCGATCCCGATCCGCGACTCGCCCCTACGCCGGCACAACGATCACGGTGGTCTTGCCGACATGGGGGGCCATGCCCGCGGATCGTTTACGCGCCTTCACGCGCCAAACGGGCATCAAGGTGAACCTGCAAATTTTGGGGTGGGACCAGATACACGACAAGGTTGTCACTGCTGTGGCCGCGGGTGTCTCGCCTGGTGATGTGGTCGAGTTCGACTGGAGTTGGGTCGGCCAGTTCAGCCGCGCCGCATGGTTCACGCCGTTGAACCACTACGTCACCAAGGTGCTCACCGCCGATATACCGTCCACGCCGTTGTTCACGTTGGGAGGCGCCATTCTCGCGCTCCCCTACAACGCGGACTTCCGCTTCCTGTTGGTCAACACCACGTATTTCCGACGCGCCGGTATCACCACCATGCCGCGGACCATGGACGCCGTGCTGGCCGATGCGCGCCAAATCAAGGCGAAGCACATCGTGCGCTATCCCCTGGCCCTCCCACTCTCGGCGACCGAAGGCGCGGCAACGCCCTGGTACTTGTTCACCAAGGCGTTCGGAGGGAACCTTGTCAGCTCGTCCGGGCAGCCCTTGTTCGCCACGCGCGGGTCCGCCGGGGCACGGGCCATGCAGTTCATCCAGACGGCGGCCAGAGTTGATAAGGTCGTCGATCCGGCGGAAGTCGCCCTGACCGACGTGCAAACCGACGCCGCCTTGCGCGCGGGGCAGTATGCCATGGAATTCGCCGGGCCGGGGGGACTCGCGACGGCTAACGACCCCACACAGTCGAAGATGGTCGGCAAGATACACGCTGTCCTCATGCCCGGCGTTGATGGCCCGGCGCGGACCATCGAGCTACCCGAAGCGCTCGGCATCCCCAAGGCATCCAAGAACACGGCGGCCGCGGCTGCCTTTATCACCTGGTGGATGCAGCCGAGCAATCAGATGGTCATGTACCAAACGCAGGGCGATTTGCCGACCCGTACCTCCGTGGTTGCGACCCTGGTTAAGGAGCGGAAACTCTTCGACGGTGAGGTTGTCCTCGGTCAGTCCAAGCTCGTGACCCCGATCTTTCCGCAGGGGACGCCCCCCTGGTATCCGAATTTCAGCACGGAGGTCGCAACGACCATCAACCAGATGGCGCGGGGCAGCATGAGCGTCAATCAGGCGCTGCAGCATCTCGGCTCGGTGGTACGGCAACTGGGTCAGTGACCAAGAGGCCAGCGGTTGGTAGACCCTTGTCGAAAGGCAGCGAGGCGTGAAAAGAACAGATAGGCTGGGCGGGACGCGGGCGCTCGTCCCGACGCGCCTGCGGATTCCCCGCTTGTTCCGCCCACGCGTGCGGTTGATCCTGTTCGCCTATACCTTGCTCCTGCCCTTATTGGCGATCATGGCCGCCCTGGTGTTCTACCCCGCAGCGCTCACCTTCGTCGATAGCTTCCGCAACATCAACCTGATCACCTTCGCCCCGGTACACTTCGTCGGCCTGGACAACTACCGGCAACTCTTCACCGATTCCACGGTGGTCAGAACCATCACCAATACGGGCTTCTACCTCGTGATCGCGAGCGTGGGCGAGCTTGTCCTTGGTCTCATCTTCGCCCTGGCCTTGCGCAACGCCTTTCGCGCACGCGGCGTCATCCTGGCGATCGCGCTGCTGCCGTGGGCCTTACCGCCGGTGGTCGACGGGGTCATCTGGGGCTGGATCTACAATCCGACCTACGGCGTCTTGAATGGCATCCTGAAAGATCTGCACGTCATCTCCACGTATCAGGTCTGGCTGGCCGGTTCCTGGTCCGCCCTCTTCTTCGTCGTGCTCGTGCATATCTGGAAAATGGTGCCGCTGGCGACGGTCATCATCCTCGCCGCGTTGCAGAGCATTTCCGGCGACCTCTATGAGGCCGGACGCATCGACGGGGGCGGACCGGGGCAGTTGTTCCGCCATATCACCCTTCCTCTCATCCGGCCGGCCCTGGCCATCGTGTTGTCGCAAAGCACGATCGGCGCGATCAATCTGTTCGACGAGGCGTATGTCTTGACCGGAACCAGCCTGGATACGCGCTCTGCCCTCATCCAGGACTACCTGATCACGTTCAGGGATCTCAACCTCAGCCTCGGCATGGCCCTCTCGTTCGTCATAACCTTCGCCACGATCATGGTGACCGTGCTGTTCGCCGTCTGGCTATATCGGGGGAACCGCACCTCATGAATGGACGTAGACTTGGCGCCTACGCGGTGCTCGCTTTCATCGTCGCCTGGTCGCTCGGCCCCATCTACTGGACGCTGCGTACGAGCGTCGCTACCCCGACCGACTTAACCAGCGTCCCTCCCAAATATCTGCCCTGGCCGATTAGCCTTGACAACTACGGGCGGCTGTTCGGTTTTGTGGGTTCCGCGCAGGCGTCGTTGTGGTCCGCCTTCCAGAGCGCGGGGCTAAACAGCATCATCACGTGTTTCGCCGCCACGATCGTGGTGGTCATCATCGCCATCTTCTCGGGATATGTCTTCGCCCGCCTGCGCTTCCCTGGGAATGGCGTGGTCTTCGGTTTGCTGGTGGCAACGCTGGCGATTCCAGCCTACGGGGTCATTATCCCCCTGTATCGCATCATGGTGTCGTTCCAGTTGATAGACACCTATCAAGGCATCACTCTCATTTATGTGTCCGCTTTTACCCCGCTCGCCATCTGGATCCTGCGCAGCCATTTCGCGGTGATCCCCCTCGAACTGGACGAAGCGGCGCTCGTGGATGGCGCATCGCGCTTGCGCGTTATTTTCACGATTTTGCCGGCGGCTCTGCCCGGCATCGCCGCCACAGCTATCTTGACGTTTCTGACGGCCTGGAGCCAGTTCTCCATCCCGCTTGTGTTTGCTCCGACCATGGCGACGAAGCCCTTGACCGTCCTGATCTCCGAGTTCGTCGGCAAGAACACCATCGATTATGGCCTGATCACAGCCGCGTCCATGGTCACGGTGCTCCCGCCGATCTTGATCGTCGTGCTACTTAACCGCTACCTGGTGAGCGGCCTTGCGGCGGGCGCCGTCAAGGGATAGGCGTCTAGTACTACAACGACGCTTGTGTAAAACCGCCGTTTTCAGCGGCAAATCTCGACCGCTGGCGCGGCTATGCTGGCCTTCGGCGCCCATTATTGCTGCCATTAGGGTGTCAACAGCTAGCACAAAAGCGCCTCTTCATAGCTATTGGAAGAATCCGTCGTCGTAGTACTAGGACATGGTGAGAGGAGGGTCGATGCGCGTCCACATGGGATTGAAGCCGGCGTTCTACAAGTATTCCTGGGGTATCAATGCTCCCCGCGAGGCCGAAACGGAAACGCGGATCACGGAGATGCAGGTCGCCTGCGGGCGGCGCGATAGCGCCGCGCTACAGGTCGTCGTCGCCTGTGACGACGATACCCTCCTGACCACCTCCCCTGATCCCATCTTCTGGAAAGGCGGCGCGCTTGCGATCTGTCGCCTCGCCATTGAGGTGAATCCGGAACTCGTCCTGGAGGTGCGAATCATCGGACTCGTGGCCGATAATGACCGGCTGCTAAAGAGCGATCCACTCGTAGCCCAGGGCGCGATCTTCGTGGAGCGCCGGCGTCTTCAGCAGGTGTGGGTGGAATGCCATGCCTCCGCGGAGACCCCTCCGGGGACCTACCACGGTGCCGTACGCCTGTACGCCCACACGCTCTGTGAGGACGAGACGCTGATCAGCACATGCGCGTTCACGGTCGTGGTCAAGGACGTGCTGTTGCCCACACCGGAGGAGTATCACTTCTACCTGGACATCTTCCAACATCCGTCGAGCATCGCGCGCCACTACAACGTCCCGCTCTGGTCCGACGACTATTTCACGCTGCTCGACCCCTACATCGAGAGTCTAGCTCAGCTTGGGCAGAAGGCAGCGTCGGTGTTCGTGTCGGAGATCCCCTACATCGGACAAAAGAGCTATCTCCTGCGGGAGCCGTCCGACGTCTTCGAGTACAGCATGGTCGGCGTGCGCAGGGCGTCAGACGGGCAGGTCAGCTACGATTTTTCCGTGCTAGATCGCTACGTGGACGTGGCTAGGCGGCATGGCATCGCGGAAACGATCGACGTCTTCGGGCTGTTGAGCGTCTGGCAGGATCCGGACGCGGGGTATGGGTCGATTGTCGATGGGTATCCGGATGCCATGCGCGTGCGCTATCTCGATGAAGAGTCCGGCACATATCGATTCATGCACGACCTTGGCGACCTGGAGAACTATGTCCGCGCCCTGGAGAGGCATTTTAGTGAGCGGGGGTGGGCGGATCGCGTCCGCGTTATCGCGGACGAGCCGGCCGACGTCACGGTCTTTCAGCGGCAGCTAGATACCCTTCATCGTCTCGCGCCGTCCTTCCAATACACGGTCGCCATCAATCATGTGGAGTTCATCCAGCAGCGCTTACAGGGCGTGACCGACTACGTGCCGATTCTGGGCGCCGTCGCGGACGAATTCGAGCAGTTGAGCACGTTACGCGCAACGGTTGCCGGGCGCATTCTCTATTATGTGTGCTGTTGGCCGGATCAACCCAACTCGTTCATTGGCTCGCCCGCCCTGGAGTGTCGCGTGCTTCCCTGGCTGGTCGAAAGGTTGCAGTTGGACGGATTTCTGCGCTGGGCCTTCACCGCCTGGGTAGACCGACCCTTTGAGGATCTGGCCTATCGCGACTGGAGATTCGGGGACATGTTGTTCGTGTATCCCGGCGCCAACGGCACGCCTGTCCTCTCGCTGCGCTATAAGTGGCTCCAACGCGGTATCCGCGACTATGAAGTGATGCAGGTGTTGAAGGAGCGCGGCGACGGGGAGCGCGTCGCGCGTGTTTTGGACGATGTTTTCCGCTTCCAGACGCCGCGCGACCTCAGCCCAGTCTCGCACAAAGCAAACGCCGCGTTGTATAGCCTGGACCAGGCGCCCTATGATCGCCTGATCGCTGAGTTGTAACCACCAGGAGAGAGGGTGTCATGCCTGACATGCTAGTGAAGTTGTTTGAGCTACCGGACGTCGGTCCCCTACGACGCGATCTCTTGGCGCGGGGCATCGAGGTGCGGCGGGCGGTCAGCACGGAGAAACGCCTCGTGCGCGCCTGGGTCCATGAGATGTTCTCGGCGAATTGGGCCGACGAATGTGAGGTCGCGTTTTCGAACCACCCCATATCCTGTTTCATCGCGACGGAGCACGGCAGGTTGATTGGCTTTGCCTGCCACGATGCCTTCGCGTATAAGAACTACTTCGGCCCCACGGGAGTGAGCGAGACGCACCGGAGCCTGGGCGTTGGTAAGGCGCTGCTCGTGACCTGTTTGGAGGCCATGTCCATGCAGGGATATGCGTACGGCATTATCGCCTGGGTGGGTCCCGCCGCGTTTTATACTAAGGCCGTTGGTGCGACGATCATCGAGGGGGCCTTGCCGCCCATCTACCATCAATTGCTGCCTGAGACCCACAGTGGTCACCATGATGGGTAGGAGCAATGGAACCTGCCCTATGCCTCCATGGCCAGCGTCGGCGGCTCGATGACGCGCGCCGGCAGGAAGAAACGATGCGCGGGGATGTCGAACTCTGTGATGTAGCGCAGCGGGAGCGCGAAATTGGCCGTCTCGTCCGGTGTGTGGCTATCGCTGCCCACGGCGGAGCGCACCCGCTCGCTATAGCCGTTGACGCTGAAGCCGTCGAACGCGCGCATGTCGGCGACGGCCCACGCCGGTGGAACAGTAAAGTAGCTCGCCCCCAGGTTCAGATGGTCGGGGTCCACGGACCGGCAGGCCGCGCTCAGTCCTGTAAACAACCTGTGCTGGCCGATAATTTCGTCTGCGCATGATCTGCCCGGAAGGGTTAACACTGACGCCTGCAACTACGGCAGCAGATGATTAGTATCAGCATCGTGCATAAGATCGGCCCCGTCACTCGCGTCGCCATGCTAATGGCGGCCCGAGAATAGACCAAGCGCCGACGATGGGCTGCTGACTCCGTCGCGACGCTGCCGCATAATGCTATCCACGGCGCCAGGATCTTCATTGTCCTCACGGTCCGCCGATATGCTTCCCATACGGGGGCCACTGGCCACGCCGAAAGGGTTAGCGGGCATACCGGAGTGGACCACGACGTTAGCTGAGGCGTCATTCGTGTCATACGCTCCGGCATGAAAGGCTTGCGCCGCACCCCTTCGCTATCTGTGAAAGGCCACGGCTAAATCCTTTCATGGCCGGACGTGAAGGCACAACCATGAACGGATCGCCACGCGTTCGCCAACTCGCCGGCATAAGGGAAGAGCTACAGCCGGTTGAGCGACATCGTCGCACTTGCCCGAGTCGGCTCACGGCCGCTATGACGATCCGATGACCACTCACGCCAACGGATGATCATGCACCTCAGTGTATAAGCATGCATGGTCGGCTTACACACAGCGGCGTTGGGATAGGCTGCGCGTTGCTCCAGCAACGGCGGGATGTGGCCGTCAACGCGGCGCGCGCCTATCTATCGCCGGTGGCCTCTTTTGTCAGTGGCGCTGCGTGCGCCGACGTGCGTTGGGGCCAACACACCCCATCGCCGCGCCGCTGCCTGTCGATCACATGCCGTATCCTGTAAGGGATGCCAGTGTCGGCGCATCCGCTGTGGGTGAACGGGCCAATCAGTCAAGGAGGAGGCATGCGCTACGCGTCGATCAATGTCTTCACGGTTCGCGCCGGCGCCATGGATGCCTTCATCGCGCTGCAGCGGACTGGCTTCCTGCCGTTGCTGCACCAACAGAGGGGGTTTCTGGCGTGCGAGATTGTGCGCACCGGGGACGACACGGGCGTGGCCACGTTGTGGTGGGCGTCGGAGGAGGCGCGCCGCGCCGCGACGCCCTGCTTGACCGTCTGGGTTGAGCAGCATCTCGCGCCCTTCTTCGTCGCGCTGGACAACCCGGCTGGACCGGTCGTCCTGTCGTCCTGGGACCAAAACCATCCGTGAGCCGCGCCTACGCCACCTGTCTTGGCTACGTGGCTCACCCGGACCATAAAACAGCCCCGGATGAGGGTGCACCCCCACCCCTGAGGGCAACTAGCACCTCCTCCGCCGCGCGTTGGCCCGACTGCACCGCGCCGTCCATGTAGCCGTTCCACACCGTGGCCGTCTCAGTCCCCGCCCAGTGGAGGCGATCCACCGGCTCCCGCAGCGCCGGGCCGTAGGCCGTCCATACCCCCGGCGGCATGTAGCCGGCATAACAGCCGCGCGAATACTCCTCCGCGGCCCAGTTCTGCTCGACGTACTCGGTCGGATGGGCCGCCGGTTCACCGAAATAGCCCGCGAGGCAGGCGAGGATGGCCGCGCGCCGCGCGCCTGCGTCCCGCGCCATCCACAGGCGCCCCTCGTCGCCCTCGACGAATCCCAGCAGCACGCCGGGCTTGCCCTCCTCGGGCGAGTTGTCGAACGTGACACAGACCGGGCCTGCGTCGCTCGTGACCTGCCCCGACAGCCCCTCGTCGCGCCAGAACGGCGTGTCGTAGACACACTGCACCTTGATGACCGTTCCCATCGGCATGCGCTGCGTGAGTTGGTCGCGGGGCGCCGGCAGGGCCGGGCGGTAGCGCAGCCGCCCGGCTAGCGTCGGCGGGATCGCCACAACCACCCGGCGCACCGCCACGGCAAATCCGTCGCCCTCGACACGCACGCCGTCCCGATTCTGGACGACTGTATGGACGGGCGCATTGAGGGCGACGGATTTGCCGAGATCCGCGGCGACCCGGTTCGAGACCTCCTGCGCCCCCGCGTGGAAACGCCGCTCCTGCGCCGCGTCGACGGTGCCGATGAGGCGCTCGAGCCCACCGGCCGAATGGATATAGAAGAGGACGTGCAGGAGCGAGAGGTCGCACGGCTCGGCTGCGAACACGGCCTGGATTACCAGCGTCAGCGACCGGCGCACCGTCTCCGACGTCACGTTGGCCTCGATCCAGGTGGCGAACGTCTGGGCGTCCCACGCCGCAGCCGCGGTCGCCTCCCACGGGGCGTCGAGCGGGACGCTCGACGCCATCAGGTTGAGCGTCCCCAGCGCCTCGACGGTCTGGGCTGCGGCTATAGGGTCGGCCGTCGAGATGGCGCCATCATAGAGCGTGCGCCGCCGGGCGCGGACCTCGAGGTTGCGCCCGTCCACATAGGTTGGGAAGGTCGTCACGTCGACGGCGGCGACGAGCGCGGCGATGCGGTCTTGCGTGGGTCCAATCCACTGTCCGCCCAGGTCCAGCGGCGTCCCACCGGCGGCCAGGCGCGTGTAGGTGCGCCCCCCGACGCGGCCACGCGCCTCCAGCACGACGACGTCGACGCCAGCCGCGACGAGCACGCGCGCCGCTGTCAGGCCGGCCAGCCCCGCCCCCACGACAGCGACGTCGGCGGTACGATCTTCCGCGCTATTCATCAACCTGTTCCTAACTCGGCGAAGCCGAAACCAAAAAAAGTGTATCCTTGGGCATTGCTGATCGCCTCCCGTTGTCATCGCGTGCCGAAAGGAGCGTGCTGCCATGACCTTGCTGACCGACCGCTACGCCGCACAGATCGCGGGCGTCGTCTCGTGCTATGACCGCCTCGTCATGATGGGCACACTGCCCGGTGTGTGCTACGCCGCAGGCATGGTCACCTACCTGCGCAGTCACGGCATCCGTCTGTTCGACTATCCCCGCTTTGCCGAACCCCTGCGCGAGGAGGTCCGGCACAACGCCGAGCGGTTGGCGCGGGAGCACGGGCTGGAGATCGCGTTCATCCGCTCGACCCACGCCTTCCGCAAAGAGGACCGCATCCGCGCCATCCTGGCCCAGCGTGGCGACCAACCGGAACCGGACCTGGTCCACATCTGCGCGGCGATGGAACCCTGTGCCGCCTTCACGCCCTGGCACGACAAAGCGACGGGCAAGACCACGCTGCGCTACAAGGATGGCAAGTGTCTCCATTACTACTTCTACGTCCTCGACAAGGAGTTCGGTCTGTGCTATCTGCGGGTGCCGACCTGGGCGCCGTTCCGCGTGCAGTGCTACGGCAACGGCCACAACTGGCTAGCCGGCCAACTGCGGCAGGCCGGCATCGCTGCCGAGCCGTTGGACAATACGTTCGGCACGCTCGGCGACAGCGCCAAAGCGCAGGCGCGCGCCGATGCCTTCCCGGTCGCGCGGCTGCACCACACCTTGGATGCGCTCGCCGCCCGCTACTGCCCCGTCCGCGCCCACTTCGGGGTGGCCTATCACGGGAGCCTGCTGCAGGTCGAGTACGCCACCGACCTGATCTTCCAGCGTCAGGAGGACCTGCGGCCCCTCTACGAGGCCCTGGTTCACACGGCCATCCACGCGGTCAAGCCTGCGCACGTCGCCACCTTCCTGGGCCGCAAGCTCACGGGCAACTACCAGGATGAGGTGGGCAATGACTTCCATACGCGTATCGAAGGGACCCGCCTGACGCACCACAGGGGACCCGTGGCCCTCAAGCTCTATGACAAGCAGGCCCTGGTCTTGCGCATCGAGACGACCGTCAACGACGTCTCGTTCTTTCGCCACCACCGTCGGGTGGAACAGCGTGACGGCACCACCGAGACCAAGCTCGCGCCGATGCAGAAGACGATCTATAGCCTGCCACCCCTGCGGGAGGCGCTCAACGCGGCCAATCATCGCTATCTGTCCTTCCTCTCCGATCTGGCCGACCCGACCGCCGGCGTGCAACAGGTCGAGCGGCTGGCCGCGCCGACCCGCCTGGCCGAGCGCAGCTATCGCGGCTTCAACCTGTGTAGCGCCGACGATCTCGCCCTCTTCACGGCCCTGGCGCGCGGCGCGTGGCAGATCAGCGGCTTCCGCAACGCCACCTTGCGGCGCGTCTTGCCGACCTATTCCGGTCCGCAGCTCTCGCGTGTGCTCAAGCGGTTGCATGCGCATGGCCTCATCAAGAAAATCGGGCATACCTACAAGTACTACCTGACCCACGCCGGCCAGCAGGTCGTTGTGACCGCCTTGAAGCTGCGCGAGCTTGTCGTGATTCCATCGCTGGCGGGGCTGCTCCCAACCGCCGCCTAACCTTCTGCACATTTTGTGATCAACTTCACTGGTAAGGCACTAAAACAGCCCAAGCTCCTGTTCTATGGTAAACCACGACAGCCCTCGTCTAGCTTGGCGCAATTAACCCGGTGATCGGCGCTGGCCTGCGACTGCCGTCGTATGGCAAACGACGGACACAGACGTGTCTCGACGGCTCGCATAGACCGCCGACATATTTGAGCCAACGTGTACGAGCCACGCGGCGCGATTGTTCGTAGGGGCGCATGGTCATGCGCCTAACGGCATCGCTGCTCCCGCCCGGAGGGCGATGGTCGTAGGACGCACGGTCATGCGCCCCTACCCCCAGCCGGAATCGTTGTGCGTTTGGATCGTAACCCAGTTTACACCCCTCAATCGGTCGTCTACAAGTTAACGCGGCTTTGGTTCCATAGAGCCACCAGGTGAGCCATGCCCCTAGTGGCGTATCCTACATGTATGACGACACGTTGGGCGCGCGCCTTTGCCGTGCAGTACAAGCAAGACCTGCGCTTCGCCGAGGACTACGCCTCCTACGCGGGGGCGATGGAGCGGCTGTTCGACGCGTACGTCGCGCCCCACCGCGCGCCCGACCAGCCCAACCTCGTCGTCCTGAACGAGGACATCGGGCTGCTCACCGCGTTCATCGGGGCGCGGGGCGCCGCAGCTCGGCGGTGCGGCCGTGAGCCAGGCGCTATCCAGCGCGCGTTCGGTCTCTTGGGAGAGGCGTACCGGCCGCAAGTGATACACTATCTCACCCTGTTTCCCTCTGTGTCGCCGACCCGCGCGCTGTTCCTGGCCCTGTCCGACGTCATGAGCCGCGCCTTCCTGGAGACGTTCGCCGCGCTGGCCGCGCGCCACGGCGTCTACCTCGTGGCGGGCGCCTCACTGGCCCCGGCGACGACGCGCGCGACGGCGGAGGAGGCCGCGTTGCTAGGCGACCCCCAGAGGCCACATGGCGCACCCGTCTACGTGGCGCGTGGGCCGGAGGTCTACAACGCCGCCTATCTGTGGGGTCCAGATGGCGCGTTGATCGGGTGTAGCCGTAAAGTCAACCTGACTCCAGAGGAGGGACCAGATGGGCTGGACCTCACGGCGGGGCGGCTGGGACAGGACGACGTGCCGATCTTCGACACACCGGCAGGCCGCTTGGGCATCGCCATCAGCCTCGACGCGTTCATCCCCGCCTACATTGCCTATCTCGATGAGGCCGGTACCGAGGTGTTGGCGCAGCCGGAGGCCAACCCAGGTCCGTGGGCGGCGTACACGGATATGACGACGGAGCCGCCCGGTTGGCAGCCACAGACGTGGATGGCCTCGTGCTGGCGCGCCGTGCAAGAGTCACGCCACCTATGCTACGGTATCAACCCCTTCATGGTCGGCAACCTGTTCGACCTACCGTTCGATGGTCAGTCGGCGATCTTTGCTAGGAGCGGGGGGGAGCACACACGCGGGTACTACGCCGGCAACGCGGCCCCTGTGCCCGGTGAGCCAGACAGCGGGGCGCGGCTCGGCTTCGTGGCCCTGGCGCCATGGGTGGCGCCGTCGGACAATGCACGGGAGGCGCTGGAGGAGCGCGCTCGCGCCCTCGCGCCCGGCTCGGGCGCGCCCGAGGAGAACGCCTACCGCGAGACATGCGTCTGGGCCGACCTAGAGTTGTCGTCGTGAAACGATAATACGTGAAACGATAATACGTGAAACGATAATACGTGAAACGATAATACGTGAAACGATAATACGTGAAACGATAATACGTGAAACGATAATACGTGAAACGATAATACGTGAAACGATAATACGTGAAACGATAATAGAGGAGTACGTATGACACCCGTCAAGATCGTTATCATCGGCGCTGGCAGCGCCAGCTTTGGCCTCAACTCCCTCGCTACCCTGTTGCGGGAGCCAACCCTGCGCGGCAGCACACTGGCCCTTGTCGACACGAACGCGGCCGGCCTGGCCCTCGTTCGTCGACTCGCCGAGCGCATGAACGCCGACTGGAACGCCGGCCTGACGATCGAGAGCAGTACCGACCGTCGGGACATGCTCGACGGAGCCGCTTTCGTGGTGTGCTCAATCGAGGTCGGGCCGCGCGAGGAGTTGTGGCGGCAGGACTGGGAGTTGACGCTACGGCACGGCCTGCGCCAGCCCTACGCCGAGAACGGCGGCCCCGGTGGGTTCGCCCACGCCGCGCGCAACATTCCGCCCATCCTCGACATCGCGCGCGATATGGAGGAGTTGTGCCCGCGCGCCCTCTTCGTCAACCTGAGCAACCCGCTGCCGCGCCTGTGCCGCGCCATCACCAAGTATACCTCCATCACCGCTGTAGGGCTCTGTCACCAAATCGGCTACGGCTATGGGATGGTCGGCGTGACCCTGGCCGATAGAC
>JAABUO010003556.1_pt1 | contig 18553 bp, 16 predicted proteins | sample 5559291 | NCBI WGS metagenome assembly JAABUO01 (sample SAMN10711878, study PRJNA513372) | rock metagenome | isolation source: Antarctica rocks | place: Antarctica: Victoria Land, Finger Mt sud | reverse complement strand
GGTTTATCCTCTTCGTTCCAGTCGACCCCTCGGGCGTGGCGTCGCCCATGCCTCCGCTGATACAGCCAGCGGCAACACAGACTCTCCTCGCACCGCCTGCCCACTCGCTGGCTGCGGCCGTCAGTCACCAGTTGGGCATATGTCTACTCTACTTCCAAGAACGCCCCCTGTCTGTAGGATTCCCATCAACTTTCGTGAGGGAAACCCCTCTATTTTTGATGGTTTTCCCTCACCCGCTTGATGGATTCCCCTCAGGGCTTGATGGGTTCCCCTCACCGGACGGCCTTCCCGCAAGGACATCCCTATCCATCGAGTGTGACCAAGCCCAGATGCACCGCCTTGGCGCACAGGGCGCACGTCGTCGTTACGCCGAACTTGGCCCGCAGCCCCCTGAGGATGCGCTCCACCGTCGGTATGCTCGCGTGCAACTCCTCCGCGATCTCCCGTTCCACCAGTCCCGTCACCTTGCCATGCAGGACGACCCGCTCCTCGTCCGTGAGCGCGATGCCGCTCGCCCGTGGCCGCAGGCGGCGCTCTTGTTCGGGCTCCGGCGTGTCGCGCCGCTCCATCGCCGCCTCGCTCGCGAAGCGCATCCCGCGTCGCGCCACCTCCAGGATCGCCCCCACGCTCTCGGCGTCGATGTCCTTCCACAGCACGAACCCCCGGATTCCCAAGGCCGTAAGCTCGGCATGCTCGGCCCGCGTCCGCAGCCGGCCCACCACCACGATCTGGCTCACGGGATTGGCCGCGCGGATCTCCCGCACCAACGGGACGATGGGGACGCCGGGCAGGTCGGAGCCGGCGATGATGACGTCGGGCTGCTCGGTCGCGACGGCGCGCACGGCCTCGTCGCCCTGCCGCGCCTCGCCGATGATCTGGAAGCGCCGCTGCTTGCGCAGCATCGCTTGCAATCCCGTCCAATCGGCGTGCGCTGAACTGATCAACAGAATCGTCGTCGTGGGTTGCATCTGCCTCGCCTTTCTCGCAACGAATGGGGCGACATCCTCCGCGCCGAGGACTCCGTTGCATTCCCCTTGTCTGTTAGTCGCACGAATGGACCAAAACCGGACATTGCGTCGTATCTAATCCGTGAGTATCGTGAGAGTGGATAGGAACGACGCGTATCGTGCCTGGATAGGCGGACTTGTGACTGACGATGGAGGACCTGACGAGGACACGGCTTTAGTCGTGGCCGCTCAAAGGGGCGACGGCGCCGCATTTCTCCGCCTGGCCGACCGCTACCGACCACGGATCATCGGCTTCCTCGCCCGGACGGCCGATCCGCGTGCCGTCGCCCTCGATGAGCTAGCGCAACAGGCCCTCGACGACGCCTACGAGGGCCTGCCCCGCTTGCGCAACCCAGGCAACTTCCGCTCCTGGTTATTCACCATCGCTCGCCGTCGCCTCCTCGACGCGCTTGACGCGCAGGCGCATGAAATCCCGCTCGATAACCTCCTCGTGCCGCCCACGACGCCGGCCCCCGAGCCGCCCAGCGACCTGCTTGACATGGCCGTGACAGCCCTGGGCGGGGGAGGTGATCGCGCTGCTGCAGCTGCGTGTGCAAGGGTACAGCGTCGCCGAGATCGCCGCGCGGGTGGGCAAGAGCCCGGCGGCGGTGGAGCGGGCATTGATCCGCGCACGGGAGGCGCTGCGTATACTCTTACGAGAACAGCAAAGGGAGGACACTAAACATTGACCCCGCCGGCCCATCGCACGCCCTATCACGATTTCACGCTTGACGAGTTGGAAGCCTACGACCGTGGGGTGCTGGAGCCCGCGCGCGTCGCGGTGATCGAGGAGCACCTGGCCGAGGGCTGCCCGGCCTGCCGCCGCTGGCTCGCCGGCTCCGATGAGGCTGTGCGCCTAATCGAGGAACTGGCGCGGGCCGAGTCGCGCCGGCCGCGCCCGACGACTCCGTGGGGCCACGCGCGCGCCTGGGGCCGCCGCCGCGTCCACGCCCGCCGGCTCACCGTGCTGCTCTACGCGCTGCCGCTCAAGGGCGCGCTCGTCGCGGCGGTCCTGCGCGCCGACGCCCGGCGTGGGGTACGCGTCAGCGCGGCCGTCGGCATTGTCGGGCTCACCGTCGTCGTCGGGCGCGCCGTGCTCGCCCCTCCCGACCGCTGAGGTTACACTGAAGGGGAGGGGATAGCCGCCCGCGCGGCCGGGGCGTCGCGCTGACCAGAGGGAGGACAGGGCCGTGGATGAGCGACACGAGGGGGCGACGCCGGATGCCCTGCGCGCTGATGACGTCGACGCCGACCTGTCGCGTCCCAACCCGGCGCGCATCTACGACTATGCCCTCGGCGGGTTTGCCAACTTCGTCGCCGACCGCGCCGCCTTCGAGGCGCTGGTCGATACCTATCCCGACGCCCAGCACGCCCCGCGCGCCAACCGCGCCTTCCTGCGCCGCGCCGTCACCTTCCTGGCCCGGCAGGGCATCGACCGATTCCTGGACATCGGCTCCGGTTTGCCGACCGCCGGCAACGCCCACGAGGCGGCCCAGCGCGTCAACCCCAAGGCGCGCGTCGTCTACGTGGACAACGACCCCGTCGCGGTCGACTACAGCCAGGACATCCTGGCGCGGGAGGGGCCGGATCGCGTAGCCGCGATCGAGGCCGACCTGCGCGACCCAGCGGCGATCCTGTCCCACCGCGAAACGCGCCGGCTGCTTGCCGGTAGACGTCCCGTCGCGCTGCTGCTGGCGGCGGTGCTGCCCTTCCTGCCCGACGACGATGAAGCCCGCCACGCGGTGCGGACGCTCACGGCGGCGCTGCCGGCGGGCAGCTACCTGGTCATCACGCATGGTACGTACGATGGGGTACCGGCGGGGACGCTGGCGCAGTTCACGCGCCTGTACGAGCGGACGACGAGCCCGCTGGTCTTCCGGCCGCGCGCCATGATCGAGGGCTTCTTCGACGGTTTCGAACTGGTCGAGCCGGGTCTAGTCTTCGTGCCGGCGTGGCGCCCCGACGACCCGCGCGCCCCGTTCCACGACGAGCCAGAGCGCGCCGCCATCGTGGGGGCCGTTGGCCGCAAGCTGTAGCCCGGTACCCCGGTACCGCGCACACGCCACTACCGGACCATCAACCGCCGCTTTGACGGGCGTCGCCCTGGGATCGCCGGCTACCAGTCGGCATAGTGACGACGATCCGTCGGCGTGAAGCCATGTTGGCGGTGCGCGACACGACAAGGACAGGGTCACCGTCACGGCGCGCCCATCAGCCCCTACACGCGCGCCGTCGTCCGGTCGATACACATGGTAGGACATCCGGGCTAGCACGGGCGAGGGCTGATTAGGAATGGACGGGGAGAACGCACGCGATATCCGGCCGCCCTGCCCCGCCTGCGGCGTCGACGACGCCCTCGTCCACCTCGGCGTGCGCCGCCACGACCCGCCCCTCCTCCTCTGCTGGCTCGTCCTCTTCGCGCCCGTCCACACCACGCACGTCTACGCCTGCGCCGCCTGTGACGAGATCGTCCTGATCGGAGCCGTGCGGCCCGCCCCTCTTTGCGGCCTGAGCCACGGTCCCTGACCGCCGCCATCCGCCGCCATCCGTCGCGAATCACACGAGGCCGCCGTTCACGGCGTCATTCGTCGCGCGATAGGCGGCGCGGGCCGTGCGCGCGGCCCCTTCAGCGCGCCGCGTCGGGCGCCGATAGTCCTAGTATGACCAGTACCCCCCGCCCGATCGACGCCGCGTCCGCCAGCGCGGATACGGACGAGCGCGCCCTCCTGGACCGCCTGGACCGCCGCGACCTTGCCGCCCTCGCCCGCCTCTACGACCTCCACGCCCCCGCCGCCTTCGGCCTCGCCCGTCACCTTCTCCCCACCGACGACGATGCCGCGGACGTGGTCCTTGACGCCTTCCTCGCCCTCTGGCGTTGCCCGCCCGGTCCCCGCCACGAGCGCTCCGTGCGCGCCCACCTCCTCGCCCTCGTCTACCTCGTCTACCTTGGCTACGGCGCCGACCGCGCCCGCTGACCCCGTACCCTCCACCACCCGGTCCACGCCACGAGCGAGGGGCGCTCGGTCACGCGGCCGCCGTTTTTGACAACTCCCCTCTCAGTGGTGTACCGTACTCTAATATACCATTGTGCGCATGCGCGCGCGCGACAACATGTGTGCGGTCAGGTTATGACACGTATTCGTGTCGCGTGTAGATAGCTGGAGAGAGAAGTTCGACGATGAACGACGCCGCCGAGACCAGTACCGTCGAAGAGTTGAGCGAGTTGATGGACGAGCGGAAAAAGTTCCCGCCGCCGCCCGCGTTCGCCGCTCAGGCCAACATCAAGGACCCCGACGTGTACGCGCGCGCCGACGCCGACTATGAGGCTTATTGGGCCGAGCAGGCCAAGCGCCTCGATTGGTTCACGCCCTGGCACACTGTTCTGGAGTGGCAAGAGCCGTTCGCCAAGTGGTTCGCCGGCGGCCAACTCAATGTGTCGTACAACTGCCTCGACCGCCACGTCCAGAACGGCCTGGGCGGCCGCGTGGCCTTCTATTATGAGGGCGAACGGGGCGACGCGCGCACCATCACCTATCAGCAACTGCTCGACGAGGTCTGCCAGTGCGCCAACGCGCTCAAAGAACTGGGCGTCAAACGCGGCGACCGCGTGGCCATCTACATGGGCATGGTCCCCGAACTGGCCGTCTCGTTGCTGGCCTGCGCGCGCATCGGCGCCCCGCACACGGTCGTCTTCGGCGGCTTCTCCGCCGACGCGCTGGTCGACCGCATCGACGACGCCGAGGCCAGGGTGGTCATGACCGCCAACGGCGGCTACCGCAAGGGCAAGGTCGTCCCGCTCAAGGCCAACGTCGACGACGCGGTGCGACGCACGCCGAGCGTCGAGAAGGTGCTGGTGGTGCGCCGCGTCGAAGGGGAGACGCCGATGCAAGAGGGCCGCGACGTGTGGTGGCACGACATCGTGGCGCGCCAGGAGACGACGTGCCCGCCCGAGCGCATGGACAGCGAAAGCCCGCTCTACCTGCTCTACACCAGCGGGACCACCGGCAAGCCCAAGGGTATCCTGCATACCACGGGCGGCTACCTCACGCAGGTCGCGTGGACGCACGCCAACGTCTTCGACCTCAAGCCCGAGACGGACATCTACTGGTGCGCGGCCGACATCGGATGGGTCACGGGCCACTCCTACATCGTGTACGGCCCGCTCGCCAACGCGGCCACCAGCGTGATGTACGAGGGCGTGCCCGACTACCCAGGCCCCGACCGTTGGTGGGATGTCATCGAGAAATATAAGGTCACGATCCTGTATTGCGCGCCGACGGCCATCCGGGCGCACATGCGCGCCGGCGTGACCCACGCCCAGCAGCACGACCTCTCCTCGCTGCGCGTACTCGGCTCGGTCGGCGAGCCGATCAACCCCGAAGCCTGGCTGTGGTACCACACGTACATCGGCGGCGAGCGCTGCCCCATCGTCGACACTTGGTGGCAGACCGAGACGGGCGCGATCATGATCAGCCCGTTGCCCGGTATCACCACGACCAAGCCCGGCTCGGCCACCAAACCCCTCCCCGGCATCGCCGCCGCCGTCCTCGACGACGCCGGCCACGAGATCACGGGACCCGAGGACGGCTATCTCGCCCTGACGCGCCCGTGGCCCGCGATGCTGCGCGGCATCTATGGCGACCCTGAACGCTACAAACAAACCTACTGGAGCCGCTTCCCCGGCACGTATTTCGCCGGCGACGGCGTGCGGCGCGACGCGGACGGCGACCTGTGGCTACTCGGCCGCGTCGACGATGTGATGAACATCTCGGGGCACCGCATCAGCACGATCGAGGTGGAGAGCGCCCTCGTCGACGACCGGCGCGTGGCCGAGGCCGCCGTGGTCGGGCAGCATGACGACCTGACCGGCGAGGCCATCTTCGCCTTCGTGACGCTCAAGGGCGACGTCGCGGCGAGCCCACAGGTCGCGGAAGAGTTGCGCCAGCACGTCGCCCACAAGATCGGCGCGATCGCGCGGCCCAAGCAGGTCCTGCTCACGCCCGACCTGCCCAAGACGCGCTCGGGCAAGATTATGCGCCGCCTCCTGCGCAACATCGCCAACGGCCAGGAGATGGGCGACACCTCGACGCTGGCCGACGAGAGCGTCGTGGCGACGATCCGCTCGTCGACGGGTAAGGGCGACGACGATTAGTAGTCAGTAGTCGGTAGCCAGTAGTCAGTTAGGCCAAACGGGATGCGCTTTGGGAAACCAATCACGTCGCCGCAACGGCCTTCTGACTACTGACTACCGGCTACTGATTACTCCTGGGAGATGATACATGACCGCCGACAACGCGACCTTCGAGCAGTTGCTGGACGAGAGCGCGGTTGTCGCGCCCGATCCGGCGTTCGCGGCGAACGCGCTCGTACCCAACTATGACGCCGAGTACGAACGCTGCCGGCGCGACCCCGACCGCTTCTGGGACGAGGTGGCGCGCGGCCTGGAGTGGGAGCGGCCGTGGGACCGCGTGCTCGATTGGCAGCCGCCCTACGCCAAGTGGTTCGTCGGGGCACGCTGCAACATCACCGTCAACGCGCTAGACCGCCATGTGCGGGCTGGACGCGGCGACAAGACGGCGTGGCTATGGGTCGGCGAGGACGGCGCGGAGCGGCGCTACTCCTACGCGGAGGCGCTCGCGCTCGTCTGCCACGTCGCCAACGCGCTCACGGAGGTGGGTGTGCGGCGCGGCGACCGCGTGTGTATTTACATGCCGTTGACGCCCGAGGGCATGGCTACGATGCTGGCCTGCGCGCGCATCGGAGCCATCCACAACGTCGTCTACGCCGGGCTCGGCGCGGGCGCCTTGCGCGACCGCGCCGAGGACGCCGGGGCGCGCGTCATCGTCGCGGCCGACGAAGGTTACAGGCGCGGCAAGACCGTGCCGCTGCTGCCCATCGTGCAGGAGGCGGTGGCGCAAACGCCCGGCGTCGAGACCGTCCTGCTGTGGCGGCGCAACGGGGACACAGAGGTTCCTGGGAGCGCGGGCGTCTCGCCCGTCCCCGTCTCTGACGCAGCAACGCCTGGGACGGGCGAGACGCCCGCGCTCCCAGACGGAGCAGGCGCTCTCAGTCCACACTTACGGTGGCTCGACTTCGACGAGATCGTGGCTCGGCAGCCATCGGAACGTGCGCCCGCGAGCATGGACAGCGACGATCCGCTGTTCATGCTCTACACCTCGGGTACGACCGGCAAGCCCAAGGCGCCCGTGTTCGTGCACGGCGGCTACGCCGTGGGCACGAGCTACTACACGCGCATCGCGTTCGACCTACGTCCCGACGACGTATATTGGTGCATGAGCGACATCGGCTGGATCGTCGGCCACAGCACGATGGTCTACGGCCCCATGATCGAGGGCGTCACGCTGCTGGTGCGCGAGGGCGCCCCCGACACCCCGCACCCCGGCATCGCGTGGGAGTTGATCGAGAAATATGGCGTGACCAAGCTGTTCACCGCGCCGACGACGATCCGCATGTGGATGAAGTTCGGCGAGGAGTACCCGGCGCGCTACGACCGCTCCAGCCTGCGCCTGCTCATCTGCGCTGGCGAACCACTCAACCCCGAGGCCTACGCCTGGGCGCGCCGCAACGCGCGCGAGGGCGGGGCCGAGGTGCGCGACAACTGGTGGCAGACCGAAACGGCCGGTCCGACCATCGCTACCCTACCCGCCATGGCCTCGAAGCCGGGGCGCGCCGGTAAGCCGCTGCCCGGCCAGGAGGCGCGCATCGTCGACCACGCGGGCAATCCGGTCGCCCCCGGCACGGGCGGTTTCCTGCAATTGACGCGGCCGTGGCCGCAGATGTTGCGCACCGTCTGGAATAACCCGGCGCGCTACGAGGAATATTGGGACACCATCCCCGGCGGCTACACCGCCGGCGACGTAGCGACCATCGACGAGGATGGCTACATCGCGGTGCTCGGCCGCGCCGACGACGTGCTCAACGTGGCCGGGCATCGCATCGGGACGGCCGACGTGGAGAGCGCGCTGGTCGGCCATCCCGCCGTGGCCGAGGCGGCGGCGATCGGTGTCCCCGACCCGCTCAAGGGCGAAGCCATCAAGGTCTTCGTGATCCTACGCGCCGACCATACCTGGAGCGAGGCGCTGCGCGATGAGTTGATCGCGCGCGTCCGCCACGACCTCGGCCCCATCGCCACGCCATCGGCGATCGAGGCGGTCCCGCAGCTGCCCAAGACGCGCAGCGGCAAGATCATGCGACGCATCCTGAAAGCCCAGGAGATGGGCGTCGACCCCGGCGACCTGACGACCCTGGAAGGATAGGTTCTTCGCGGCGCCGCCGCCCCACATAAAGCAGGGCTCGTGCATTATTCGTTGGGCCGAGGGGCGCGTCGCCACATAGATACGCGCGGCCGCGGCCCGGTCGTGTATCATAGCGGCATGTTGTGTAGCCGGCCTATGGGGAGACGATATGACCGATACCGTGCGGAACCGCTTCAATCTGTTCCTGTGCTCGTTCACGATCCTGTTCGTGGAGTTGACGTGCATCCGCTGGATACCGTCCTACATCCGCTACCTGGGCTACTTCACCAACTTCGTGCTGCTGGCCTCGTTCCTGGGCATCGGGCTCGGCATCTTGCAGGCGCGCCGGCGTGTCGACCTGCAGACGTTCTTCCCGGCCACGCTGGCCGTGCTCGTCGCCATCGTCGCGACCTTCAAGCTACAGCTCAACGTCACGTCGGGACAGGAAGTGTTCTTCAAGGACATGTCGGTCAAGGCGCAGGGGACCGAGGCCTTCTTCCTCGTCCCGCTCGTCTTCATCCTGGTGGGGGTGGTTTTCGCCCTGCTGGGACAGAATCTGGGACGCCTGCTCACGGCGGTGCGCCCGCCCCTGACGGCCTACACGCTCGACGTGGCCGGCTCCATCGCCGGCTCGGCCCTCTTCGCGCTCATCTCCTTCCTAGGCTCCCCGCCCGGCGTCTGGTTCACCATCGCGGCCCTGGCGGCGCTGGCCCTACCACAACGGCGCGGCGCCTTCCGCGTGGTCAACGCGGCCATTCTGCTCGGCGTGGTCGTGTGGACCACGCAGCTGGGCAGTTCCTCGCTGTGGTCGCCCTACTACCGCATCGACGTACAGAAACTCGGCGGCGGCAGCCGCGCCATCTTCGTCAACAACATCGGGCACCAGGTCATGGGTCCCTACGCCTCGCGTTCGCGGGCGCTGTTCTATCTCACGCCGTTCCAGACGTTCCATTTCCCGTCGTCCACGCGTGAGCTCATCATCGGGGCGGGGTCGGGCACCGACGCGGACATGGCCGTGCACAACGGCATCGGCAGCGTCACCGGCGTGGAACTCGACCCCACCATCTACGGCTTGGGCCGCGACTTCCACCCCGACCATGTCTACCAGAACCCGCGCGTCCATGTCGTGCTCGACGACGGCCGCGCCTTCCTGGAGCGCACCCACGCCACCTACGACCTGATCGTCTTCGCCCTGCCCGACTCGCTGGCGCTGACCTCCAGCTTCGCCAACCTGCGCCTGGAGAGCTACCTGTTCACGCAGGAGTCCTTCGCGACCGCGCGCAGCCACCTCAGCGCCAACGGCGTGCTGGTGCTCTACAACTACTACCGCCAGCCCTGGATCGTGCACAAGCTCGCCGGCATGCTCACCGACGCCTTCGGCGGCCAGGTCCCCTACGGCCGGTTCTACACTAGTTCGTCGGCGGCCGTGCTGATGGACGGGCCACGCCTGCGTGAGCTGTCGCCGGCGCTGTACCGCGCGCACACCATCATGCGACAGGCCGGCATCGAGAACGCCACCGACGACTGGCCGTTCCTTTACCTCGCAGGGCGCGGCGTCCCCACGATCTACCTGCAGGGCGTGGCCGTCACGCTGCTCATCGCGCTCGTGGCCCTGTTCCTGCTGGGTGGGGGACGGCGCGCGTTGCGGCGCTTCGACCCGGCGCTGTTCTGCACCGGGCTGGCCTTCCTGCTGCTCGAGTCCAAGAGCATCGTCAACTTCTCGCTGCTCTTCGGCGTCACCTGGCTGGTCAACGCGCTGGTGATCATCGGCATCCTGCTCACGGTGCTGCTGGCCAACGGGATCAACGCGCGCTCGCGGCTGCGGCTGGACATCCGCCTGCTCTACGTCGGGCTGGCCGCGACGCTGGCGCTCAACCTGCTGCTGCCGTTCCACACGCTGCTGGTCCCGAACCTGGCGCTGCGCTACGCGCTGGGCTGCGCGGTGCTGTTCTCGCCGATCCTGCTGGCCAACCTGATCTTCGGGCGCCTGTTCGGCGATACGGTGGCGCCCGACGTCGCGCTGGCGTCCAACCTGCTCGGGGCTTTCCTGGGCGGCGCGCTGGAGTACGCCTCGCTGCAGCTCGGCTACCACCAATTGCTGCTGCTCGTCATCGCCGCCTACCTCCTCTCGTTCGTGGCCGTGGCCTACCAGCGCCGTCGTAGCGTACGCGGTGGCGACGTGCTGGCAGCGGCGCGGTGACAGCTTACTGCCGGGCGAAGCGCCCCTGATAGACCGCTTCGCCCTCGCAGCGGTCGACCACCAGCTGGCAGATGCGCACGCCGGGGCGCAGCATCAGCGAGTTCGGTCCCAGGTTGGTCATCTCCAGCACCTGGTGGTTGTCGATGCCCGGCTGCATGAAGCCCGCCGTGACGTGCACGGCCAGCCCCAAGCGCGCGAAGCGGCTGCGCCCCTCCAGCCAGCCGCACAGGTACGGCGCCAGCTTGACGCGCTCGACCGTGACGCCGAGCACGGTCTCGCCCGATTGCAGCAAGATACCCGGCTCACCGTCGACCTCGACCTTGCGCGTCAGCGCCTCGAAGTCGCTCTCCTCGGAGACCTCATGGACGGTGTGGCGGTTCTCGAACAGCCAAAACGTGCCGCCGAGCCGCAAATCAATCGAACCCGGTCCCACCTGGTCGCGCGCGAACGGATCGACCACGATCCCGCCGCGCTCCATCTCCGCGAAGATCACCTCGCGCGTCAGTATGCCCATTCATTTTCCTCCAGTCGTGAGTCGTGAGTCGTGAGTCGTGAGTCGGACGTAAATACCGAGGACGACCTATATGGGCATGGTTAAGCGTGACGCCAGCACGACGATAAACCCACTCACGACTCACGACTCACGACTCACGACTTCCGACTTCGTATACTCACGCCACCGACGCCGCCATATCCAGGACCGTGGCCACGCTCGTGCCGGTCGAGCCGAGCAGGTCGTAGCGGACGCCGTGCAGCCGCCAGACGATCTCGCTCACGGGGTTGGCGCCTCCGATGTTCGACTGTAACAGGGCGCCTTGGACGGCGCCGACGGTGATCGGCTTCCGCGTCGCCCAGCCCAGTGAGACACTTGTGCCCGCGAGCGATTCGTGGAGCTGGCAGGCGATATAGCCGCCGTCGCCGCCGTAGTAGAGCACGGCGAAGCGCGGCGTGTGGTGATCCATGACCCATAACGCGCGCAGGGCCGTCCCTGCCGGCCAGCGCGTGGGCAGGCCGACAGTGAAGGCGAGGCGCGCGGAGGCCAACTGCCGTGCGCTGGCCGCGTTGGCGCCGTTGAGCGCCGTCCCGCTCTGATCGTGGTAGAACACGCCCGAGGACGCGCTCCGCGCCCGCGTCCGCTCCGCCGACGCCGTCGTAGCGGCCACGATCACCAGCGCGACGGCCGCGTAGGCGATGATACGTTTACGCATAAATCCGGCTCTCCTTCCCCGATCCTCTCGCTCCAATGCAACACGGGACATCCCGCCCGCACAATAGGATATACGGGGAAGTCCATTATACACCTTTTACGGCGTCGGCATACAAGATACGGAACTCACGGTCAAGATTTTTATCCACAATGGGGCGATAGGCCGTATGCGGTATGGTTGAGGGTGCGCGACGTGGCGCACAGGGCGATGAAGCAAGAAAGACGTGTAATACTTATGAATATCGCGATTATCGGCGTGCCGACCGACCTCGGGCAGGGGCGGCGCGGCGTGGATATGGGCCCTAGCGCGATCCGCTATGCCGGGTTGCAGGCCGGGCTCGAGCGCCTCGGTCACCGCGTCATGGATATGGGCGACGTACGCTTGCCCGTGGTCGAGCAACTGGCGGTCGGCGATCAACGCCTCAAGCACCTGGAGGGCTGCATCGCCGCGGCCGAGGGCCTCGCCGCGCGCGGCTTCGAGGCGCGCGCGGGCGACTATATCCCGATCGCCCTGGGCGGCGACCACAGCCTGGCGCTCGGCTCGGTCGCCGTGGCCGCGCGCGACCGCACCGTCGGCGTGCTGTGGGTCGACGCGCACGGCGACTTCAATACGGCCGACACGACGCCCTCGGGTAATATCCACGGCATGCCCTTGGCCGCGCTGTGCGGCTACGGTGACCCGCGCCTGGTAAATCTGCTCTACAAAGGGCCGAAGGTCGACCCGCGCCACATCGCCATTGTCGGCGCGCGCGACATCGACGAGGAGGAGAAACGAATGCTGCGCGAGGCCGGCGTCGCCGTGTTCACCATGCAGCAGATCGACCGGCAGGGGCTGGTCGCGGTGATGACGCAGGCGCTACAGGTGTTGCGGGATGGGACCGATGGCTTCCACGTCAGCTTCGACCTCGACGTGCTCGATCCGCGCGAGGTTCCGGGCGTGGGTACGCCGGTGCCAGGGGGCATTAGCTACCGCGAGGCGCACCTGGTGATGGAGATGATCGCCGAGACCGGCGGCCTCACCTCGCTCGACCTCGTGGAGGTCAACCCCATCCTCGACCGCCACAACATCACCGGCCAACTCGCCGCCGAGATGGCCTGGAGCGCCTTCGGGAAGTCGATCTATTAGAAGACTCCCATCCCGTAGAACCGCGCGCGCTGCTACCCTAATGGTATGTCTGTGCTAAGAGAGTTGTGTCGTTCTACGAGCCGCCGCGTACTCCTCGTCGCGGCGCTCCTGTTGTCCCTCACGGTCGGCGTGACCGGCGTTACCGCCGGTGGACCCGTACGCGCCGCCGCGACGGCCCTGCGGGCGCGCCTCCCCGCGTTGACGGCGCTCCCGGCGGCGCCAAGCGGTACTCCCATGTCCGCGACGCCAACGCCGGCTCTGGCCGCGACGGGGGCCATCACCAGCCCCACCGCGGCGCCGTCGCCCTCGCCGCCAGCTACGGCCGCCCCTGTGTCCGTTCCTCCAACCGGGACGATCCCGCTCACGCGCATCAGCAGCGACCCGCTGACAAACCCCGTGACGGCCACCACGCCCGCCGTATCGTCCACGCTGGGCCAGCACGCCAGCGAGGTCGAGCCCGACGTGTATAGTGTCGGCGGCACGACCGTGGCGGCGTTCCAGGTCGGACGGCTCTACGATGGCGGGAGCAGGGCCACCGGATGGGCCACACGCGTCGGGGCAGGGGTATGGCGCCACGGCCTCCTGCCCGCGCTGACCAAGGACCAGACGCCGCCGGGTCCGTTCGACCGCCTCAGCGACGCCGTCGTGACCTACGACGCGCGCCACCACACCTGGCTCATCTCCTCGCTCGCGGTGACCGACCGGCACGGCCGCGTGGCGCAGGGGACGGTCGTCGTCAGCAGGTCGGGCGACGGCGCGACCTGGACCGGCCCCTACACCGTTTCGGCCGCCCTACCTGGCTCACCCGGCGACTTCTACGACAAAGACTGGATCACCTGTGACAACACCGCGACGAGCCCGTACTACGGCCACTGCTATACGCAGTGGGACCGCAGCGCGCGGCACGATGTCCTCTTAATGAGCACATCGCGCGACGGCGGCAAGACCTGGAGCGCGCCGGTCGCGCCGGCCGGTACGCCGCTGGGCCTGGGCGGCCAACCCGTCGTACAGCCAGACGGCACGGTCATCGTGCCGGCGCTGGGTGAGCACGGCGTCATTATCGCTTACTCCTCGCGCGACGGGGGCGCCACATGGGGCGCGGCCGTCACGGTCAGTTTCCAGCGCGATCACTCCGTCGCCGGACATCTGCGCACAGAGCCGCTGCCCTCAGCCGCGGTTGACGGCGCCGGGACGGTCTACGTGGCCTGGCAGGACTGCCGCTTCGAGGTTCGCTGCGCCGCCAACGACATTGTGTTGAGTCGGTCAACGGATGGCGTCATATGGTCTAGCCCAACGCGCGTGCCCATCGACCCCATTGGGAGCAGCGCCGACCACTTCATCCCTGGACTCGGCGTCGACAAGGCCACCAGCGGGACGCATGCTCGGTTGGCGTTGGCCTACTACGACTACCCAACCGCGCTGTGTTTCCCCGCGACGTGCCAGCTCGACGCCGGCTTCATCTCCTCTACTGATGGGGGAGCGACGTGGAGCGCGCCGCGCCAGCTGGCGGGGCCGATGCCGTTGGGCGCGCTGGCGAAGACCTCGCTCGGCGCGATGGTCGGGGACTACATCGCCACCACGTTCTCCGGCGGCGCCGCCATCCCGGTCCTTGCCGTAGCCGTGTCCTCGCACGCCCCCGGCGCGCTCGACGAGGCGATCTACGCCGCGCGCATACCGCTCGGGACGCAAACGCTCGCGGCCCCGCGCTTGACAGGCCGCGGCCGGACAGCGTGGGGCAGGTAACGGAGCCCACCGGTTTGTCGGGGTGTATACTTTGTTTGTCGTGGAAAGTTTTTCGTCGGGAGGAAGACACGATGTCACTGTCCGTATCGCCAGGCGGAGGCGCCCGGTCTGACGAAGATCGCGAGCTTGCGTCGGCGATGGCCCAGGCCGCCCAAGCACTGGAAGAAGCCGGCATGAGCGCGCAGGATCTACTCGACGAACTGCCCGCCGCCGGCGAGGAGGTAATGCGCCGGATCTACGGCGATGCGCTGGTGGATGACTTGCTGCGCGAACATCGTGCGGGGGCGGAGCGCGCGAACCCGTGACTCCCCTGCCGCCGCGTCGTCTATTCCTTGATTCGGGCGTGCTGGTCGATGGGTGCTTCAGCCAGTGGAGCGCGTCGAAAGCGGTGCTCATCCTCGCGGCGCAGACGGCGCATTTCGTCATCGTCCTCGCCGACGTGGTCGACAGTGAGGTCCGCGCAGCCTTGATGCGTAAAGGCGCTCCCCTACCGTCGGAGGGGGCGCGGCGGCTGCTTGACGCATATCAAATATGGTGTACGCGCGTCTATCTCGAGCGATGGCCGGCTCCCACGGCCGATGCGATCGCCCGCTACAGATCATCCATCTTACCAGCTATGCGGCACATTAACGATTTGGCGCCGGCGATCGGTGCGATAGAGGCCGCGCCCGATTGGGTGCTCTCCACCAACGATGCGCATTGGGGTGCGGCCCTCGCCGGACGCACCGGCCTGCGTGTCGCACACCCTGGCGCATTCCTCGATTACCTGAGCGCGGTTCGCCCCTGATCTTCTCAACAGGATGACCATTTTGAAAAGCAGCCTTGCTTAGGTGATGTGTCCCCGAGTGCGCAGCAGGGCAAGTTCTTCCTCTAGCTGGGCCAAGCGGGCGGCCTGCGCCTGCGTGACCTGCTCGGTTTCCGCCAACCGGGTGGCTTGCGCCTGAGTTATCTGCTCAGTCTCCGCCAACCGCGCGGCCTGCGCCCGCATCACGCGCTCGTCCTCCCGCTGTCGCGCCGCGCGTTCGCGCGCGATGCCATCGAGCTCCCGCGCGGTCGGCAGCAGCGCGCCCAGCGGGTCGTACACCCGCAGCAGCGTGCCCTCCGCGCGTAAGCGCAGCCCATCGAGCGCCACACTCGTCAAGAAACCCTGCCCCTCCGGCTCCCACGGCTCCCACACGCCGTCCAGGGAGCGCCGCCACGCGCGCAAGGATTGGCCCAGGAACTCGGCGGTGGGGTCGAAGACGAGGTACTCCCGCGCGCCGAGGTCGGCGTAGACGCGCTGCTTCTCCACGATGTCGCGGTCCCACGTACTGTTGCTGGCGACCTCACAGAGGAACTGCGGGAAGGACGCGCCCGCGCGTGTGTCGAGCGAGGTACGGAACGTGTCGGGGGTGTCGCGCACCACGTAGACATCGGGCATGGCGCGCCAGGGGTTGCGGACGCGGTCGGGCACGTCGACGAGCACGAGCACCTCGGCCGTGACGTACCAGCGCTTCACGGCGTGCTGGGCGTAGCGCAGCAAGACATCGTAGAGCGCGAAGATCGCGGCCAGGTGATAGTCGGATCCGGACACGCTCTCCTCCGTATCGTCGTCGATGAGCAACCGATCGTAGATGGTCGAGATAAACTGTTCGTCGCTAATGGTCGTCATAGATGCGCTGCCTCCCGCGCCTTCGACTTTGTCTGCTGGACAGGGTATCACAACCAGTATACAGCGCGCCGTTTCGACTAGTATGGCGTCGTGAACTCGATGTCCGCAAGACTCAACAAGCGCATCCGCTGTGGACTGATAGCTGACGGCTGATAGCTCCTATTCCCACTCGATCGTGCTGGGCGGCTTGCTGGAGATGTCGTAGACGACGCGGTTGACGCCGGGGACTTCGTTGACGATGCGGTTGGAGATGGCGGCCAGCACGTCGTAGGGCAGGCGCGCCCAGTCGGCGGTCATGGCGTCGTCGCTGGTCACGGCGCGCACGGCCACGACGTCGTGGTAGGTACGCTCGTCGCCCATCACGCCCACGCTCTTGATCGGGGTCAGGATGGCGAACGACTGCCACAGCGTGCGATAGAGCCCCGCCTTGCGGACCTCGTCGACGACGATGGCGTCGGCGGCGCGCAGCGTGTCCAGGCGCTCCTTCGCGATCGGCCCAATCACGCGGATGGCCAGGCCGGGGCCGGGGAACGGCTGGCGGTAGACCATGCGCTCGGGCAGGCCCAGCGCCACGCCCACCAGCCGCACCTCGTCCTTGAAGAGGTAGCGCAGCGGCTCGACCAGCGTGAAGGGCAGGTCCTCGGGCAGGCCGCCCACGTTGTGGTGCGTCTTGATGCGCGCGGCGTTGACGGTGTCGTGGCCGGCGCTCTCGATCACGTCGGGGTAGAGCGTGCCCTGCGCCAGGAAGTCGATCTCCGTACCCTCTTCGCGCAGCCGCTGCGCCTCGGCGGCGAAGACGGCGATGAACTCATGTCCAATAATACGCCGCTTTTCCTCGGGATCCTCGACGCCGGCGAGGCGCGTTAGGAAGCGCTCGCTCGCGTCGACGTGCACGACGGGGATGCGCAGGTGTTGTTCGAACGTGTCCATCAACTGCTTCGCCTCGTCGTGCCGCAGCAGGCCATTGTCGACGAAGACGCACGTCAACTGATCGCCGATGGCGCGGGCGATCAGCGTGGCGGCCACGGCGCTGTCGACGCCGCCAGAGAGCGCGCAGATGACGTGGCCGGCGCCGACCTGCGCCCTGATGCGCGCGACGCTTTCGTCGACGACATTGGCGGGCGTCCAGGTCCCGGCGCAGCCACAGAGCCGCTTGAGGAAGTTGTCGATGATGGTCAGGCCTCCGGTCGTGTGCACGACCTCGGGATGAAACTGCAGGCCGACGTGCCCGGCGGCGTCGCCGATGGCCGCGACACCGCTCGGCGTGCGCGCCAGCACGCGGAAGCCCTCCGGCAGGCGCGCCAGGGAGTCGCCGTGGCTCATCCACACAGGGATTTGTGCCGGCAGACCGGCGAAGATGCCCTCACCCCCACCCCATGCGGATTGGTCTCTCGACTCTGCGGAGTCGACAGCCCAACCGGCTCTCCCTGTGCGCGGGAGAGGGGCGACGGCATCTATCTCCCCCTCAAGGGGCGAGGGGAGGCGCTTGTCATCTCCCACGCCTGAATCAATCGTCTCCCCCTCTCCCGCGTCAGGGAGAGGCGCGCTGGACCGCCGATCCCGCGGGTAGGGATCGGCGGTCCAGTTAGCCATGGGTCGGGGGGTGAGGGCCGTGGGTGAGGACTCAACCTCGATCGTGGCCGGGCCGTACTCGCGCCGCTCCATGCGCGCCATCTCGCCGCCGAAGCCGCGCGCCAGCAGGCCCATGCCGTAGCAGACGCCGAGCACGGGGATGCCGCTGCGCCACAACTCGTCGGGGGCGGACGGCGCGCCGGGGTCGTAGACGGAGGCGGGTCCGCCCGAGAGCACGACGCCCTTGGGTTGGCGGGCGGCGATCTCGGCCCACGGCGTGGTGGGCGGCAGGATCTCGCAGTAGACGTGGCACTCGCGGATACGCCGCGCGATCAGGCGCGTGTACTGTGAGCCGTAGTCGAGCACCAGTACCGTCTCCCGCGCGGCAGGCTCGGGCGCCGGCTCCGGGGCGTGTTGTGTCTCGTGGCCGGCCTGCGCCTCGGTCAGGGCTACTTCGAGGTACGCGGCTTCCTCCTCATCAGAGGTTGTGCCAACATGGCGTGGTGATACATCGGTCATGCCATGTAGTATACGGGGCGTGGTCGTGGAATGCCCTGCTTTCGTCCATCTTCTCACGGTTCACGCATGACAACCGATGTATCGCTTGCAAGTTACCTGAGTAATGAGTATAATTCGCTCAATTAACGCTACATAGTGAGGAGGAAACAATGGCCCGCCCACACGCTGATCCAAATCGCATCCAGTTTAATTTGCCTATGGAACAGGTCAGAGTGCTGGATATGTTGGAGCGTAAGCTTGCTTTGCGGTCGCGTACCGATCTCATACAAGAA
>JAABUO010003555.1_pt1 | contig 18556 bp, 14 predicted proteins | sample 5559291 | NCBI WGS metagenome assembly JAABUO01 (sample SAMN10711878, study PRJNA513372) | rock metagenome | isolation source: Antarctica rocks | place: Antarctica: Victoria Land, Finger Mt sud | reverse complement strand
TGTCATCGTCGCTCCGGCGGCGCGTCGGGCAGCGGGAGCGTGGCCAGCCGCAACGCCTCCCGGACATCGGATGGGCCGCACGCGCCCTCCTCCGCCGGCAAGAAGACGATATCTTGCGCGATCGTGGACTCCTCGTCTACGCCGTCTCGCGCTACGACGCCGACGATACGGGGCGCGTCGTCGAGCCGCGGGGCCGCGACGATCAACTCAGGCGAGATCGCCACGACGCTCTCACGCGCCCCGTCCGCACACGCGACGATCACGCGCCACCCACGTTCCAGCGCGGGCAGCGACGTGTAGCAAAAAGTCACAGGGCTGCCAGGGTCAAGCCGGACGCCGACGACACGATCAGGCACGATCTTAATCCATTCTCAATTCAGGCGCAATAAGAGCGCTTCGAGGGCCAGGCGCGGCGTGACGTTGCGCTCGACCGCCCCCGCCGTCGCGTCGATCTCACGCAGGCCGCGCGCGATCTTGGCGCGGCCACGCCGCGCCGCTTGGCGTTCCAACTCGTCGCGCCGATCCGCGTGCGTCAACGCACCGGACACAAATACGGCGGGCGTATCCGGCGTGCCGTCCATAGTAGATGACACGATCAGCAGGTCGCGCCACCACGTCGCCATATCCTCCAGCACGCGCAGGCACAGCGCGCGGCTCTCTAGGAAGCTGCCGCCCCGACTGGCTTCGCCCGCGAGCAGCAACCGCGCCGCCAGCGGCCCCTCGGAGAGCGCGACCACCCCGTTTATCTCCTCTTCGCGCCGCGCGACGAGCTCGGGCGCGGCCAACGCGTCGATCGCCCAGCCTGGCCGGCCGTTCGACAACGCCGCCAGGCGGCGCGCGGTCTCGGGCGGCGCGCCGCAGAGTTCTTGTAGGCCTGCGGACAGCGCCAGCGGCGTCACGGGCTGTAAGGGTATGAACCGGCAGCGCGACACGATCGTGATGGGCATGGTCTCGACGCTCGTGGCCGTCAGCACGATCACGACTTGCGGCGGCGGCTCCTCGATGGTCTTGAGCAGCGCGCTGGAGGAGGCGTCGACGTTGCCCCAGTCGTCGGCCTCGGGGAACAGGTAAACCTTGAAGCGGCCCTGATACGGCCGCCAGTCGACCGAGCCGCGCGCGTCGCGCACATCTTCCACGCGCAGCCGCCGCTCCTCGGTGCGCTCGACCACCGTGAAGTCGGGGTGCGCCTCGCGCGCGGTCATGCGGCAACTGGCGCACCTATGGCAGGGCCGCTCCTCTGGCGCGGCCAGGCAATTGAGCGCGGCGGCCAACTCGCGCGCCAGGGTATGCTTGCCGACGTGCGCGGGTCCCGTGATGAGGTAGGCGTGGGCGGGCGCCTCGGCGCGCGCCGCCCGCGCCAGGGCGCGCACCGCGCGCTCGTGCCCGATAATAGGCCAGGATGATGTTGCTGTTTGTACCGTCACCCTCTAAGGATAAACAAAATCCACGTATGGTATACTGCACGACGGTTCAGTGTGTGATCATTATGCCCTAAGAAGGGGGCTGGCGATTGCTTTCGCGCCCGCGTAGGTTGTCTTCTCGCCGCTCGGGCCGCCTTTTACCGATATATTGCCATCTCCTCGCCGGGGACGATGGCCCATTTTTGCCGAAAGGATGCGCGACGATGAGCAATCTATTGGATTTGGTCAAGCAGAGACAGATGCGCGACGACATTCCGGACTTGCGTCCGGGCGACACGGTGCGGGTACACGCTCGTATTATCGAGGGCAACAAGGAGCGCGTGCAGATCTTCGAGGGCGTCATTATCTCGCTGCGCCGCGCCCAGAACGCCACGAGCGTGACGGTGCGCAAGATTTCCTTCAACAGCATTGGCGTGGAGCGCACCTTCCTGGTACATTCACCACGCGTCGATCGCTTCGAGATCGTGCGCCGTGGCCGCGTGCGCCGCGCCAAGCTCTACTACCTGCGCGAGCGCCAGGGCAAATCAGCCCGCATCAAGGAGCGCAAGCCGCGCCCGCGCGATCTCGCCGCGGCCGCCGCGGCGCAAGCCCAGACCGCGTCAGAGCCCGTCCTGACCACCCCCGCCACCCCCAACGTCACCGACTCCACCACCACGACACCCGAGACCGTGACGACCGCGGCCGAGTAGGCCGCCGTCTACCAACTCCTGATGGGCGCGCCACGATTATGATGGTGGGTGCCCTGGGCCTGGCCTTAAAAGACCATGGCAGGGACCGGGTATATAGGCAAAGGGAAAGGGGGGACGTATGTGCGCGCAGGTGGCGTCGATCGGGCTGCACGACGATATGGAGGAGGACCTGGTGGGGACCGACTGGCATCAGCGCGCCATCAACAGCCTGTACACAAACCTGAGCGATGTCGCGCAACGCGCCGGCCTGCCCTGGCACGTCGGCAACCAACTCACGCTCGTCGCGTGGAAGCCGGACGGGACGGCCTGGCGGCCAAGCCCGGACATCATGGTCCATCCGCAAGGCGGCCCGGCCCCGCGCAAGGAGATGGTGGCGCGGACCGACGGCGTGCCGGCGCTGGTCGTGGAAGTCGCGAGCGAGAGCACATGGAGCTACGACGCCGACACCGCCGAGGGGAAGGCGGCCGGTTATCTCGCCCTAGGCGTGCCTGAATATCTCATCTTCGACCCGACCGGCGATTTCCTTGGTGGCGCGCCTTGCCGGGGCTGGCGTCTCGTCGACGGGACCGCCCGCGAGTGGCGCCCGGCGGCCGGTGGCCGCTACGTGAGCGCCCTCGGTCTGTCCATGCGCCCGGATGGCGATCGTCTGCGTGTATTCGACCGTGCGGGGAAGCCAATGCCCTACGAATACGAAAAGACGCGGGAGTTGGTGGAACGGGAGCGCATGGTGGCGGAGCGCGACGCGGAGCGTGCGCGTATGGTAACGGAACGGGAGCGCATGGTGGCGGAGCGCGACGCGGAAATCGCCCGCCTGAGCGCCGAACTGGAGCGTACGCGCCGGCAAACGGGGCAGGCGGCGATGCCAGCCACCGAGATAGGCGACGTGAGCGACGCCGGTGACGACACCCATTAGAAACGATCCGGCGCCCACGACGAGCCCCTCGCTCCGCTATGAGCGCGCCTGCTGGGCGCAGGGCGCCGCCGGCGTCGCGGGCGTCGACGAGGTCGGGCGCGGCGCCTGGGCCGGACCTGTCGTCGCCGCCGCGGTTATCCTCCCGCCCGACCCGGCCATCGCGGACGCCCTGGCCGCTGTCGACGACTCTAAGAAACTGCTGCCCGCGCAACGTGAGCAGCTGGCCGCGCTGATCACGCGCCATGCCCGCGCCACGGCCATCGGCATGGCCGCGCCCGACGAAGTGGATCGCGGCGGCCTGCTCCCAGCGACGGCGTGGGCGATGGAACGCGCCCTAGCCGCCCTGGCGTGCGATCCCGACCATGTGCTCCTCGACGGCCTGCCCCTGCGCGCGCTGCCGCGCCGGCACACCGCCATCGTATGCGGCGACTCCGCCTGCCTCTCCATCGCCGCCGCCTCCATCATCGCCAAGGTAGCGCGCGACGCCCTGATGCGCGCGCTCGACGACACGTATCCCGGCTACGCCTTTGGCGCTCATAAGGGGTACGGCACGCGCGCGCACATCGCCGCCCTGCGCGAGCGCGGCCCGTCGCCCATCCATCGCCTCTCCTACGCCCCCGTCGCGGCCATCGCGGCGCAATCGTGGGCCTGGGCCTGATGAGCCTTTATGACTATGACGCCGAGGTCATCGTCGTGGGCGCCGGACCCGCCGGCGCCGCGACGGCGATCCACCTGGCGCGGCGCGGGCGGCGCGTGCTGCTGCTGGAAGGACGCGACTTCGCGCGCCCCCGCGCCGCCGATATACGCAGCGGTGAAGTCCTATCTCCCGGTGGGCAGCGGGAACTTGCCGCGCTCGGCCTGCCGTGCGACGACGCCGGTTGGCGCCTCACGCCTTTCGACACGCTGCGCAACCACTGGCCTAACGGACGTGTCACCCACGACCCACTCCCGCGCGGCCTCGCCTTCTGGCAGACCGACCGCGGCCAGCTCGACCGCGCCCTCTTCGCCCTGGCGCGCGCTGAAGGAGTCGACGCACGCGACAGCCGCCGCGTCGCCGACGTGTCGCGCGACGCGGACGGCGCGATATGCGGCGTGGTGACCAAAGCCAATCCTACAACGGAGGCGCGGACCTGGCGCGCGCCTATCGTCGTCGACGCCGGTGGCCGACGCTCGGTGATCCTGGCGCGCCTCGCCTTGAAACAAGCCGAACGGGAGTTCCGGCGCATCGCCCTCGTACTGTTCTTCGCCGGCATGACCAACTGCCCGCCCGGCGTGTGGGAACAGCACTTTTTCGCCGCCCACAACACCACGCTACGCGGCTCGCTGCTGCGTCCCGGCCTCTACCGCTACTCCTTCGAGACCGACCTCGCCTACCGCGACCTCTTCGCGGCGCGCCACGGCAAGCTGACACCACACGCCACGGTCATGGCTATGCTCGCGGAGTCGCGGCCGGACCTCCACGAGCGCTTCGCCGCCGCGCGCCCGCTACCGTACAGCGCCGCCTACGCCCCGGTTGGCTACCGCGTGCCCAACATCGCGCGCGACGGGCTCGTATTGGTCGGCGACGCGGCCGGCTACCTCGACCCCGCGACGGGCCAGGGGATCGAGTTCGCGCTACGCACGGCGCGCCTCGCCGCCGCGTCGATCGACGGCGCGTTAGAGCGGCGCGACTACCGCGCCGCGTCCTTCGCCCCCTACCTCGACGGACGCCGCCGCGAACTCGACGCCGCCATGCGCGCGCTGCGCCTCTACCTGCGCCTCTCCCGCCAGAGGCCGCTGCTGAACCTGTTCAGCCGCCTACCGCCCGCGCGCGCGCTGATGACCCGCGCGCTCGTGGCGCCGAGACGCGGCGCCACGAGCACGGTGTGACGACGCTTACACGAACAACGGCTCCGTTTGCGTCTGCTCCATCGTCGCGGCCATCTCGGCGTCGGACGGACGCGCCTCGTAGCGGCTCGCGGCGTCGAGCACCTTGGGCAGCACATGGATGTCGCCGACGGTGTTGAGGAAAACGCCGGGACGGCCCAGCACCCACCACACAGCGCGGTCGATATCGGCCTGGTCCTCCAGCGGCGCGTACCAGGTGGCGCGCGTGTGCGTCTGCTCGCCCCACGGACGGCGCGCGATCGACTTGATGGTCTGCACCGCGACATCGCGTTCCCGGCACGTCGCCAGCAAGGCCTCGAACTCATCGGCGTAGTAGGAGTTCCGCATCGTCACGAAGTTGTACGGCAGCAGCACCGAATCGAGATCATATTGCGCGAGGCTGCGCCGATGCATGCCGGGGATGGCGATGCCGTGCCCTGTCACGCCGATGTGGCGCACCAGCCCCTGTGCGCGCGCCTCGACGGCGGCTTCAAGCGCGCCGCCGGGAGCGAACACCTGATCGCGCTCGATCGGGTCGACCAGGTTGTGGAACTGGATCAGGTCGACGTGGTCCGTGCGCAGGCGCTCCAGCGAACGGTGGATGCTGTCCTTGGCCTCCTGGTAGGTGCGGTCCCCCGTCTTGGTAGCCAGGAAGAACTGGTCGCGGTAGCGGTCCATCCAGGGGCCGACGCGCAACTCGGCGTCGCCGTAGCTCGCGGCGACGTCGATGTGGTTGACGCCGTATTGCTGCAATACCTCCAGCGTGCGGTCCGCCTCGTCCTGCGTCACGCTGCTCAACGCCGCCGCCCCGAAGAGCGTACGTGTACTCATGTGGCCGCTGCGGCCGAACGCCAATGTCTCGATCATCGTCCCCTTCTTTCGGTCTATCATCTAGTGAGGTCACACAAAAATGTTCGATAGGTCTTCGGCGAAGCCGGGCAAGATGTCGTCCCCATCGAGCACGCTCCCCGCCGGAATCAGGCGCGCCGTGCGGTCGGCATAGTACACGGTGACGGTGCGCGTCTTGGGATAAAGCAACCAGACGAGCCGCGCGCCGCCCGCCAGGTAGTCGCTCACCTTCTCGTCGACGTAGGCCGCCGTCTCGGAAGGGCTGATGACTTCCGCCACGAGGGCCGGCATCTCGGGCAGGTACCTGTTCTCGGGAGCCGCGCCCAACCGTCCCACCTGTTCGACGCTCAGGTAGCCGATGTCCACACCGCGTGTCTGATCGGGATCGTCGGGCAGGCTGAAGCGCACGCCCGCCTCGCCGCTCACCAACCGGCCCACGAGCCTGTTGCGTGCGACCCGACCCTGGCTCTTTTGCCAACCGAGCGCGAGCGCCCGGTCGTACAGGTAGCGGCCAATCGCCACGACGAGCGCCGCTTCGATGTCGCCGTGGTCTTCTTTGGGCGGTGGCATACGCACGATCTCCCCTCGCACCAACTCGTAGAGATAGCCATCGTCGGGCTGCGCCATCAGGTCGTCGAAGGTCATCCGCTGCAGTGTCGTCATCGCGTCCAGTCCTTATCTGTTACCATCGCGGCGCCTCCTCTCGCAAGGGAGCCAACACGCTACGCCTACCCATACCGTAGCACGTCCGGCGCCGTGGATTCAACGTACGGGGATTATAAGAGCCGTGATGCTATAATCCCTCGGAAGGAGTGCTCTACATGTCACCACTGTCACCCACCCTGAACATTACGCCGACGGAGTTCGCGGAGCGCGCCGAGCGGCTGCGCGCGCACGTCACGGCGCGCGGGCTCGCCGGCGTCGTCCTATTCGACAACTACTACGTCCTGTATTTTAGCGGCTTCGCCTTTATCCCCACGGAGCGCCCGGTCGCCTTCGCCATGAGCGCGACCGGCGAGAAGGCGCTATTCGTGCCGCGGCTGGAGGTCGAGCACGCGCGGGCGCAGACCGGCTTCGCGCGCGTCGACCACTACGTCGAGTATCCCTACGACCCGCACCCCATGCATGTGTTACGCGACACGCTCGCCGCACTGGACATGCGCGGCCCCCTCGGCGTCGATAGCGACGGCTACCCGTGGATACTGGGCTACCGTGGCCCCGCGTTGAGTGAGGTCACGGGCACGCCCGTGACCGTGGTCGCCGCCCATGTCGAAGACCTGATGGCGATCAAGAGCGCGGCCGAGCTCGCGCTGATTCGCGAGAGCGTCACCTGGAGCAACCTGGCGCACCGCCTGCTGCAACGCTACACGCGCGTCGGCGCGACCGAGACCGCGGTGAGCGCGCGCGCGTCGAGTGAGGCTACCATGGCCATGCTCGACGCGCTCGGCGCGCGCTACCAGGCGCAAAGCCCCTTCGGGGGCGGCGCCGCCGCCGGCTACCGGGGGCAGATCGGGCGCGGCAGCGCCATCCCGCACGCGCTGGAAGGCAACATCACCTTCCGTGAAGGCGACGTCCTGGTGACCGGCGCCAGTACGCCCGTGTGGAGCTACAACTCCGAACTGGAGCGCACCATGGTCATCGGCCGCCCGTCACCCGAGCAGGAGCGCCTGTTCGCGCACATGGTGGCGGCGCAGGACACGGCGCTGGCGGCGCTGCGGCCGGGGGTGAGTTGCGCCGATGTCGATCGCGCCGTGCGCGCCTACTACGACCAGCACGACCTGATGCGCTATTGGAAACATCATAGCGGCCACGCCATCGGACTGCGCTATCACGAGGGTCCCTTCCTCGATGTCGGGGACGATACGGTCATCCGTCCGGGCATGGTGTTCACGGTCGAGCCAGGCCTCTACGCGCCCGAGATCGGTGGGTTCCGCCACTCCGACACCGTCCTCGTGACCGAGGATGGTATCGAGACGCTGACCTACTACCCGCGTGACCTGGATAGCCTGACCATCCCGGTATGATGCACGCATTGTTCTATCGTTTGTGGGGCCTCCTGCCGGGTCCTGGGCAGGAACTGCTGATCTTTCTGCTAGCGCCCAAGGTGACGCTGGGGGTCGCGGCGGTCGTGATGGACGACGAGGGCCGTGTCCTGCTCGTCCACCACACCTACCGCCGCTCACCCTGGAATTTCCCCGGCGGCCTGGTTGGGCGGTGCGAGCAGCCGGACGCAGCGCTGGTCCGTGAGCTACGCGAGGAGTTGGGACTCGAGGCGACAATTGGGCCCCTGCTCTACGCCGACAACATGACGCAGCGCCACCACATGAGCCTCTACTACCACGCCACCGTCACCGGCGCGCCGCGCTATAACGCCGAACTCGACGGCCATCGTTATGTCAAGCCAGACGAGCTGGGGACATTTATGGAGGAACCGCCGCCGTGGCTGCGGTCATAACTGTACCGTTCTTTCACGCCATGTGTATGACAAACCTGAAAGTTGCATCCTCGTCGTACCACTGCGGGAAATTAGTCCCCCATACATTGTTGTAGAGGTTGACGTGCATGCCCTTATCGAGCGCGGGCCGCTCGTTCATCCACTGTAGCAACGAGGGCGCTCCGGGCGCCACGAGCGGCGCATCGAGCGTATCGATGCTCAAGCGCCCGTGGGCGTCGCCGTACGACACGCCCCTGTCGACGGCGTGTAGCGTGTGAGCGCCGTCGCGCACGACGTCGAGCGGCGAGATCGACTGCCCCATCTTGTCCAGTGACCATGTTCCACCATCCCGGACAACGGGCATGAAGGAGAGCCACAGCGCCTCCGGCAACCGGCACGCCTGTTTGTCGAACCACTGTAGTGTCACACGCACAATCGGCTCGCTCTGGGGACATTCATACATCAGCGCGATGTGCCGTGGCGCTCCGTAAAGCTCGACGCTGTCATCCGGCATCTCCAGGAGCAGCAACAGCGCCTCTCCCTGCGTATCTCGCCGCCGATAGACACGCGATAGGCGCGGACGCCACACGCGATGCTCCGGCCGCGCCGTCTCCAGACCCGACTTGGTGAAATCAGCCCGCGCCCACCAGCCGTTCGCCCTCTTGTCGACGACGTATCGCTCGTAGAAGCGGTCGTAGTCGGCCGCGGAAAAGGTTTCATAGCCGATGAGCGCGAGCATGTTCTCGTCCGAGGCCCACGTCCGCCCCGTCCCTTTGGCCCGCAGATACGACAAAGCGCCGTGCCGGGGGTCGATGCGCAGCGTGAATTGCGCGGTCTCGATCGCGGCCACGCCGGCAGCGGCCGCGTCCCAGCCGGTCAGGTCGGGCCGGACCGGCACGAGCGCGGCCAGCCTCTCCCGCGCCTGCCGCGCCAGGGCGCTCGTATCCAAGGCCGCGATCGCCGCGTCGATGTACGCGCGTTGCTCGGCCCACGAGGCCTCCATAGCCCGGTAGTTGGCGCCCGCCCGCGCCGCGCGAAAGGCGTCCGCCGCGTAGTTCGTGTCGTCGGCCAAGAACGTCTTCACGTCCAGTCCCCAAGTGTGCTCGGGGACCAGCAACAACGCGCGGCTGAAGCGTGCGATAGCGGGATCGCCGGCCCGCGCCTGACCAGTCGCCAGCCACTCCCGCCGCAACCGCGCCAGCTCACGATAGCGCGCGGCCTTCGTGGGGTCCGAGCCGGCGCCGTGAATCCAGGTGTCGCCAAGTTCCGCCGTCACCACGGGCAGGTGGGCTTTGATGCGCACGAGCGCCTCCGCGAAGCGATCGAGGGTCGACGCCTCGACGGACGCCCCGGGGAATTGTTCCCGCAGGCGCTGGAAGGTCGCGCCCACATCGGCGGCGGACTGCGGGCCGTGGTTGTCGCCAGTGTGCGCGAAGACGATGGCATCATCGAGGCCGGGCACGACCGTCGTGGCGCCGTAGGAGCCCTTGTCGTACATGACGACGACCTCGGCGCCGCTGGGGTCACGCCAAACAAAGACGGGCGGCACGTCCGGCGCCGTCGAGGCCGGATTGACCCCAATGTGCAGGAACCGGATGCCGGCCTCGGCGAGGAGCGGAACGATCGCCCGCGTGTGTCCGGGCACGTCGGTCATCTTGGCCGCGATGGTGTGCTTGCCGAAGCGCCGGTCCAGGTCGTGCGCGATACGCAGGCCCTCACGAAACAGAGAGGGCTCGACCAACTCGCTGTGCATGGTAAACGGCAAACCATGCCAAGCGATGTCCCCGGCGGCGATAGCCTCTTCCAGGCGCAGGCGCCGCGCGGGCGACGCCTGCTCGAGATACTCATAGATGAGCCAGGAACCGGTCGTCCACACAAAGCGATCCGGGCCGCCGCGCGCACGCAGCAAGCGCGCCAGGTCGAGCGCCGCCGGGATATACCGCGTCATGTACTGCTCGACCACGGCGCGGGCAAGATCGGTGAACCCAATATCCAGGTGCGTCTTGAAGAGTACATGCACGACACGCGCCCGACGGTCTTCCACGGGTGAGATGTCAGCGGCCTCCGGGCGGCCGCCCCGCCTTGGACGGCGTGACGGCGTGCGCTGGCCGCGACCGTGGATGGTAAGTGATGCGCAGGACGCGCCGCGCCATGGCGCCAGGCCCTTGCGTTGCCACGCGCAGGAGACCCCGCCGCGTCAACGTGCCCGCGTTCGCCGGCGGCGCGTCCCCGCGCGGCAGCGGGATCGCCAGCGTCACCGCGCCCCCTCGCGGCGCGCGCGCCGCGCCACGCACCGTTCCGTGTACCTGGAAGGTCGTAAACGTCTTGAACAAACCGCACGGCTCCCGCGCCGCGATCTGTAGCATGACCGTGCCTGGCCGCGCGTCGTGGGGGATGGTGAAGGTCAACAGCGCCAGGCCCGACGCCGCGACGTGGAAGCTGTAGCGGTAGCCGCCCGCCACGCGCTTGCCCCTGAGCGTGGCGCCGAAGCCAGTGGACGCGCCCAGGCTGCTGTCGGTGTAGAGCGTCGCGTTGGCCGGGTACGTGGCCCGCACGGTGAGCGTGATAGCGGAGCCGGGCGCGGCGTCCACGAGCAGGGCCTGATTGCCGCCGCGCGGGACGATGTCAAAGGCCGGCAGCGCGTAGAGTTGGCACACCGGCAGGGCCGTCGGCGTGCCCGTCACTGTCGGTGGGACGGCGGTGCTCGTGCTTGTCGGCGGCGTCGGCGTGCTCGTGCTTGTCGGCGGCGTCGGCGTGCTCGTGCTTGTCGGCGAAGCGGCCGTGTTCGTGGCCGTCGGTGGCACAGCGGTACTCGTGCTTGTCGGCGGGACAGCGGTGTTGGTCGCCGTGGCCGGCACAGGGGTAGCGGTACTGGTCATGGTCGGCGGAACGGCCGTGCTTGTGGCCGTCGACGGGACGGCGGTACTGGTCGTCGTCGCGGTTGGCGGAACCGCGGTCGTCGTCGCCGTTGCTGAAGCCGGCGTGCTCGTCGCTGTCGCTGGAGTTATCGTGCCCGTCGCCGTTGGGGCAGCCGTCGTCGTGCCCGTCGGTGAGGTGGGCGTGTTGGTGCTCGTCGCGGACGGCCCGGTCGTCGCCGTACCAGTCGCGGTCGCTGTATCGGTGGCGACAGGGCTTGTCGTCGCGGTGGCCGTAGCGGTACCGCTGCTCGGCGTAGCGGTCGGCGATGTGGTTGTATTCTGTTGCAGCGTGGCCGCCTCCAGCACCACGCCGCCGTCTTGGTTCGCGCTGCCCACGACGCCGTAGTCTGTTTCCGTTGTGAGCGTGATGGCGAGCGTCTGGCCGGGCGAGGCCGCGCTGTAAGTCAACGTGTAGACGCCGGCCTTGGCGCCGTTGTCGAAGGAGTCACTCGTGTCGACGAGCGCGTCATCGCTGTAGGCCGGCGCGCTGCCGTCACTTAACGTCGCGGTGATAACCGCCCGCGCGGCGAAGACGTTGGTGTAGAGGCGCACCGTGCGTGTGACCGGATCGGCGGGGAGGGTCAGCCGGAAGCCGTTGCCGGCGCCCGCCACGAAGACACCCCGCTGGCTGTTCGTACCACTGATAACAGGCGTGCCGTCGCTCCAGGTGGCGATCGCGCCGCCGCCGCCCGACTGGCTGTCCGTGCCGGGCCCAACCGGCGTGAACGCGCCGATCTGCGCGGGGACGTTGGCCTTGTGGTTAAAGTCGGTGGCCGAGGCCGCGCCCCACTCACTCCAGTCGGCCGTACCCTCGGCAGTCAGGTCAACCGACGCGGGCGGCGAGGGCGGCGCGGAGAGGCCGCCGCAGATATTCGCGCCAGTGGGCGTGGGCTGATCGAAGACCTTGAACTCGATGATGGCGTAGTGGTTAAACTCCAGGTTGGCGTTGTTGATCTTGATGCGCAACCCTTTCATGCCTGTCTGCGTCGGGAAACTGACCGTCTTGGCCTCCACTGTGGCGTCGTTGGTGGCGTAGGTCAGCGCGCCCGAAGCGGCCACGCGCGTCCAGCCGGTGCGGCCGTCGGCCGACACCTCCACATCGAAGTTGGTGATCCCCTGGCCGCCCGCATAGGTCGTCGAGAGCAACACCTGGTTGACCGTCTGCGGCATGGTCCAGGTGTAGGTAATGTACTGCGGAAAGGGCGGATTGTCGTAACTGGGACTGCCGGTAGCGTCGTTGTTGTCCTGGATCGTGTGCGGGTCGCCGTTGAGACCAGGCGCGTCCACCGTCGCGCTCGGCGCGAGATTCTGGGCCCCCGAGCCACTCGTCGCGGTCGAGCAGGTGGCGGGCGCGCTAGCGGGCGCGAGGTTGTCGAAGACCTTAAACTCGACGATGGCGAAGTGGCTGTACGTCAGGTTGGCGCTGTTGATCCTGATGCGCACGCCTTTCATGCCTGTCTGTGTCGGGAAATTGACGGTCTTGGCCTCGACCGTGGCGTCGTTGGTGGCGTAGGTCAATGGGCCGGAGGACGCCACGCGCGTCCAGCCGGTCTGGCCATCGGCCGACACCTCAACATCGAAGTTGGTAACCCCTTGCCCTCCTCCGTAGTTGGACGAGAGCAACACCTGGTTGAACGTCTGCGGCATGGGCCAAGTGTAGGTGATGTACTGCGGGAAAGTAGGGTTGTCGTAGCTGACAGTGCCGGTGGAGTCGTCGTTGTCTTGGATCGTGCCTGCGTCGCCCCTGAGGCCCGGCGCGTCCACCGTGGCGCTCGTCGCCAGGTTCTGGGGCGGCGCGTTGAAGACCTTGAGTTCGATGATGGCGAAGTGGTTATATATCAGGTTGGCGCTGTTGACCGTGACGCGCAGCCCTTTCATCCCTACCTGTGTCGGGAAATTAAGTATTTTGGCTTCGACCGTGGCGTCGTTGGTGGCGTAGGTCAATGGGCCGGAGGACGCCACGCGTGTCCAGCCGGTGCGGCCGTCAGCTGACACTTCGACATCGAAGTTGGTGATCCCTTGCGCGCCCGCATAGGTGGTGGAGAGCAACACCTGGTTGAACGTTTGCGGCGTGGTCCAGGTGTAGGTGATATCCTGGGGGAGGGTGGGATTATCATAACTGGGGACGCCGGTGGTGTCGTCGTTGTCCTGGATCGTGCGCGCGTCACCGTTGAGGCCGGGCGCGTCCACCGTCGCGCTCGGCGCCAGGTTGAGTCCGGGCGACACCGTCGGCGGCTCATAGGTCGTCGTCGTATGCGTACTATCCGAGTCGGTCAGGCGCATCTGGACCGTGTTCGAGTATGAACTCGGCAGGCTATAGGTCTTGAACAGGCTGTTACAACAAGGGGTCTGATTCGTCACCGACCACAGGTTGTTGATGTTGAAGCGGATGTTGGCGCCGTCTATCTGCGCGCGCGCCGAACCGGTCGCGTCGCCCTCGGCCCGCAGGCGCTCGTTCGCCCCCGACACCACGAGCGAGGCGGTGATAAAGTTCGTCTTGGAGCCGCGGAAGTCGTTCGTGCCGCGGTTGCCGGGATCGTTCGGACCGAAGTCCATATAATCCTTCTGGTCCAGGGACCATGACCACGCCGGCCTGACCCCATAGGCGCCCGGCCCCGCCGGGTTCTGCTCCGTCGCCGTGCCGGCGTTGCGCCCGATGTTGTCGGCCGGATATGACGACCAGACGCCGCGCCGCTGCCAGGTCAACGTCGACGCCGCGCCAGTTACCTCGTACGCGACGCCGACCTCGGTGCTACCGCTGGGCGGATTGGTGACTGTGTACGTCGTGCGGATCAGGCCGGTTCCATCGATATGCAACGCGAACGTCGCGCCGGTCGAGCCATAGCTGCCCGCCACCGTCACGATCGCCTCGTCACCCGATGTTGTCGTGGTGATCGACGAGAGCGACCACGCCGGCAGGCTCTGGTTGGATTGGGCCAGGTTGCCCAGATTCAAGATCGGGCCGCCCGTGAGCACCGTGGTTCCCTTGTAGGTTCCGTTGGAGATCAACCCGGTCGCCTTATCGAAGGTCAGGCTGAACGTCGCGTTGTTCGACACCGTGATGCTCGACGCATCCGAGGTGATCGCCGGCGCCGGGCCGGTCGGGCCGGTGAAGTCCGGCGTCGGTTGTCCGATCGTCAGGTTGTAGACATCCTCGATCGGGTTGTAGCCGGTGATCCCGTTGGTGGCGAGAATCGCGGCCTCGGCGCTATTGGTGAAGGTCAGGGCGACCTTTTCCCCGGCATACCAGTTTTGCGCCGGCAAGGTCAGGTAGCCCTTGGCGCCTGAGGCGACGTCGGCGCTGACCGTCCCGGAGTCCGCGCCGGCGCCGGCCTGATAGGTGATCGTCACGTCGCTCAGGTTGGTGTTATTGTGCCGGTTCTGGATCGGGATCAGCAGCGGTTGGCCCGCTCCCGGATTGTCTAGCGGGGCCTGGTCGGCGATGTAGTCGGGGCTGTATTCCTTTTTGACGTTATTGTATTCGGGCTTCTCGCGCCCCCAGGCGTCGAGCAAGGTCCCCCAGGTGTTGACGCCGTTGTAGCCCGGACCTTGATTGTAGCTGTCCATCGAGGCCCATATAGCGCCGCCCAGTTGACCGGGGGTGGCGTAGATGGGCTCCCAGTACTGGCGCAGATACGCCCCATACCAGTCTTGCGTGCCTGGATCGAACGCCTTGGTCGCCGCCGGCCCCGCGACGGGAGGGGCGAAGCCGTGCGCGTACTCGTCGTTGATGACCGGCTCGGAGGTATTGGTGAAGAGCCCCACGACGCCGGGGCCGGGGTAATGGACGCTGTAGATGTCCACACTGTTGGTCGGCGCCGCGTACCCATAGCTAAACTTGGTCGGACGGGTGGGGTCGGCCTGCCGCACATAGTCGAGCTCCGCCTGCATGTTGGAGCCCCACACCGTATTCTCGTTGCCCAGGGACCAGTATAGGATGCTGGGGTGCGTCTGGTCGGCCGTGATATTCTCCGCGAACTGGCCCACATATTCGGGCAGCCAGCTCGCGTCGCTCTGCGTGTTGGTCCCATTGCCCTGGCCGACAAAGAAGACGGAGGTCTCGTACTCAACGTAGATGCCCAACTTGTCGGCCGCGTCGAGCGTCGCCTCCGAGGGCGCCATATGCGACGTGCGGATGTAGTTGATATTGGCGTTCTTGAACTCCTGCAAGTTGTGGAAATCCTCGGCCGCTGTCGTCACGTTTATGCCCTTATCGGCTGAGTCCGGCAAGTAATCGGCGCCGTGCAGCTTGACGGGGTGGCCGTTCACCAGTAATTGGTTGCCGCTGACCACGATCGTGCGGAAGCCGATCTGTTTGCTCACCGTTTCGACATCCACGCCATCGACGTTGTAGGTGGCCGTCAGCGTGTAGAGATAGGGGTGCTCGGCGTCCCATTTCTTGGGCTTGGCGACGGGGATCGCCGCCGTCCCATCGGGGTTAGACGCGCTGAGGCTGATCGCGCCGGGGTTGAGCGGCACGTCGGCGCCCGACGGATCGGTCAGCCGCAACTTGACCGTCGCGGTCGTGCCGCCGGTGAAAGAGACGCCCGTCGTCACGGCCAGCGTCGCGTTGGTATAGGAGGCGTCGAAAGTGGTCGTGGCCTGTAGGCGCGTGGCGTAGTTCTTCGGCAAGGCGATCATGGTGACGTCGCGAGTAATCCCGCGCACATGGCGGAAGGCGGGCGAGTGATCTTCCATGGTCAAGCCGATGGTGATCCAGGCGTTGCTACCCGGCGTCACGTAGGGGGTGATGTCGGCGTCCCACTGTGAGAACGCGCCGCGATGCGTGGTCACGAGGTGGCCGTTGGCCCATACGCGCGCCATGGTTTGCGCCGCCTCGAAGCGGATGATGATCTCGCGCCCCTGGAAGCTAGCCGGGATAGCAATCGACTTTTTGTACGGGTACTCGACGTTCTTGTCGGTCGTGCATGGCTCGTCGCAATAGGTCCACAGGCCCAGGTAGGCCAGGTCGCCGGGGATCGGGACCGGCGTCCACGAGGAAGGATCGACTGTGTTGTCGTAGAAGTTAGCGGGCGGCGTCTTGGTCCAGGACCATGTACCGTCGAGGCTGACGCTGGGCGTGGCAACGCCGGGTTCCGACGCGGGCAGCGGGGGGATCGTCGGACGGGGCCACGCGCTGCCGGCGCTGGCATGGGCGGCGCCGGGACGGAGCGCGAGGAGCATTTGCATGGACACGAGCGACGCCGCGGCAAGCGCGAGCCACACGGCCAGTCCGCGTCTGGCGAGACACGCCTGTATCATCGAGCATCCTTCATGCGGCGCCGTGGCGCTGTCGTGTCCGGTCATGTTTCTTCCTCCTATACATTCGGTCTGATCACGCTACTCTTTGACGGAGCCCAGGACGAGGCCCTTGACGAAGTACCGTTGCAGGAAGGGATAGACGATGAGGAGCGGGATGATGGCGACGATGATCTTCGCGTCGGTGAAGGTCAGGCCGGACACCTTCTGGAGTTCCGCCAGCACTTTGGGGTCCAGCCCCGCGAGAGCCGTCCCGTTCAACTGGACGAAATTCAAGCTCTGGATATACGTCTGTAGCGGCCAGTTTTGGGGGTTGCCCTCGAACACGGCTCCCCAGAACCAGTCATTCCAGTGGAACACAGCGGTGAAAAGGGTGATCGTCGCCAGCGCTGGGACCGAGATCGGCACGAAGATGCGCCACAGGATATGCCACGATCCCGCGCCGTCGATGCGCGCCGCCTCTTCCAACTCGCGCGGCAAGCCGCGGAAGAAGTTCATCAGGATGATCACATTGAACAACTGGAAGACGAACACGGGCACGGTCAGCGCCCAGATCGTGTTCAGCAGGTGCAGCGCAGTGACCGTGAGATAGAAGGGGATCAGTGTGGGCGGAAACACGAACATGAAGACGACGAACCACATATAGTAGCGGCGCGCCGGAAAAGCGGCCGGGTCGCGGGATAAAGGGTAGGCCATCAGCACCGTCACCACGAAGCTGACGAGGCCGCCCACGAGCACACGGACGACGGACACAGTGAACGCCTGGAAGAAAGCGGAGTCTTGTAGGATCTGGTGATATGACGCCAGGGTGGCGTCCACCGGCCAGAAATACACCTTCTCCGCGCTGGCCGCCGCGCTGGAACTGAGTGAGATGGCCACGGCATTGAGCAACGGCAGGAGACTCAGGAGCGCGACGCTCCCGACGATCAGATAGATCAGCACATTGACGACGCGGGTTGAGAGTGTTCGTGATGTGACCATCGGCGTTCCTCCTTAGAAGATGCGATAGTTGGCGAACCTAGCCGCTAACCGATATGACACGATGATGAGGACGAATCCGATCACCTCTTTGAGCATGCTCACCGCCACGCCGATCGAGAATTGGCCGCCGCCCAGCCCTTCACGGTAGACCCAGGTGTCGATGATGTCGCCGGTCTGGTAGACGGTCGGATTGTACATGTTGTAGATCTGGTCGAAGTTCGCGTTCAGCGTATTGCCCAGGGCCAACGTCGCCAACAACACGATAGTGGGGATGAGACCCGGCAGCGTGACATGGATCAGCGACTGCCAGCGGCTCGCGCCGTCGATCGCCGAGGCTTCGTAGAGCGATGGATTGATACCAGTGAGGGTCGCTAGGTACACGATCGTGCTGAACCCGAACTCCTTCCATGTGTCGGTTCCGATGACAATCGGCCGAAACCAGGTGTTACTCTGCATGAAAAAAATGGGCTGCACGCCGAAGATGTGTAGGGCCTGGTTCACGATGCCGCCCAACGAGAAGATCTGCAGGAAGATACCGCCGAGGATGACCCAGGACAAGAAATGCGGCAGGTACACGATCGTCTGGGCCGTACTCTTGTACCAGGCCACGCGCAGTTCGTTGAGCAACAGCGCGAAGGCCAGCGGCACAAGGAGGCCCAGGAGAATTTCGGACACCGCGATGATCACGGTATTCAGAAAGATCTGCCCGATCTCGGGGTCCACAAACAGGAACGACGTGAAATTATCCAGGCCAACCCACGGCGACCTGAAGACGCCGAGTTCGGGCTGAAAGTTTTGAAAGGCGAGCACGAGGCCGAACATGGGCACGAGGCCAAAGAGGATAAGGAGGACAATGCCCGGCAACAGCATGAGGTGATAATCGAGCGTCCCACTCCGCAAGCGCCGACGCCGTGTGCGCGCCCGCTGTCCGATGAGGCCGGCCGAGCGGCCCTCGACCGGCTGTAGCTGTGCGTCCGACATGTGTGACATGGCGCCCCCTTGCGCTACGCGTGATAACGGGGGCGCGGCGGCCCTGCGAATGGCGCCGTCGCGCCCCTACACCATCGTGGTGGAGGGTCTGTGAAAAGTCGGCGACTTTTCACGGACCCTCCAACATCGTGTTACCCAACTTGCTGCGTGAGTTCCTGCACGATGCGGTCGCCGCCGAGAGCATGCCACTCGCGCACGAAACTGTCGAACTGGCTCAACGGCTCCTGTCCGGTGAC
>JAABUO010003553.1_pt1 | contig 18558 bp, 21 predicted proteins | sample 5559291 | NCBI WGS metagenome assembly JAABUO01 (sample SAMN10711878, study PRJNA513372) | rock metagenome | isolation source: Antarctica rocks | place: Antarctica: Victoria Land, Finger Mt sud | reverse complement strand
GCTGCACAGCCTTGACCAGCGAGTCAAGGACATGCTCAATGACATCAAGCAGATCCAAGCTGACAAGGACAGGTACCTGACTGTCCTTCCAACCCTGCCTTCAATGGTCGATCTCAACAGCTGGCTGGGATAAACAGCAGAAGCGTAAAGCAAGTCCCTCAACAACTGTTCAATGTAAGTGCATCAGGCTCATCCACGCAAGGTGGGGTTTTGTGCTTTGTTGGTGACACTTGTTGGTGATGGCTCCAAATTTTGTAGCTGTGAAGAAGTGCGCCGCAGGTGTGAGGAGCAGATAGCAGCTGGCCAGGATGACATCTCACGCTTGACGGCCAAGCAGGCTGTGGCTGAGAAGGCTCTGGAGGTGGGAGCAGCTCAGGTGGCTCAGCTCAAGCAGGCCCTTGGAGAACAGAGCTCGCACCTCAGTGGAACTGAGGTGGCCTTAAGTGTATTGAAGGCAAGTAGCAAGTCGGCTGTGAATCTGTCAAGAGCAAGGGGGCAAATCTGCCACAGGGATCAGGAGCAGTGGGAGTGGCAGCTGGCATGTGTTTCATAACTTTGACCAAAAGAAAGAAAGACTTGAGAGTTTGTAGTGTCTCGTGAGACAAGGGAAATTAGCAGCACCTTTGAAGCTGCAGCATGAACTTTAACCGTGAGCTCACAGCTCAAGAGCTCCTGTCCACCCTCACTTAGGAGCAAGCAGGTCTGACCAAATGCAAGCTCTTACCTGCAGAGCTACCAGTCACTCAGCTGTCGCAGACAATCTCCATATTTACTCCAAAAACAAAGCACAGAGCCATTGTCAGCGTGGGATGTTCACGCCCCATACGCTACAACTGATGCAGCTGGCAGATGCTATCCCCAGCTCCAGCAGGCAAACTGTGTGGCTAAGGTTGACATGCTGGCTGTGCTCCAGGAGGAGAAAGCACAGCTGGAAGGTGTTCTGGCTGAAGTGCAAACCAGGCTTGATGCCAGAGATGTGCAGCTTCAGGACGCAGTTCGCCAGTTGAACATCTCCAAGTTCATGCTGTCTGACAGTGACGACGCAAGAAGCCAGGTAGGCACTGTGGTGTACACCCCTGTCTTGCTATCTGGCTATGCAAGCATCCAGGTGGAATGATTGTTGGCCTGCCATGCCAAATGCTGAAGTCTTGAGTGTCATGCCAAATGCACTGCAGCTCCTGGCAGTGACAGTGGGAGTAGTCAGGATGAGAACGGTGTCGTTCTGCGCAGTACCAGGCTTTTGTTGCTGTCATGTTTAGGTGTTGTTCGTTACAAATTTTAAATATGCCCCCCTGCAAGTGGGCAGCTGCGGCCTTGATCATGTCTAAGCAGGCCATGCAGCTTTGCCTAGTACATGTTGTGACAATGACGATGACAGTGATGCAGCTGCATCACAGGTGACTAAGCTCAGTGAAGAGTTGAGCCAGCTGAAGGCCAGACTTACAAGCAAGAGGAAAGAGGTAAGCTGTCACGATCAAGATAGTTCTCACAAGGGGAATGCTTTTAAAGTTTGCTATAGAGCTGACTGTTAAATGTATGAATTGACCCAGTTCCTGGGCATGAGGGAGTGGGCTTGTCCACATTGTGCGTTCACTTCATGCCTGCACTTTGAGCACAATGTCTGCAGAGTAGCGATGTATTGTTCTTCATAGTTCTGTGGCAACTCTCTAGCTATGCTTGTATGTGGTGTACCTGGACCTTCTTGCACACCAAATGCTGCAGATTTCGTCAAGAGATTTAGCCGTGCACCAATGCAGAATGTAAAGTTGATTGTCACCTGTTTCTCTGACTTTGTTACCCCAGCCCCCGCTTTTGCAACATTTTGCTTGCTTGCTGCTGTTGTGCAGGTTGAAAGCCTTACGGCAAAGCTGGCCCAATCTGATTCTCAGTTGCAGCAGGCTGTCAAGACTACCCTGGCGCAGGTGAGCCTCCAGTGCAAGGATCAGAAGTCACAATTTGCAACCACTTTGTTTGTCAAAGTGCTTGAAGCATATCATATGTGTAAGGTTGTAGCCAGCCCCAAGGACTTGCACGAGGCTTGTGCCAGTGTTACAAGGTCATGCTGCATCAGCATCATTGCCTGGCAAACAAGAATGCTTATTCGAGTACACAGCTGACAGAGCGCAGCCGACATGTGTGCTACACAGAAACATTATGTTGAAGAGTCTTGTACGGCAAATTTGGGCATTGTGTCATCAACTGAATCATCTCCTCCATGTGGCAGCCCAGTTCGGCTGGGTCGAATTCGTATAGTGGTCAGTATTCCCGCCTGTCACGCGGGAGGCCGGGGTTCAATTCCCCGATTCGGCGTATCATTTTTTTTGCCATGCTGGCTCAGCAGGATTCTGTTCTGCCGTGTGATTCTGCGCGTGTTGGTGCAGGAGCAGCAGGCAGCTCAGCTGCAGGCGCAAGTGTCTGCCAAGGAGAGATTCATTGCCACGCTGCGCCGGACAATCACCAGCAGTGGCTCTGACAGTGGCATACCCCTGCAAGGGTAATGCCCCACCCCCCTTGCCCACCTTGCCTTCCCCAACCCTGCAATATCTTGTATCCTCAACCTGAAATTGGCATTGTGAAGTTTTTCAAGCCCCCATCATTACCAGCATCAAGGTCTGTAGTCATGCCAAAGACTGTCAGCTGGCATTTGCCCAGACACTGTATGCATAATCACCATTGGTTGGGCATACTGCTTCTGCCCCTGTACTTTTGTACAAAGCTGAGCCTGCCAACCACGCCGCAAACCCTGTCTCTGCTGACACTCAGAAGCCTCAGAGATTCCATGCTGTGGAAAGTCACAGTCACAGCACGACGCATGAACATCAGACATCAGGCATGGCTGTATACAACACACATTGGATCTCATTTGCTTCCTGACAAACTGTGAGTGATTGGCCTGTGGTGCAGCTCTGATTCTGCAAGAACCAGCAGTCTTGCCCCAGGCGCGTTTGACCAGGAAATGTCGCCTCTGGGTCCCAGGCTCACATCTCAGAAAAGCAGTCTTGCTCAGGGCGCATATGATCAGGAAATGTCACCTGGGCTCACGTCCCAGAAAAGCAGTCTGTCTCAGCAGAGTAGCTTGAGCAGTGAAGGCAGCGGCACCCTGACCCACAGGCGGTCTGTGATCTTCATGCAGAAAGGCAGTAGCAGGCGGGGGAGCTTGGGGAAGGGTCAAGCTGGGGGTTCCCAAGGAGACAACAAGCGGGGTTCAGATCCTGGTGAGCAACAGTCTTTGTTCATCTCATAATCCTCTGGTATTGCTGATGGCACATGGCCTTGATGTACAGCAAGCCTGGTGTAACAACCATGGGTCAGACGCCGAATGGCAGCGCACAATCAAAGCTACTGCCTGGTGGGCATGCAATCTGCAGTGGCCTACGCTAACAATACACAGTCTGCCACACTTTACATGCCAGCACATGTTTGCTGATTGCTGGCAATCTTGCTATTGATGGCAATTTTGGGATGGACACTGCAAGCACCTGACAGGCATGTGAGCATGCAAAGCATTCAGCGTTGGACAAGCACTGTATCACACAGCCATGAACCTGTGTTTGAACACCTGGCATCTCTTGTGCAGGCTTGTCCTTTTCCCAGGCTGCTTTGGAGGCCTGCCTGGAGGAGATGAACGGCAAGGTTGAGCAGCTGCAGGCTCACCGCAAAGCCCTGCAGGCTCAGATTGCCACCATGGTAGTTGCCCATGCAGCTGATATGGATGCCATGACTCAGCAGCTTGCTGAGTCCGCTGGAAACCTTGCTGCCAAGGAAGCTTCTGTCAGGTACGCCTATCTGATGCGTCACTACTGTGGCAACCATGTGATGCATGTGCTTCCTGATGTATCAATGGGACAGGCATGTCTGTTACATGGCTATACTTCAAAACCTCAGCATCTCGACAAATCACGCTTGCACCCCAGTCATCAGGACAAAGCTGTGCTGTTTATGTCATGCTTGCCAACACGTCCTGCATGGTATGTGAAATGCAGCAATTGTGCTGTATATCCTTTGACTTATTTGGTCAGCAGAAGGTGCAGTCCCATCCACAGTGTCAGGAGGCTACGTGGGTGCTGCCGTGGCGATTGTCCACCTGTTCATCGTGTGGATGAGCAAACAAGGAAAGCTGGGCACAAGATGTATGATGCTTAGATGTGGCATGCTTGCTGCCCATGCATGTGTGACCACCTGTTGTGCAGGGGACTGCTGCTGAGTCTGGAGCAGGCTCAAGAGGCAAGCGGCCTGTGCTTGAGGCCCAGTGAGCAGCAGATGCAGGCACAGCTGCAAGACAAGGACAGCCAGCTGCAGTCTGCTCAGGTATGCCTGCAATTCTTTGCTTTGTTCAACCAGCTGCTGGTGCATCTGAGAACCGTTGGTCACCGATGTAGGTGAAGCTTTCTGTGGTTCAACTGCAGCTTGGCGTATCCTTCTCTATGTTCAGCATCAAGTGTGCAAGGGAGTTGATTTCATGAACCCTGCTGAAGTCAATATGATTCAATCCAGTCTTCTGTCATCAGTTGCATGTTTGTGACGTGCTTTGCGTTGTGATGCCTAGCTGTTCCAGTCATGTTGATGCAAGAGCAGCCATATATTTGCCTAACTGACTACTGCCCTAAGGTCATAGAGATGTATATGTCAGTGCATGGCCAGAGTGCACTGTGTGGCTGCAGTCCAGTTTGGGGGAGAGCGAAAAGCGGTTGAAGGCTTTGCAAGAGACTGTGCAGCAGCGAGGCACAGCAGTGCCCTTCCTTTCACATGGCAATCAATCTGCACAGGTAAGAGCTATGTTGATACTGAATCATCATCTGAATCATCATATGTGAGATGTTTGTATGTAAGCAGGAGGCCCTTCAGGGGATGACGATCAAAACTTACAAAACACAAGTTAATTTGCAAACTCCATATGACGACAGTGGCAGGTTGATGTCAAGTTATGCAGAAGATGAAGATTGTATTGGTTACACATCACACTTTAACGACAGTAAATGCATGTTTCTCTTTAGATGCAAATGTAACATTGTAACCATAGTGTTCCATAAAGAAACGGTTATTATTGTCATACAGGGCCACCATGCTGCTGTGCTGGCAGCAACTACTTGGAAGTATCCTTTAATGCACAACATAGCAAGCTCATATCACACACATGGGCATGTGCAGGATGCAGCTCAGGCAACAGAGGCGCTGCAAGCCGTGCATAGACAGCAGACCATGTGGCTCAGGACAAAGGCTGCCATGCTGGCTAACTTCTCCCGAGGCCTGAGGCAGGAGCTGGCTGAGGCCAAGAGCCATGCAGCTGAGCTGGAGGTGGCCACACTCCACACAGAAGTGGCCGGGCTGCAGAGCATGCTGCAGCAGCAGCAGGACTTTGCACACACACTGGCCCATGTGTGCCAGGTCAGTCAGGCACACAGTGGTTGAACATGTCAGCAGGCACTGACGCATGTGGGATGGTGTCGTTACCCAGGCTGCTGTTTGCTGACATGCTATCTGTTGAGGACTGGGCTTCAGCGCACAGCATGCTCTGTTTCCGATTGTGGCGAGCAAGTGAATAAAACAGCAATTGCAAAGCAGAACAGTGGTGACTGGCATGCTATGAGTAATGGCTGGCGGCTGCAGGTTGGTCCAGAGGTGATCACTGGGGTGCAACAGCAGGCTGAAGATGTACGCCAGCAGGTGTCAGCACTGCAGCAGGAGGCAGGGGGGCTGGCCCAGCAGGTGGCCCCTGCCCTAGCTGCCTTCCTGGCTGCCAGTGAGGCCCCGCCTCAAGAGGACAAGGTGGCACCCTGTTCCTCTTTCCACCTTGTGTCGCCATTCCTGTTGGGTGCAGAGAAACGTCGAGCAGCTGTTGTAGCCTGAGTCAGCTTGTTCTACACCCACAAGCGTGTGAAAAGTTATTTTTGCATGGCTTATGACTAATTGCTGATGCTAAAGCAGCACAAGCGACAGAATGCGTTGTGCAAGGCTCTGCCTTAATGAAGACAGTCAGAAGCTCAATTGTACCCAAGAATTTGCCCATGCATTTGCATGCAACTGCACTGCACGTCTCCTTACTTGAGTGTTTACGTGACAGCTGTGTGTTGACAGGGGACACAAGCCTTTACAGCAGACCAGGAAGAGTGGCGGGATTTTGCTCAGAGGTTGACCAAGGGCCGCCCCCGCATCCCCATGTCAAGACAGGTCACTCCTGTGCCTGACTCAAGACTCGTCTACTTAGCCTGTTGGCCCGCTCAATGTTATGCTGATGGTGTTGATCTGCTGCCCTCTAGCCTTTCAGCTTGTGTAGTGTCTGCTCCAATGGCTGTCTTCAAACAAAAGTCGTGAAAATTGTTTTGTGAGGAACGGCCCTCATTTTTCTGTGAAAGGTGTCTTTCCCTGTCTAAGCAAAACTGTTACACGGCACATTCATAGTGTAGATGTAGGTCCAATAACATCATGTACAATCTCAACATGAGCCTAGCAGAAGTCAAGCACATCATTAGTATGCGCTCAGAGCAGAACTCAAGTAGCACAATTTGTACGAAGGTGTTGCAATCATTTGCTAAATTTTGAGACTAACATGATAGACTTATAGCTGTGTGCTCAGCATGCCCAAATGAGTCTTTTGTGCTGAAAACTGTATGATCACTCTGATGCAGGAAGTCATCAGCAGCATTGTGGCCTGTTACTGTGCGGGCTTGAACAGCCTGGAGGATGCAAGCATGCAAGCACGATGGGCTAAGGACAGCATCTTTGATGCCATGGCTGATGCTTTGACTGGCAGCTCGGCAGTCCAAGTAGCAGAGCTCATGATGGAGACAGGTGACAAAAAGATGAGCATGCACACTGCACATGACACCTTTTGCTTGCTTGCTTGCCTGCACACTGCCTTGCTTTCCAACAACTAAGCCTGACAATTGCAAATGACAGGCATGCAGAGTAAACCACAAATGTGCTCGCTGCAACTTCATCACCGTTGCTGCGTCCATGTGTATGGCTCTGTAAGTTTTGTTGCATGCTAGACTTTACACATCTTTGTCAGATCCACGAAGTCATCACATACCATAAGACTGCCCGCCCGTTGGCGCCTGCTCTGATTGCTACACCTGTAATGTTGACACACCACACTCAAGCATTTGGCAGGAGCATACAGCTCTTCTGCTGGTGCCAGGCCAGCTTGGCCCTGGGCATGTAGGAAAACTGCTGATGCTTCCTGTGCTCTGGTGCCTTGCAGGTCCTGTAGGCAGGTTATTGACCAGCGCCCGCATGTATCAGAACAACTTGAAGGTCCTGATTTTCTGCCGCCTAGTGGGCATCGTGGACGGGCACATCCCTTCTGCTGGCTGGCACTTCTTTCTGCAGGTGTTACACTGCGTCAAGGCCTTGCAAGGAGACATCTGGCAGGGCCTGGTTCAGGTGCGCCATGCTCCTGTGTATCATTCAGCTTTTGCTGGTGTTGCGACATGCCATTGACTTATCTGGCATGAGGCTTCACAAACATTAAATACTCTAAAGATGTGTCATCATGCATGTTGTACATGGTGCATAATTGCAGCAGGTGATTAGTTGTAGCGTAATGGGCAATTGGATGACAATGTGGGTCTGGTGTTGATGTTCAGCATTGCTGTTGTTGTTGTTGCAGGAATGGGGTGGCAATGATGGGGCTGTGGTGCCCATCCAGTGTGTGCTGGATGTGGTAGGCAATGCCTTCAACACCAATGATCCGGGAAGCCTACCTGTGGTCCAGGACCATCTGCTACCTCTTATTCAAGACTCCAACAAGGGCCCTGCCATTGATCTGGATGCCTTGCTGCTTGTGCTGCTAGAGGAGAGCCTAGCAGGTACAGCCTGGCATGGCATGCTGCTTGTTTGTGGATTGCTGGGAAGCAAAGGGAGTCTACAGTGGACACCCAGTATCATAGCCTGGCTTTTGACGGAACTTGCATGTATGACAGCTGAGTATTGAAGCTCCACTTGTATGCTTAAGCTAGTGGCAGGAAGTTTCACATCCTTTGCACAGGATGATCTGCGCATGCATGCCACATCTCCTGCATGGGTGTTGAGTGCGTGTGAGCAAGTCTTTGTAGCATGATCTCATTTTGCGTGATATGTAGAAACTGATACAGTGCAAGCATGATGCAGGAAGATGTCCGTGCATGCCGTTGCTGCTCCCACGGCGCATCACAGATGGCTCCCTGGCCAACGCATCAAACCTGAAGCATGCAATGGACTCACCAAGCAGCAGCACACTGCCGTCACCTCCTGGCAGTGCTTCCAGCCGTTCCCGGCCCTCTAGCGGTCGGCTAGACAGCCGAGCTTCACTAAGAGGCCTTGACCGCCACGTTGCACTGTCCGGCAAGTCAAGACCCCCAAGTGCTGGCAGCTCTGCGCTTCACGCTTCTGCTGTGAGGCATTCAGACAGCCCACCACCTGAGGAAGGCTTGCAGTTGCCGCCACTAGGAGTCACCAAATCAATAGACATATTCACGTCTTTGTCATCGCCCGTGGCGAAGTCTCCGCCCAGACCTGGCAGTCCCTTGCAGAGGAACATGTCACGCGGCTCGCATTTGGCGGGACCAACTACCAGCACGTTGCCGCCAATACCTGGTACCTCGTGATCGTGGGCATATGACACCTGACGTCATATCACGTCATATTACGTCTTGTCAGAGAGAGAGAGAGAGAGAACATTACAGGTGTATGCCAGTCCAATCAGGCTGATCACGTGAGCAAGCCATTATATATATTTGCCTAACTGACTACTGACCTTAGGGTATTTTCTGCATTATGTCAGGATATAAGATAGCGGCTTACATTAGCCCAACAACCACTAGCCTATAATCATCACTGCAGCTGCGCTGATGTCCGTGTTGCTGTCAATCTTGTAGCTCAGTGGTGAAGGCTCGGACTTCACACGAGTGGCAGCAGAATTTTGCAGCGGTGTCACCCAACTCGTTGTCTGCAGACTAGCTAGTGTGTGCTCAACACTTCATCCTAGCTGTTGCTAGTCAGGCTCGGCCCTAATGTTATCGCATGTAAGCACATTAATGAACAGCAGCAGCGCAGTGCCTGCATGTACATATGTTGTACACATGATGTGAGTGATGTAACAGTGCAAACACTCGTGCACAGCTTGAGAAGCACTAGCAAATGGATTATTCTGTAAACGGTCATGACGAGACATTGTTTACCCACGTGTTGCTTTTCAAGCCAATGCATACAAGTCAACCACCCCTGAATTGACACTTCAGCTAGACACTGCCATCATCAAAGTCTGTCAAAAGTCAGACAAAAACTGGTGTTATGCCAAGCAATTTTAGTGACAGTCACAAACCCTCAATCTTCATTTACAGCAACGTGCCACTTTATTGACCATCTACAACACTTGATCAAACCAACAAAAAGGTCCTTGCAGCGTGGGGGCACCAAGCCCAGTCATAAGAATTCAGCTTCATACCACAGCCGGCAACATGGGCATGCTGGACCTTGCAGAGAGGCTTTGCAGAGAGGCCACACAATCATGTAGTTCTGCAAGTAGCATGCTCACGATTCAGCTGCAGGTGACAACGCGCCTGTGACTTCCACTTTGGTCCACTTGAATGGGTCTGGCCTGCCACCATGTCCTGTGCGCTGCAATAAGCCCTCACTGTGCAGCTTCCTGCACAAAACCCAGAAGATTATGGTTGCTGGTGATTGTGTCAGCAATACACACAGACATGATGCAACCCTGTGTGTATAATGCAAACAGCATGTGCCTTGGACAATCATGCTCCAGAGCAGAAATAATGCAAACAAGTCTGAGTTCTGCAGCAATGTGTTTTGCACAAGCTCTGCAAGGAAGCACAAGCTCTGGTTCACGTTTTGCGTAAGCAAGACAGCATGGCTTGATGATGGTATGACTACTGCATGCTGTCTGGCAGAAGTTGATACCTGAGTGCCTTGCTTGTGTCAGGGTTGTTCCCCATGCGGCGCCTGAGCTCCCCTTCCAACACATTTTGCCGGTCCCCAATCAGCCTCAGGACCTCATCCTTGACGGTCAGGAATTTGGGGTTGAGGCCCACAGCTGTGGCACACTGTATGTGCAAGACCCATGCGCAGCGTCAGAAGCACAACTAGCTGCGGAGCGTGGAATGTTCACACTTCAACAAACGCAAATGGATTATCACAAATGTGATACTTAGGAGAGCCTGCAGGGCTCACAATTGAAGGCACTGGTTTGGAATAATGGCACAGTCAGCATCCATCATCCCTCCACAATCTTATGCAATGCATGATGGTGTATTGCATTTGCTCTTCAATGTGTCATTGGTAGCGACTCACCTTTGCCTTCTTGGGAGCATCTGAGCGTACAGAAGAATCACACTGCCGCTTAGGGCAGCTTGTTGTTGGCTCAGCTGCAGGTCCACCAGTCTGTGTGTCACCAGCGTCTGAGGCAGGATCATCCAAATCTTGCACTCCTGCTGGCCTGCTGCTGTTCCTGGTCATGTCCACCTTGGGAGCTCTGCTGTTGTTGACAAACTTGGTGGACCTCCCGACCCCATCGGGGCCTTGGGCAGCATCTGAGGCTTTGCCAATCTTGTGAGCTTTCTTGCTTGGCCTGGCCGCGTTTGCTACAGCTGGCAAAGCATCTTGCACTGCGACTGAGGCACTTTTGACTGCTGCTGAGGTGTCTTTGGCTGCTGCTGCCGCTGCTGCAGCTGGTGATCTTGAAGCTGCTACTGGAGGTGTTGATGCAATTGCTTTTGTTGTTGGTGGTGTCATCTGGATCAGCTCAGAGACCGAGCGTGTCTTTGGCTGCTTGAACCTGGTAGGAGCAGCTGGAAATGCCTGACTGGCTGCCGCTGCTGCAGGTTCCCGCTTGATCTTGGCTTTGCTTGCCTTGACAGGTGCAGCTGGCATGCTCTGCTGAGGGTGACCAATGGCAGATGACTTGGCAGCTGCCATGGGCTGCTGTGCACTGCGACCCTGGCTTGACAAAGGTGTGCCCACAGTTGAAGCTGTTGGACCACGGACAGCAGCTGAGCTTGCAGCAGACTTGGCTTTGCCTTTGCCAGTCTGTCCTTTCAGCCTAGAAGGGGGCTTGCCCACTACCTTTGGAGGCTTGCCTACTGAGATGGAGTGAGACCCCTTGTTGGCCGCGGCTTTTTCCACACTGCTACTGGGAACTGCGCTGGGCTCTGCAGCAGGCTGCAGAATCTGTTGGACCAGGCGGCGTGTGATGCGGCAGCCGGCTGTTCCCATGATGTCCCACCTCAAAGCATCCTCATGATTTGGCCACTGCAGTTTTGCATCCACCTGAGTCTCAGGCTGGACTGAGGTGACAGCGTTGCTTTGTGGCCCAGCCTGGACTGAAGCAGCACTCTGGCTGTTGGTCTGAGCAGCAGCTCTAGCGCGAGTGACTGCGTCAGAGCCTGGCTTCAGCCTGTTGCTGACTGTGGACAAGGGTGGAGCTCGCTGCCTGAGGGGCTGTGAGGAAGCTGTGGCGCCTTGCACTGACCAGCCTGGGCCTGTTTGAAGAGGCTGAGCTGGTGCATTGAGCGTAAGCTGAGCAGCATGGCATGCAATGGGGATTACGGCCCCTGCAATCTGGTTTGATTGTGGCCTGGCAACCATTGAGGCATGAGGCTGAAGGCTGCCTGAGGACTTCAATGCCTGCGGAGACGAATGGCTTGCTGCCTTTGAGACAAGGTGTGGAAGGGATTTTGCTGCCTTGGCCGCCTGCTCTAGGAACTGATCACCTGCCCTAGCACAACCACCCAATGAAGCTGTTGCTTGTGGGTCCTGAACTGCCGCAAAAGGCAGCTTGGTCGCATCTGCAGCATTGTACTGCAGCTGTGTGCTAGCATCAGCATACGCACTGTGCAACGTATGGGGGAAGTCAGATGCAGAGCTGCTTGAATTCATCTGGATGATACTGTTGGCCTGAGGATGCTTGGGCTCGTAGCTGCTCATCAATGGCTTGCTGACTGTGGCTTTCTGGCTGGTATTCACACCCTTGCTGCTGCTGCTGCTGCTGCTGCTGCTGCTGCTGCTGCTGCTGCTGCTGCTGCTGCTGCTATGCTTGTCACGAGACATGCCAGCACTTGTAAGCATCCCATTGTTGGGGTGCTTGGTGGCAGCAGCAATGCCATCAGCAATAATGGCGCTCAAAGGTTTGCCATCTGCAGCATTGGTGCCGCCACCATTCCTGCCAACAGCATAGCCGCCAGTGACGGCAGCTGTGCACTGCATGTCACACTGCAGAGGTGAAATCACATCTGGTGTCACAGCAGAAGTCGTCTGATCATGGTCTGACAGCTGTATCTCTGATTGGTCTCTTGGTGACTGTGAGCTGGGTTGCATGCCTGGTGAGACGCTGGAAAGCAGGCAGGCTCCATCAGAAATTTGGATTTCTAAGGGGTCTGTCAAGAGCTGTGTCTGATGCCCTGACTGAGGCAGATAAGCTTCTGAGACTGCAAGCTTGGCACCAGCAGCAAAAGTAGGCAGGGGGTATTCGACTGCAGCATCCTTGTGAGCTGACTGGTGGGAGACTGAAAGGCTGTACTCAGCTGCTGAGTTGTCAGACTCGGATCCAGGGTAGCCAGACTGTCTGACTTGCTGAGCTGGCAGATGATCTGACTGAGCTGATGGATCTGCTGAGTTGGCCAAGGAATGATGTGAGGCTGCTGCTGACTCATCTTGTGCACCTGCACATAATGCTAAGATAGGCATAGACAGACACGCGTGCATGAACGTCAACAGGGGCTGAAAAAGATCCCAAATTTACATGAGCCAGTTGAGCACGCATTTGCCACATGCTGTCACGCCTTCCCTGGAGTGCCTGTGTTGAGCTTTGCTGCGTCTTGGAATGAAAATGGGCCCTCGTGAATGCCGCGGACGAAGTGAAGACATGAGCATAGTTGTCGTGCAAAACCACATCAAGCGTGACAAGGAGCTCACGTGTTTGCTTTCTTTGGCCATCTGTTGGAGTCACGGTTGCAGACAGAGGTTCACCCTGTGGCTGCGACTTGAGATCGGAGTTGGGAGGCAAGCTGCGCAGTAGGGAAGGCGCAAGGGCAGGCAGAGGCTCGCCTTGTCGCTGAAACATGAACCTGAAATTGGGAGACAAGCTGTGCAGGGGGCTTGTTGCAATAGCCCTCCTTGGCGGCTTCACCACCTGCTTGGCTCTGTCTGAGTCCACATGCATTGGTCTGTCTGAGGCCCTTGCTGCGGCTATCTTCATGGCTCTGTCTGAGTCTCTTTTTTTGGCCTTGTTTGAGGCGCTGTCTGAGGCTTGGCCTCTTTGCATGTTTGAAGACCTGGTCTGTGGTCTGGGGCTGTTTGCAACAGCCCTAGCGGGGCATGCCTGAGGGCTGCCTGCAAAATCTCTGGTGGGTGACATCCTAGGGCTGTTTGCAATGGCTCCGCCAAGCGATGCCAGGCATAGAGGCATGCATGCAGCATCTGCAGCCGCTGATGCCTGTGCTTGCTGCTGTACTTGGACCTTGACTGCATTGCTGGCAGGTATGGCAGCTGAGGATGCAGCTGATCTAGCAGCCGGCTTGGTAGCTGCTTGTACCGCCGGATCTGCCTGTTTCTTTGGGAATGTAGACGCTGTTGCAGCTGGCTGAGCAGCTGCTTGACAACATCCTGTGAGGTGCTGTGGTCCTGACTGTGTCTGACTGCGTCTGTGAGCTGATGTGTTTGAAGTGAAGCTGTGTGCTGCATCATCAGATTGAGACAGGCCATGTGCTGAAGCCATCATCAGGCGGTTGACATGCTTGCAATGGCAGCTGTTAGTCTCAGGCTGTGCAGCCATGGAGCTGACTGGTAACACGTCTGACTGAACTGCATCTTCAGTCTGTGTGGCTGTGGTTGCCACTGGAGTCCGGAGCTTGAGTTGCATACTGGCTTGAGTGAGCAGAGTCCAAGGGGCAGCTTTGGCAGAAGCTGATGAGTCATGAAGTCCCACCAGGGCCTGCTGGCGCCTGGTCATGGTCCCAGCAGCTGGTCTTGAAGTTGCCAGCAGCAGTCTGGTACCTTCAGCTAGGGCTTTGGCAGGGTTTGCTGACAGCAATGGGTGCCTGCCTTGCGTCTGCATCAAGGGATTGGCGCTGCAACCAGCGTCACCAGCAAAGTCTGTCTGTATGCCAATGCTTTGAGACAGACGCCTGGTGCTGGAGTCTGTCTGCTGCTCATGCTGTGCTGTGAAACGGACCTGTGCCACTGGACTTGCTATTCGCCGTGGTGCAAGGTGGCGAGAGGGTGAGTGCTTGCTTGCCAGACGCACAGATGTCCTTGATGAGGCAACTTTGGTTGGCTTGGCAGCCTGCACAAAAGGGAAAGCACTATCATGCACTGGGGAAAAGGGGAAGCATGAGGCTACCAGAGTTGAGTACATGCAGTTGCCAAGAATGCATGCACCATCCCTGCCTGCTGCAATGCAACGCTTCATGCAATGCACAAGTCCAGGCAAAGCAATGCATCAAGCACACATTATGCAGTGCAATTCTATCACCACTCATGGAAAAACTCAAGGTAGCTGCAGACACGGTGCAAGCACACGCAATCCACAAGTAGCAACAGCTGCAAATCCCACCTTGCTTTTCTTGGTAGGAGGTCTCTTAAGGCGCACAATGATCTTTGGGTGCTTTGCAGGACCATCACGTGCCTCATCAGCCATGCTGCCCTGCAAGGCACCAGAAAAAACAGTGCTGCGACCAGTGTGCTATGCCCTGCTTTGTTCTCAGTCAAACACATGTAATCAATGCAGAACGCAGTCACAGCATGAGCTCTAGTTCAGACCTTGGTTGCAAAAGTGCTCAAGGACACACATCAAGTGCATGCTCAGATGCAAATGCAAATGCGAAGGCTGGCGCATGATCGATCACAAGAGAATCCGATCTCATACGTTGTCATTGATCTGCTGCTGACCGCAGGCATACCTGCTGTGCATCTTGCCACCGTAGAGGTGCAGGGTCAAGCACAGCTACTCTTTGCTCAATGGGCACCATCGTATCAGCATGTGTCTCCTGCACAGTACAAGCCCTGAGTTGACGAACAGCATCCCCAACATGTTGCAAGGAAGCCAACAAATTGCCCACAGTGGCAGTGCTTGAGACCTGTGCAATGGCGCCCAGGTATATGCATTGGTGCCACTTTGAGTCTCACAAGTAACTGAGATCCTGCAGGGACAGCAGCTCACCATAGCAGTAGAGGCTTGGCCTGCAAAGGGAAGCGGCCCTGTGTCTTTGGAAATTGGAGTGTGTGATCTCGGCGGGTATGACTGCAGCAATAAGTCACACATATGATTCATCTGTCCTGATGGTGTCCCTGGTTGAAGCTGCTTGTCTGGTGCTGTGTCTAAGCTGAAGTCATTTGCATCTGTCAGTGCTGAGGCAATGTCCATATCTGCCAAGGTGTGTGGTTCCCCCTGGAACAGGAAATCACTGAACTTTTCTGAAGGAAACATGTTTTTGTCCAGGCCAGAAGTGGCCAATGGATCATTGTCCAGGGAGATGAAAGGTAAGTCGCCCAGATCTGTGCTGAACAGCTTTGCTGAAAGGGAATCTGAGGAGCTGTGTTCAGCAAGGTCTGGCAAGTCTTGCCAGTAGCTGTCATCAAGCATGTCAGCGATGCCAGCTTTGGAGGGACTGCCCGAACAGCAGCTGTGAGGAGACACTGAGGTCCTCACCATGCTGCTGCTATCTTTCTGCTTCACTGTCTCACTGTGTGACTGCATGTTACAGGCCCCAGCTTTGTCTAGGCCACAGCCTGATCTGCTGACTGTGCTGCCAATGAAGCCAAATTCTTGCTCTGGATCCCGGAGCTTGTTATGTACTGGCTGCTGAGTGTGGACTGCTGTGGTGCAGGCACAGCGTCATTGCTTGCTGACACCTTGCCTGCAGCAAGCATTAGCAACTGAGGGCTTGACTCTCTGCTTGCAAATACTTGCAACAGCTGTGTACTGGGTCAAACGGCAGCATCTAGTGGTGATTCATGATCCATCACAAGCAAACGCTTGGAAGTACAAAGAGGAAGCTCTCAGATACCTGCTGTGGCGGTCGCGGCTACCATGGATCTGTACGACTGCAGGAGATCAGGAAAGATAGCAGAGGAGCTGGTTTGGTTCGAGTGGCCTCCTGCACGCGACATTTGGAACAAAGATGAGCCAAAGTCTGTATGTGAGCGGTCCTGTACATCCACAGAAGAAGTCTCGAGATGGCCCGAGAAGTCAGCAGCTCTGCGTGGTCACCTGGAAAGAGGCGCGCTGGCTGCGGGCATCACTTATCCAGCGCTCTGACGGGTCACTAGCTCACACTTCAAGTCTAACAAACGGCCTGCGTTAGTCTCTGTCCTTTGCGCAAGGCACAGACGGACTGCGAGAGGTCTGATCAGACCTAATCAGAGCAGGCGCAAAGGCATATGCAGCAACATTCAATGCTGCAAAGAAGGACACAGCTGCACAGCCGTCTGTTGATTACCTAGGTAGCTTGAAAAAAGACCATAAGTCCTGGACTGCGCGCAGAGAGATCAGTAAGCTAGTAGCAGCTGAGACGACGTTTGCCTTCATCCCTTGGTTGACCTACTTTAGTCATCAACTAAAAGCAATGCTGGTCATGCATTTGTTCTGCCTCTCTTCATGCACATTCACGTTCCGTCATCATCATCACGCTGCTACCAGACGGATTGCCAATGAAAAGCATGACATCTGCCATGTGCTCAAGCGGGCACGCAAAACACAGTGCTGCTGCCCAGCATTTAGAGCTGTCTCATGAGATATTAAGAGCCCCAAACAGCCCGGAGCTTTGCTGAAGAGTGCAGTTTCGGGAATTGGTCATCGGATTCATACCTAAAAAACGACCCGGTCAATCACGCATCGTAGCATCGAAGAACAAAAGCTCGTAATGGACCAGATACGGCTTGACGATCCATATGTGTTACAAGTAAGCAGTGGCTCTTGACATGAGCAGCGCATAGCTGGCTACAAGGAAACACAGTAATCAAGTAAGCTGGTCATCTACTTGGTCTGACAGGCTTTCATTCAAAAGTGGCTTTACAGTGCCCCCAGCTATGTCTTGAGACATGCGTCCGTGCCAGAAAGCTCCTCTTGAGACTTTGCAAAATTTCCAAGCAGATACAGATTGCACAGAAGCCTGGTCGTATCCTCGATTACTAATATATTAAGGCTTAACCTATTAAGGCTTAATCTATTAAGGCTTAATGCTCTGGCAATGATGGAACCAACAGACTTGCTGTTGATGCTGTTTCGGCAATCATCAACGCATTTTTGCGGTCATTGTTCTCTACTCTCCGCTTTGCAACCTCCAGTGTACGGCCATGACCTATTTGCCGCTGCAACACTCGCTCCATTGCTATGTCAATATCACAGTCAATATACCATGTCTCGTTGAACACGTTTGTCAGCTTAGCCCAAGGAGGTATATCTGCACATTCACATCTGACTATGTAGTGTGCTTATGAAGCAGTAAGCATCACGGTCGTCATCAAAGCAGTATGACCCACCTAGCAGCAAATAATTCCCCTCTACAAGAATGATCTTGTTTTGTGGTATGACTGTCACACCATCTGGTACAGGGTCCCCAACACCATGATCAAAAGACGGCAGTGTTGCCTCACCTGCAGGTGTGACCGTTATTTCCTGTGACAACCCACCGTGGCAGCATTTACTGCAATAAGCATAGTGGTATCATTAGGATGAGACAAGCTGGACAACACGTTGAACAACATTGAGTGTCAGGGCAGTAGTTTCACAACAAAATCACTTGTGACCCTGATAGAACAGCAATGTGGAGACATGCAGCCATTCCACGGCAATCAGCATTTGACCAACAATGGTAACAACGGTGATAGTGAGAAGAGGTGGCATGCATTGCTGCATTTGAAATGGCAAGCAGTGCTACTTTCAGCATGGAATACCTTTGGCACGCAGCTCATGCATCTTCTTAACAAAGGCAGCACCATCAAATGTCCAGTAAGCTCCTCGTCTAGCATGTGCTTCATCAGGATCTGGAAATTGATCTAGTTGCTGACGAGTGTAGTGATACCCTGCATGAAACAAGCAACTGAAACAGCAACCATAGCCCAACATGCAAATGCATTTCTGTGCACCAGCGGCATGCATGCCGCCGCTCACCATCCATGCCAACAACAACAGCAACATGGTGTTTATCCAGCCTTGGTCGCATTGTATTTATTTTTGCACATACTTCTCTGGCAGTGGTAGATTTACCGCTGCCAGGAACACCAGCTATACCCACCATGTACCTGGCATTCAAAGATTTGTTCTATCACAGCAGAAGAAAAGCAAGTGCAAGTCTAGCTTATGGATGTGCACCTTACTTGCGGTCCGAATACGTAAACTCAGAAGCGTCCAACAGTCTGAGCGCCAAGTTTGTATAGGCCTGGTCCATGTTTTTGAAGCTTCGCAATTTCTGCGGAAGTTGCATGCAGTCAAATGCCATCGACAGGTACAATCACAGCACTGTGATTAACTCAGTGCGGACCTGCTGCGATCGCACACACAACGTTCCAGCTCTCCATGCCTGTCGTCTGCGCTGAGAGGGCCAAGTCGTGCACGGCAGCAGCAGA
>JAABUO010003552.1_pt1 | contig 18560 bp, 19 predicted proteins | sample 5559291 | NCBI WGS metagenome assembly JAABUO01 (sample SAMN10711878, study PRJNA513372) | rock metagenome | isolation source: Antarctica rocks | place: Antarctica: Victoria Land, Finger Mt sud | reverse complement strand
CGCGTTTTTGCGTATAATATATCTGGAAAACAGCCAGGCAAAAACTGGTCTTATGAGTTCGTTCGACGTCATTCAGATATACTGCAGTCAAAGTTTCTACAAGGCGCTGATCTAGAGCGAAAGAAAGTCGATAATGCATATCAATATCAGCTTTATTTTGACCTTGTAAGTGTCTTCATTACGTTTAGTTTCATACTAATATAAGAATAGGTAAAGCAAAAAATTGAAGAATATAAGATTCTTTCTTCAAACACATACAATATGAACGAAAAGAGCTTTCTACTTGAACTTCTTCAAAAGACTCGAAGAGTCTTTAGTTTAAAGCATCTTGACAGTGACAAATTGCTGAATGCTGATCAAGACAACAATAGAGAATGAATTATCTTGATTGCAATCATTTGCATAAATATGACTCATATACTTTCTTCGATCATTTATCAGACGATATCAGACAATATTCAGAACAGCTGACTTACTGAATATGATCTCAAAGAGCAATTCTGCTTCTTTGCTTTCTTCGCTACTGACTGAACTAACGATGAATTGATCTACTCTTGACTCACTATCGTATTTGATCGAAATACGAGATCAAAAGTCAGAAATTCACGCGATTATCGCCTTCTATTCGTTGACGAGCATGACAGTCATATCAACATGAAGTTTCTTGACTGATGTGAGCAGAACAAGATGCTCGTGACTTTATATTCTTCTCATTCTACGCATCGTCTTCAATCTCTGAATGTCAGCTTATTCAATTCTTTGATCAATTACTACTCGCAAAATCTGAATGATTGAATCTTTAAGAGTCAAGAACTTTCTCGAATATCGAAAAGAGACTTCTTTGATCTATTTTGACCTGCATATCAAGCTGCTTTCACGTCTGTCAACATTAAAAGTGAATGAAAAAAGACAGAATTGCTGTCTTTCAATTCATCACAGATCATAAAGCAGATTAAATCGAACGCTAGATCTGTTTCAAGTCATTCTTCTTCTTCAGCATTGTCAGAAGCTGATTGAAGAAAGATTTGATGATTAATGAAGTCAGTTGTAGAAGAAGCAATTGATTCGCAAGCTCGTAAGTTGAACAATACGATTGAAAAGCTTACTACAGATGTTACTCTTCTGAAAGCAGAAAATGAAGATCTTCAACGAACAGTATGTATTGAGAGAAGTCGCAGACGACGTGAAAAGCCTTTATTTGACGATTTAGAGGTTAATGATGAGGCAAAGAAAATGTTTTTTAGTTCTAATAAGATTCAGACGACTCGTGATCATCAAATTCAAAGAATCGAAGAGAAACAGCAAGCTGCTATTCAAAAAACGAAAGAAAAGAAACAAAGAAAGCTTAGAAAGCTAGAGAAACAGCGTTTAATAGCTGAAAGAAAGATGAAATTAGAAAAAAAGAAGACGAAGCGAAAGAAGAAAGCGAAGCGAAAAAAGAAGCTACGGGCGAAGAAATTGAAGCAACGACGTCTAGTTCAGAAGTAAAAGCTGAAGGCTAAAGAGCTTCAGAAAGAGCAAAAGAAGAAGTTTAAAGAGATGAAAGTACAGCAATTCACTGATTTTGTTGCTATTGAGAAGATGAAAAGAGAATCAAGTCAAATCAGATCTACGCGAGCTGAAAGACAATTCAAAGCTTCTAAGCGATTTGATGATTGATTTTTATAGCTTGAAAGCTTCATATAGATATCGACAACTCTCTATATTAATTGCAATTTGATTCTATGAATGATGATTGAATAATAATAAAAAAAGTATGAGTTGCTAATCGAATTTAGAATGTGCACGGGATCGAAATGTGCATCGGGTCGAAAATACTTCTAGTCAAATGCATTGATTTTTATAGAACAATCTGTCGTTTTGAATCAAAATGTCGTAATACAACTTGAAGAATTGAGTCGACTTTCTTCTTTAGATCATTGAAAGCTTGAACACAGACTTCGTTTTAAACAAAAGAAATGTTCTTTCAAGTTAGTTAAATGAAGAGTTTGACTAGCTTTGAAAAGTTCTTAATGAATCATCAATAAAAGATATCAAATCTCACGAAGTTTTGAATCTCTTTTAGAATCAATTGATTACTATGACTTTCATCTTAATAGAATTTATGTAAAGAATAAAGATCTTGTTCGTTCACTTCTCTTCTCGATCGATCTCTCTCTCATTCTCTTTCCACGATAATCTGTTTCTTTCATCATTCTGTATCAGTCTCACAACAAGCAGTCGTGATGCTTTTTATACTTCTAGAAAACGAAGAATATTCTCGAGACCTTGTAAATCGCCCTTCATACTGTTCGCTAACTCTGAGTGAACTCAATGTTCTGTTCAGCCTTCTTCGAAGTCAATTACCCAAGTATCGTCGCTTCTGTCGATGAGAATATTGTTCGCCTTCGCATCATCTCATACTAGGTTCGTTGACTGCTCGAGCAAGTCTGTTACCAATGAAAAGCAACGCAGTTTTCAGCTATTGCTAACTCAGAACTTATTGATTATTGCGATCATATAATAGGTTAATTACTAATTAATTTAACTAACTAAATAATAGCTATTTACACAATTTAATATATGCGCTGGGAAAGTCAATGAGAAAGTCAACGAGAAAGTTAATGAGAAAGTTAATGGGTAAACTAATGAGGTAGAGAGTCATGAAGAAAGTCATGAAAGAAATCATGTAGAATGTTCGATAGAGAGTCATGTAGAATGTTCGATAGAAAGTTATGTAGAATGTTCAATAGAGAGTAACGTAGAATGTATGATAGAGTTCATATTTGATGCTCGATAGAAATCAAATTTGATTCTTGATTACGAAGCAATTCGAAGCTTGATAGAAAGTCATGTAGAGAGTCATGTAGAAATCATAAAGACTGTTCGATAGAGTCATATTTGATGCTTGTCAGAAACTGAGCTAGACTAGAGATACTATCAATATAAAAGACTGATATTATTATTATTACTTTGATAGAATCTAGATACAAGACAATACATCAGATAATGTACAAGATGAAAGACAAAGAGTGAAAGAAAAGAACGAGAACTCGACTTCTATATACATGAATCGAGCAGAATCAAGGCTAGACAGTAGTTTTATGACTTAAGATTGCAAAGATTTGCGCACACGACTGAGATGATTGAAACAGAATTGCTGAGACTAAATTAAGATGACGATGACTAAATTGATGACTTGATTCATTGAACTGCAAAACAGATTCAATGAATCGAGATTATTTAAGACATCAATGATCTATGTTTTAAATTGAATTGATGATCTGACATCATGACAGTAGCTTTTCTCTTCAAGACTGAGCTTCTGCAAGATGATGAGAAGAAACAAGATGAAATGAGAAAGAATTGAAGACGAAGACTGAAATGAGACGAGAATTGATGTGAACGCATTTTAATGTGATGAAGCACAGACGAAACTAGAATAGATCTGAGTCACATCTGAGTCAGATCTGAGCAAGATGTCTGAAGAATGAGACGAGATGAGACGCATTTTAACGTGATGATGCATGAAAAATTGAAATACATCTGAGTCACATCTGAATCAGATTTAAACGAGATGTCTGAGTCAGATCTAAATAAGATCTGAATCAGATCTGAGCAAGAGAAAGACAAAATGCAATTTAATGTGATGATGTACAGATGAGACTAAAATACATCTGAGTCACATTTGAATCAGATTTAAACAAGATGTCTGAGTCAGATCTAGACAAGATCTGAGTCAGATCGAAACTGATCTGAGATGATGAAGATTGAATTTAAAGTTCTTGACATTGACATTGAGATATTACACACGACAGTACATGTGATTCTTCAGCGACAGAATTGACGAAATGATATTCATCGAGCGCTTGCTCACAATTATTCAGAAGATGAAAAGACTTTCAAGTAGAAAAATGATTTTCTCAATCGACATAATACTTGAGCAGAGATGAGTTATAGCATCTATCACGCTTGAAGTTTAGTATGCTGTTTACATATCAGAATCTTTCGTCATTCTTGATGATAACGAATTCTCGAAATTTCTGACGTTGACTTGAAAGAAAGTCACTTGCGATATGATTCAAAAGAGTGACATGAAAGATTGAATGAATCTTCATGAATGCTGAAAGATTTAACTTGATGATCAGAGAATTGTTCTTGAAGACACACTTGATCTTGAAGAAATCAACGTTATGATCATCTAACTTGACAACGAAGCGAGCGATGCTGAGATTGCAAACATTCAGTCAGACTTCATCTTCGACGAAGTATCTAGAACAAGAACGACGAGAGAAATTGACATTGAATTCGTAGATGATCTGAGCTATAAGCATCTCATCACGTAAATGCTCAGTTAGTTTCTTCATCTTCTTGATGAACTCTTCAACATTGATTAACTTGTCTCAAGCTTGAGACGTAAGATTCTCAAGCAGAGACTCAGAAGACTTGAAGTCTAGACGTGAGTTCTGACTTGAATTGATCAAGAAGAATGATGCTAGAGTGATTGATGACGATGCATTATTGATGACAAATTCGACTTCAGAAAGTCACTTAGTTCAGTCATTCTACATGTAGTTGACGAAGACTCGAAGATAATGCTTCATGACAGCATTGATTCTCTCGATTTGATCATCGATCTCAGAATGATACGTCGTTGATAACTTAGCATCTATCTTCAGCATTTTACACATATGCTTTCAGACATCGAAGATGAATTGTGTGTCTCAATCAGACATGAAGAACTCGAGTAAATCATGATGTTTTCAAACATGAGCATAGAAGCAGTTGATAACTTCTTCAACTTTCATAGAAGTGATGAAAACTAAATGTCTCATTTTGATAAAATGATCGACGAAGACTAGAACATATCTATATGTGATATTCATGAAAATACTGAGCGATAAAGAATCTATATAGTTCATGAAGACATCACGTCAACGACGTTCGAAAACTGAAAGAAAACACAATCATTCTTGAATTCGTTGTCTAGAGAGCTTGAAACGTGTGCACACGTGACAGTTTCATACGAAGCGTTGAACATACTTATAAATGTTTGATCATCAGTAGACTCGACTGATCAGTTCATAGCTTTTTACTCTTTCTGAGTGATCATTGATGACATTATCATAAACGAGCTGAATGATACGAAGACGTAGTTTATCTGAGTTGAGCATGTACTTTCTTTCTTGAAAGTACAGATGATTCTCGTGTTCTTCACACTCAACTAGAGAGATCTTGTTGTGATGTCGTGCTTCATTGCGAAGCGTTTCGATTATCTGAACTGCGAATTTGTCATTGATTTCGATTTGCTTTCACAATGTCTGAGTGAAAGTGTCAGCAAAATCTTCATCAAGATTCAGAATGTTTTGATCTAGCTGAGACTTGATGTTTTTAACGTCGAATTCTTCGATTTCTAGATTCATGAGAATTAGAATTTGCAAGAATGCTGAGATAACTGAAGACAGATATAATTGAACTGAATTTAGAGTGATGATTTGTGACTGAAGCTTCATGACTTTGATATCGAAGATGTCGAGAACGAGATTCTCAACAATATCGAAGTTTAAAACATAAGTTTTCAAAATTGTCTGATGTTGATATTGATGTCGAGAATCGAATGTATCTCTCTTTTTAGAAAGATCTTCTGAGCGACGTGTCAGAGCATTCAACTTATCATCAATCTTGCTGAAATGATAAGCGATGCAATAGTTGAATCTAGACAGAAACTCACTTCAACGAGCTTGATGACGACTCAACTGCTTAGTTGACATGAAATACTCAAGATTTTTGTGATCTGTGATCATCTCGACAGAATAGATAGAGTCTTCGAGCTCTGATCATCATTTCTCGAAAGCGCGAACAATGATCATGAATTCTTTATCGTAGATCTCGTAGTTACACTCGACTGAGTTATGCTTCTTCGAAAAGTAAGCGACTGAATGAAGAATCTTGTTTTCATCATATTGAAAGAGAATATCTTTGAATACATAGTTCGAAGCATCAATTTCTATCACAATCTTGTGATCTGAATTATAGTGATGAAGAATAATCTTGAAAGTGAAGACTTTCTTAAGAATGTTGAATGCAATCTGACATTTCTGAAATCAGACAAAAAATACATCTTTTCTGATGAAACGAGTGAGCGAGATAGTTATTCTACTATAGTCATAGATGAATCTTCTATAGAAGTTCGCGAAATCTAGAAAACTTTGAACGTCTTTAACGTTGATCAAGATGAGTCAGTTGACAATGATGTTTATCTTAGAAGAATTCATCTTGATCTCTTTGATGATGATTATCAATTTTAGATACAAGACTTAAGTGACGTGAAACTTGCATTTGATTATATTCATCTGAAGATCTGCTTTTTGCAGCTTTCGCAGAATGAGCTTGACATGAATCTTGTGCTCAAGTTCATTGTCGAAATAGATCAAGATGTCATTCAGATAAGCTGTATAAAACTTATCTAGATGTTCGCGAAGAGTATTGTTGATATACTTCTGAAACGAGACAGATTCATTACATAGATTGAAGAGCATGACTAGATACTTGAATAATTCAAATCGAGTGCAAAAGACGATGAGAACTTCATCTTCTTCTTTGATTTGAAGTCAATTGAACGCAGAGATGATATTCAGCTTGATAAAGATTTTAGCTCAACTTAGACGATTCAGTGTTTCTGAGATCAGAGACAGAGAATATCGATTCTTGACTGTAATAGCGTTCAGATTTCGATAGTTCACGCAGAAGCGAAGTTCTTCTTCGAATTTCTTGATGAAGAAAACAGAGACGATCATCTGAAAGTGACTGACTCGAATGAAATCTTTGCTCAGATTTTCATTCAGATAACGACGAAGTTCTAGAATTTCATCACGACTCATGTCATACAAAGCGAAGACTGAGAATTGAGCATCTTCTTTAAGATGTATGACATGATCATGAGCTCAATGCAAAGACAAAATATCGACGTTCTTCTTTGTTAGAAATCGGCATAGAGCGAGTCATATGAGTGTCATTTAACTAATAGATAAATGCTAAGAAAGAAAAGTATCTACAGAAAAGAACTTGATTCTTATATGTGTGTTTCTCAGCTCTGTGCTAGACTCGATTGAGTTGATGTCTTACACATATGATGCAGAGTTTCAATGACATCACTTCTAGCTCAAATGCTCACTAGGCTCAATTAGAATGAAATCAAGGCGAAGGCGAGAAAGGGTAGATGAAGGCTAGAATCGTAACATTATTTCCTCTCTTTGACTATTCATGTTCGCATGAATGTTATTTCTTAGTGCGCTTTTCTCGAATATTTGATATGAAAGTCGTCAATCATCTCTTGAGCATTCATAAATTCGTCGCCGTCAGCGTTATATCAGTTGAGATCGTTGTCATAGCTCTTTCATTTAACTCGATATTGAAGTCGTCTTCGATATCATTGAAAGTTCAATATATCGTCGATCTTTCATTCGTTCTCATCGTTTATCACGATTGATCTCGAGGGTTCATTCTTCTGATCAGACAGAGAATCATCAACGACAGAACGAAGAAGCTCTGAATGAAATACATCATGTATACGCATAGTGTCTGATAGTTTCAATTTATAGAAGAAGTCAACAGAATCTGTGACCTTGAATGAATCGAGCATCTTGTCATTTAGCTTTTTGAAAAGTTTCGCTGTAACGATGTTTCTTTCGTTCAGAAACATCTTTGATTCGATCTTGTAATTGATCTTCTTTCTATGCTTGTTAGCTTGTTTCATCATTCGTTCTTGTGTTTTGATCAGAGCTTCGCGAGCGAAGATCAATGTCTTGTTCATGTGATCGAATATATCTTCGACTCTGACGATCTGCAAGCGCTCGCGAATGCTTTCATACTTGATGATGTCAGAATCGAAGCTCATATGAGAATGAAAGTTCTTATTCATGAAGAAGAGGGTCAAGAAGATGACTGAAGACAAGACGTTATTGTCAACAAACTCGATCATGAGCAATCATTTGAACCAGTCATTCTGCATGTACGAACAGAAGAAACGAAGATATCTTTCGACGTTCTGATTGACTCGTTCGCTTTGATCGTCGATCTGAAGATGATAGACGATGAACAATTGAAGGAAAATGCTCAGTCGTTTGCAAAGAAACTTTCAGAGAATGAAGATGAACTGAGAATCTCAATCGAACACAATGAAGTTTGGTAGATCGTGAGATCGATATACTCATTGAAGCAACATTTCAGCTGTTTTTTCGACTGTGATATCTTCATCATCAATGATGCAAGAGATATAATGCCTTTTTTTTGACAATCTGCAGATGACAGTCAGAATAGCATTATAGTCGTACGAATCAGGTAGGTCAATAATGAAGTTCATGATTATGTTCTGCCATCGCTGTTCAGATATCGATAGAGGTTGAAGCAAGTCGTTTGATTTATCTCTAGATGTCTTTGAATGTTGACAGATATAGCAGTTTCGAATATATCGATCTATTGTTTTTCGCATGAATGATCAATAGTAATTTCGTTTTATGATCTTCACAGTTCTAAGAATATCAGAATGATTCATCGATGACTGATCATGTACTTCACGAATCAGGTTCATTTGTAGAAGTTCATTGAACGAGACTCATAGCTGATTATTATGATACAAGATTTCATTCTGAGTTCGACAATTCTTCAATTTGATATCTTCATATTGTGTCTCGCCTCTTGCTATTGCTTCGCGAAGTAGCGTACAATTCTCGTCGATCTCATTAGTCTCAAGAATCTGTTTATAGGTTGATTCACTGATGTTCTTCTCTAAATCAGCAATTTTCATTCGATTCGAAGTCAGAATAGTGATTCATTGATAGCGAACGCGCTCATCTTCTGAATCTCTGAGCATGACGTCAGCTCAACGAGTTAATGCATCGATCTTGATGTTCTGTTTGCCAGATTGATACATTATTCTGAAGTTGAATTCAGCGAGCTTCTGAACTCAGCGCATCTGACGTTTGCTCAGCTCTTTATCTTTCATCAACGACGTGAGCGCTTGATGATCGATGAACATCTTGATAGAAATGTCAGTTAACTTCAGTTCGAATCGTCAGTGTTCAAATGCTCAAATGATGATCAGAAGTTCTTTATCATATATCTTGTAGTTGCATTCAGCAGAAGACATGTTCTTGCTATAGAAGACAATCGAATGTAGTACTTCTTCGTCATCATATTGAGAGAGAACTTCATCGTTGACGTAGTCGAATGAGTCGATTTCGAGAATAGCCTCACGAGTTTGATCAAAGTGACGTAGTATAGAAGTCTCGATCATACGTCTCTTCATATGATCGAAGACGGTCTGACAGACTTCATTTCATTCAAATATGATCTTCTTTTGAGTGAGTCGAATCATTGAACGAACAATCTTCGAAAAGTTCTTGATGAAGCATCGATAGAAATTGCAGAAGTCAATGAAGAACTGCATCTGAGTGAGATTATTGAGTGTAGATCAATCAACGACTGCTTGCATCTTTCGCGAGTTCATTTTCAGTTCTTCGATTGACATCAAAAGTTCTAGAAAGATGATTTTCTGCACATGAAACTCGCATTTGTTTATGTCTATCTGTAGATCGATCTCTCGTAGTCGATGCAAGATCAATCGTACATGTCGTCTGTGTTTCTTCAGAATCTTGCTGTAGATGATAATGTCATCTAGATAGATCTGACAAAACTGATGTAGATATTCAAACAACATATCGTTTATATAGTGTTGATAGAACGTCGATTCGTTTGTTAATTCGAAGAGCATTACATGATATTTGTATGAGTCGAAGAAGATAATAAAGATAGTCAAATCTTCGCTATCTGAGTGCATACGTAGTTTGTTGAACGCGACAATGATGTTCAATCGAGTCAGATACTTGCTTTCTTGTATACGAGCGAGAGTCTCGTCTATCAATGACAAAGAATAACGATTTCGTTTGATCAAAGCATTGAGCTTTCTGTAATCGACACAGAAACGCAGGCTTTCGTCTTTCTTTTCGATGAACAAAATGAGCGAAACGTATGATGCGAAGCTGAAGAAAATGAATTCTTTGTTTAGATGATCGATCAGATACTTCTTTACCTTCTGAAGTTTATGATCGAACATCTGATAAAGTCTGCTTTGAAAGAGTGTTTCTTCGTCGATCAACTCAATTTTGTGATCATAGAAACGATGAAATGATAGCTGATCGATCATAGCTCGATCGAACACGTCTAGATAGTCATGATACTCGAAGAGAAGCTTGACTTTGACCTCTTCGAGAATCTCGACGTGTGAAAGCTCATGCAGATTCACTTCTTCGAACTTATCTTCGACTGTAGTTATGAGTCGATCAATTTTCGAGACGATAACAGCAAAAGTCTTCACGTCTGATCGTTTGACTAACATTCTATAAGTCGCAGTTCCTATCATTGCAATGTTCATTGAACCTGACGTCGATTTAGGGATTTTGACGCTAGTTAAAGTCGCGTCGCGCGGTTTTAACTGTTCGATTGAGCTCTTCTTTTGACTGAAAGAGAGTGATTTCTGACTGAATTGAGATGTAATCGAAGTGAAAGATCTCTTTAGTATATGAGTAGAAGTCAAGCTCTTCTGTTTCGTGATTGATTTATTGCTTGAGAATAGAGTAATCGACTTCTGACTAGTAGAGTTGAAATTCGAAAATCGAAGAAAATCGATTCACATATCAATTACTAGATCGATTTTGTTCATTCATGTTTTTTCGAGAATCATTTGATGTTGATCTAATCGAGTGATTAACATAAAAGCGATGTCAATCGTATGATCTTGAACTGTCAGGTTCAAATAGATGGCATGAGTAATGAGTTTTTTTGCATAATGATCGTTGAATTCTCGTATTGACTTTGCTTTGATCAAAGTCAGAGACTCGATTTGCAACTGATCACTAACAATCTGCGCGATCACTTCATCAATGAACGAATAGTCAGCAGCTTCGATGTCAATCAATGACTTCAATGAGTAACTAATTTCTTTGCTAGAAAGTACACATTCAGTAGTCAAAGATTCAGAAGCAAAAGAATCATCTGACATGCTCATTGTTGAAGAAATTAACACATCTTTCATCGCGTCTTTGATGAAAGTCACTAGTTTTTTGCCTCGCTATTCTCGAAAGAAGACATTTTCTCATTCTCTTTATCTTTCGAAATGACGATTTCATGTAGACGAAGAGTGAAAGCTCGAGATGCAGAAGTGTTGATCTTGTTCAGCTGAGAGCAATTCTTGAACAAGTGACTCGAAGTCTTGCAGATGTAGCAGATGATTGACGATCTTGCTGATTCAGAGATAGAAAAGATAGTTGACTTAACATAATCGATTATCGAAGTCATCACTGCTGGCAAGAAAGTAGTAGCGCGTTTGTCAGATACGACAGTGACTTTGACGATGACAGTGCGACGTTCGCTGCGAAGCTAGTAATTGACTCGTTGTTTACTATTCATATCTTGAAGAAAGATCTTTAGTCGATAAAGCGAAGTGAAATCTTCGAGGCAGACTGATAAAGCGTTCTGCAAGCGATTATTGATTTTATTCTGAAGATCATTCATCAGAGTGCAATCATCATATTCGAGATAGCGGAATAGCTTTATAAAGTCGAAGTAGAAGACATTGAAGAACTTGTCTGCTTGTCTCAGAGCGTTGTATTCGCGACGACACTTTTGATTCTTATTCACTTCATCGTATATTTCTTTCAGATGTTCGAATAGCTCGTAGATCGAGTAGTATGAACGAGAAGAGTCATGACGACGTCGAGCGTAGATGTACTCAGCAGCGTCATCTTCTAGTCTAGACAACATATAAACAATGCAGATAGTCTCATTATCGAACTGATCGACATTGACAATCAGCTTGTCATTCATCTTGTTTCTTCAATCTTTTCAAGTCGATTCATCTTCATCAGTGAATATAGAGAGGTTCGAAAATTTGTAGAATTGATAATGTTCATTTTCGAATGAGATGAACTTAGTAGACGTCTCTCGTCGAGTATGATTCTCGATAGAAGCATGCGACTCGATATCTTGTTGAGATAAATGATTCGTAGTAGATCGAGACTCAGTAGACTGTCGAGGTCGAAGCTGATCAGCTGAACGCTGTTTCTCTTTGAGTTTCAACATTGTCTCTCATAGTCGAGTGTTAGTCTCTTCTAGAGTGTTCATTGTCATGCGATTGATCTCTAGCTGTTTCAGTCTTCGAGTATGTTCGACTTGTAGAACGATTCAGTGCTCATTGCATTTCAGAGTCATGTCTCGTTGATCTCTTAGCTCATCTAACATCTTGATGATCTCGTTCGACTGATTAAGAACTCACTGACGTAGTTGTTCTTCGATCTTGATGTTTCATGAAGTCGCAACATTCTGAGATTCAGCTGAAGCATCGCAAGAAAGAAGAAAAACTCGTTTATTTGCAGTACTTCTAAGCAGACGAGTCGTTTGAGGTTCGACTGATTCGAAGTCGCGTGCCATGATGAGAAATTGAAGATGAAGATACAGGTAGATATGTGAGTGTGTAGTGAGTGATTTGATAAATTTGAATAAATTTGATGAAAGTAATTCGAAGAATTTCTTGCGAATTTTCTGAATAAACGAAGTAGATTATTTCATATCATCTACACGTCGATAGCAGAGTAGTTGATTAGCATTTATCTACTGTTAGAGATCGGCATAGAGCGAGTCATATGAGTGTCATTTAACTAATAGATAAATGCTAAGAAAGAAAAGTATCTACAGAAAAGAACTCGATTCTTATATGTGTGTTTCTCAGCTCTGTGCTAGGCTCGATTGAATTGACGTCTTACACATATGATGCAGAGTTTCAATGACATCACTTTTAGCTCGAATGCTCACTAGGCTCAATTAGAATGAAATCAAGACGAAGGCGAGAAAGAATAAATGAAGACTAGAATCATAACATTCTTGAAGAAGACATCTAGAAACTCAAAATATCTGAACGATAGAATTGTGACTGAATCGACGTTTTTACTTTATTGATAAACTTCAAGATCTTCTTGTGTCGTGAATGCAGTCAAATGAAATTTCTTTTTCATTTGATGAAGATTCAGATGATGATTCTTATCATACATACTGTCTTGAGAACGAGATGAAAACTGAGCAAGAGTTGAACTGTTCTTTGAACAAACAGTTAAAGTTGCATGATGCGATTTTGACTCGTCAGAATCTAGACTAGAAGACGAGATTGACTCAAGATTCAAAAAGACATCGATTTTCTTTAGAATGATGCTAAACACTTCAATGTCTTTGACACGAGCAGCATGATTAAAGCTTCGAGCTCTCAACTCGACTATGTCAAGTTGTATAGAAGATTGATTGAATTGATCTGCTTGAAGAACAACAGAAGTTCTAGAGAGAAAAGAATTTCAACACTTAATTTTTGATGAGTATTCTTTTTGAATGACTTGAAGAATACAACTAGAAGCTTCTTATTTCAGACAAGAGACAAGATTGAACAAGATTTGTTTCTTGTGAATGAGTTGAGTATTAGTTGACTTCTCGTGAGCAAACGAGAAATTATATTGCTTCTTGTGAGCAGATGAAAAACTGAGTTGCTTCTTGCAAGTGAATTGAGAACTGAATTGCTTCTTGTGAGCGAACTGAAAACTGAGTTGCTTCTTTCGAGTGAATGAGAGACTAGATTGCTTCTTGCAAGCGAACTGAAAACTGAATTGCTTCTTTTGAGTGAATGAGAAACTAGATTGCTTCTTGCGAGCGAACTGAATGCTGAATTGCTTCTTGTGAGCGATTTGTAGACTGAATTGCTTCTTGTGAGCAATCTGTAGACTGAATTGCTTCTTGTGAGCAATTCGTGAACTGAGTTGCTTTTTGTGAGCGAATTGAGAGCGAGGCTGAAAAAAAGCTACTTTGTTAACTTTGAACGAGAAATTTTCTTCTTGTTGATTAAGATCATAGATCTTGACGAAGAATGAGCAACAATGATTAAGACAGAAGAAGAAAGACAAAATGAGAATATTGTGCTCAAAATTGACATCAATGACGTGACGACGAAGTCATGACAGATTCATGACGATGAAGTATTGATTTAATTCAGTGATATAGAAGAATAGTTTCTTGATGTGTTCATTGAAAATCATTGTGATTTCGACGACATGAATAATGTCATCGATTAAAGCGACTTGATCATCAAATTCTTGAAGTCTGCGAGAATGAGTTAATTGATGCAAGAAAAGATGATGTTGTTGCGCGAAGAATTTATTCATAAAGACATAAGCAGAGACTTCACTATCAATCAGAGCGAGAATGAGAACTCTAGATTGAGCTTGATGTAGAATACAGAATACTATCATGTGATTATCTTTGAATGTCGAATCGAATTCAAAGAGTTTCAAGACAGATTTAGCAGAAAACTTTCTATATGATTGAAGTGAGAATGAAAAGATTGAGACTAGTAGACAAGATGATATGTATACAGATTTCTGAGCGCAATTTAGCTCAGAAACTAGACTTTTTTCGCGAACAGCGAAACTTCTTCATTTATACTGACAACGTCACTGTCGTAAATGTTCATGATACGTAGAGTGAAGAGCTTCTTATTTGAGCATTCTTTAATGATTTTGCTCGAATGTTGCAACTTGCAGTAGTAGCACAGCTTTCACTTGTTGCAGATTTTCTTAACTTCAGAAATGATCAGAATCTTATCTTGAATGATGACAATGACGAAGCTTAGATTCATTGACTCATCGAGAAATGAAAGAGAAAGAGACGAAGATACTGTTGAAACAACAGTCACAGAAATGATGATCTTTGAACTCAAAGAGTTACTAGTCGACGCAGAGATGTTCTTGACTTTGATGAATGAGATGATGATGAAGATGAAGTGAGATTGACGATGCTTAAGCTGCTGAAGCTCTTCGTCAATGTCAGAGAATGCTTGAACTCATTGATGAAAAATAAATGATCGAGTTTCATTGAACTTTCATCAGAAGAAGATGACGACTTGAATGAAATAATTGACATTGCGCTTCAGACAGTCAATCAACGAGAAATCTTTCATCAAAGAACATTCTTTCTTTTGATAGAAGAGATTGTAGTAGTTGACAAAGTTATTCATGTCTTGCTTCAGAGTTTCATGAAGATATAGATGAGCATCTTCTGTCTTGAAAGAATTGTCGCAGCAATGATGCAACTTATGTCATCAATCTGTGAAGATGAAAATGATACAGAGATCATTGACTCGATATTGATTCATTAAATTGTGAGTCTTTCTATCTATGATGAGTCGTGACTCGACATAGACGATCTTGACTCGATGAGAGAGATAACGATCATCGTTCATGTTCATGCGCTGTATCAGACTCTGCTCTCATGCATTCAATCGATCTTTATTCTTCTCATACTCAGATATGTCAAAAAGCTTCTTGAATCTAGAAGCGATGAAGACAGCGACAGAGTTCGCAGAAGAGTGAATGACAAGAAAAGATTGATTATTCAAGATTTGTGTGACGATCTGAGCTATCATTACGAGAAACTGAGAATTCAATTCTATATAGACTAAAGAACTGAAAACGATGAACGAGAACGAAGTGATGACATCATGTTGTCGAACTTGATTTTGAAGCTCTTACATTGCGCGAAAGATCTCAACTGAATTTTCGATCATACTTTGAGCGAACTGTTCAACAGCACGCTCATCGTTGATCGAGAGATTGTGAGATAACTTCATTTGAGCGAAAGAATAACTAGATGAGATTTCAACGTATGAAAATGTTGCAGAAAGTGTAGATCTTTCGTAATGTCAGAGACTGAGCTAGACTAGAGATACTATCAATATAAAAGACTGATATTATTATTATTACTTTGATAGAATCTAGATACAAGACAATACATCAGATAATGTACAAGATGAAGAACAAAGAGTGAAAGAAAAGAATGAGAGCTCGACTTCTATATACATGAATCGAACAGAATCAAGACTAGACAGTAGTTTTATGACTTAAGATTGCAGAGATTCGCGCACACGACTGAGATGATTGAAACAGAATTACTGAGACTAGATTAAGATGACAATGACTAGATTGATGACTTGATTCATTGAACTGCGAAACAGATTCAATGAATCAAGATTATTTAAGACATCGACGATCTATGTTCTAAATTGAGTTGATGATCTGACATCATGACAATGCTCAATAGAGAACAAATTTGATTCTTGAATGATGAGTAGAATGATGAGTAGAACGATGAATAGAATGATGAATAAAATGATGAGTAGAATGATCAGTAGAATGATCAGTAAAATGATCAGTAAAGTGACCAGTAAAATGATCAGTCGAAAGATTGATAGAAAGATCAGTAGAAAGATCAGTAGAAAGAACAGTAGAAAGAACAGTAGAAAGAACAGTAGAAAGATCAGTAGAAAGAACAGTAGAAAGATCAGTAGATAGCTCAGTAGAAAGCTCAGTAGAAAGCTCAGTCGATAGCTCAGTCGATAACTCAAGTAGAAAGCTCAGTTTGATAGAGAGTTTGATAGAGTGTTTGATAGAGAGTTCAATAGAGAATTTGATAGAGAGTTCAATAAAGTGTTTGATTGAGAGTCTGATAGAGAATTTGATAGAAAGTTTGATAGAGCGTTTGATAGAAAGTTTGATAGAGCGTTTGATAGAGAGTTTGATAGAGCGTTTGATAGAAAATTTGAGTGAGCGAGTAGATAGCGAGTAAATGAGCGAGTAGATGATGAGCATGTAGAATGATGAGTAAAGTGATGAGTAGAGTGATGAGTAGAGTGATGAGCATGTAGAATGATGAGCATGTAAAGTGATGAGTAGAATGATGAGTAAAGTGACGAGTAGAATGACGAGTAGAATGACGAGTAAAATGATGAGTAAAGTGACGAGTAAAGTGATCAGTAGAATGATCAGTCGAAAGATCGATCGAAAGATCAGTAGTAGACTGACCGCGTCGGGTCGGGTTGGAATTTTTTTGGAAAAGTGTCGGGTCGGGTTGAGAAGTTGAACCCGAGCACTCGGGTCGGGTTGAGAAGCTTGACCCGATAACCCGACCCGAAAACCCGACCCGACCCGACAAGATATTAGATAGGTGTAAATAGCTTGGTTGAACAGCCTTCATGGTCCCCTTCATGGCTTCCTACCATGTTTCCCCGTCATGACTCCCTACCAAAGTCAAACGGCCTTCATGTTTTCCCTCCATGTTCCCCGCCATGACTCCCTTCATGTTCCCCTTCATGTTCCCCTCTATGTTCCCCGCCATGACTCCCTCCATGTTCCCCTCCATGTTCCCCTTCATGTTCCCCGCCATGACTTCCTTCATGTTCCCCTCCATGTTTCCCGCCATGACTCCCTTCATGTTCCCCTCCATGTTTCCCGCCATGACTCTCTCCATGTTCTCCTTCATGTTCCCCTCCATGTTCCCCGTCATGGTTCCCTACCAAACGGCCTTCATGTTCCCCTTCATGGCTTCCTATTAAAAGGTAATGCAAAAAGGTAATGCAAAAGCCAAAAACCGGAAAAATTTCTATATTTAGCCCTCTTGGCGCCAAGCTCGGGTCCTTGGCGGGTCGGGTCGGGTCGGGTCGGGTTGAAAATGTGAGCAACCCGACCCGATCTCGGTTCGGGTCCAAAATGTCAACCCGAAACCCGACCCGACGGTCAGTCTAATCAGTAGAAAGCTCAGTAGAAAGCTCAGTCGAAAGATCAGTGAAAAGCTCGATGAGAAGCTCGATGAGAAGCTCAGTAGAAAGCTCAGTCGATAGCTCAGTAGAAAGTTCAGTAGAAAGCTCAGTTGAAAGCTCAGTAGAAAGCTCAGTAGAAAGCTCGATCGAAAGATCAGTAGGAAGCTCAGTAGAAAGCTTGATAGAAAGCTCGGTAGAAAGGTCAGTAGAAAGGTCAGTAGAAAGATCGGTCGGAAGGTCAGTAGGAAGATCAGTAGAAAGCTCGATAGAAAGCTCGATAGAAAGGTCAGTAGAAAGGTCGGTAGGAAGGTCAGTAGAAAGGTCAGTAGAAAGGTCGGTCGAAAGATCAGTAGAAAGATCAGTAGAAAGCTCAGTAGTTCTAGAGAATTTGGTAGAAAGTTCGATATCGAGTCATGAAGGGTGCGTTCTATTGAGCTAGTTAGCATTGTTGAAATACGATTGTTGTTGTTTTAGAAAGTAGAACTACGAAGAAAGAAAGAAGTGGGAAGAAGTAAATACCCTGAATCTCCTGAATTTCCTAGCGTCGATCTTCGACTGGGAGCGAAGATTACTAACCACAGGGGTAACAGTACTGTTTTCAAGCCATGTAGAAAGCATTGTTTGAAGCACTGTTTGACGTGTTTTATGCGTTCGACCGACGCGTTTGATAGAGCGTTTGGTAGGGAGTTTGGTAGAGCGTTTGGTAGAGAGATTGGTAGGGCGAGTAGGTGAAGCGAGTAGGTTGAGCGAGTAGGTGGGCGAGTAGGTGGGCGAGTAGGTGAGCGAGTAGGTGGGCGAGTAGATGAACGAGTAGGTGAGCGAGTAGATGAGCGAGTAGGTGAGCGAGTAGGTGAGCGAGTAGGTGGGCGAGTAGATGAACGAGTAGGTGAGCGAGTAG